>Ga0081455_10000749_pt1 | contig 42221 bp, 47 predicted proteins | sample TabmetS3T2R1_FD_70207 | JGI IMG/M metagenome (GOLD analysis project Ga0081455, IMG submission 70207) | Tabebuia heterophylla rhizosphere microbial communities from the University of Puerto Rico - S3T2R1 | ecosystem: Host-associated > Plants > Roots > Rhizosphere ... | reverse complement strand
CGGCCGTGCCTCCACGGCCGCAATTTATTAGGGCGAGCGCCGAAGGCGCGAAGCACGGGACTTCAGGTGGCGGCGTAGCCGCCTCGATATTTATTAGGGCGAGCGCCGAAGGCGCGAAGCACGGGACTTCAGGTGGCGGCGTAGCCGCCTCGATATTTATCTCGGGCGGGTGCCTCGGCCGGGCCGCCCCGGAATCAACTGGACACCTGTGCACCCTATGGTGTGCTCAGGCGTCCAATCGATGGCCGCTAGTCGCCCGGGTAGCGCCAGCCGGGCTTGTAGACCTTCTTGGCCTCGTCCGGAGTGTCGACCTTGGCCGCGCAGTTGGGCTCGGCCGCGACCGAGTCCGTGTAGACCCCGCCGCCGCCCGGGCCGAAGTAGGCCTGGTACTCGGGCGGGAAGCCCGGCAGCGTGCGCGGGTCGAGCGGCACTCCGGCGACGCGCGCGTTGGCGATGAACACCCCGCCCATGCCGCGCGCCTTGTCGAAGAAGTAGCGGCCCTCCCAGTTCCATAGCTCCGGACCAACGCCCTGCACGACCGAGGCGGTCCAGTGGTCGGTCTGGTGGTAGAAGCACTTCGGCACCGCGGCTGCGACCCGGGCAGGCTCGAGCGACAAGAACTCGACGATCCCGAGCTCGGTCACGTTCTGCTGGGTCTTGTCGTACCTGACGCAGAACGGGTCCGCACCGGGGTCGGGAAAGTCCACGCCGAGACCCGTGTTCTGGACCTTGCAGCGGAACGGGATGTCGCCGTCGTACGGAGCCAGCGGCGCGGCAGCCGCCGGTCCGCCCGGTGGTCACGCGCGAGGCCGAGCACGCGGTCCGGGCCTGGCTGTCCGGCATCGACGGCAGCGGCTCCCGCGCGGTGTGGATCCTCTTCGAGGGGGGATTCGGCGGAGGCCTGCGCCTCTGCTCCCTGATCGTCAACGACGGGGCCGGCATCATGGACGCGGCCGGCGGTCCCATCGCGCGCAAGCGACTCGAGGCCGAGCTGCGGGCGCTCCGCGAGAGCCAGAAGCTGCCGTGGGTCGAGGTCGACGGCGAGCGCGCCGCCGCGCTCGTCACCGACGCCTTGGCTCGACACGAGCGCCTCGGCACCGTGCCGCCGCCCGAGTTCGCCCGCTGGCGGAAGCTGTTCGGCCCGGCGCGGCCACGAGAAGATCACGCGGCGACTGCGCCCGGCAACCCCGCGCTGGTCGAGCGCTCGGCGACCCTGCTCGAGCTGCCCGAGCTGATGGGCTGGTTCGTGGATCCCGCGCGGGTGCAGCACGACGCGCTCGCGCTGCTGCAGACGCGCGAGAGCCGGCTGCTGGTGTCCGAGCAGGTCAAGGCGGAGCGCGAGGCCAGCATCATCGACGGCGTGATCGAGGCGGAGCTGGCGCCGGCGGCCCGGCAGCGCTGGGCGGGCCGGCTCCGCGACATGGCCGACATCTTCGCGATGACCGGCCGCGGGGAGGCCGCCGCCATCGCCGCATCCACCGCCGCCGCGCTGGCCGACGTGGAGCGCCCGGCCTCGGCGATTCCGTTCGCCCGCGCGCTCGCCGCGCGGGGCGTCGAGATGGCGACCGAAGTGGCGCTGGGCCGCGCGCGGCTCGACGACGTCAGCCGCGCCCCCGCGCGGCGCACGCGCCCGTGATTCCCGGCCTGCGTGTCGGCCACGCGACCGACGCTGCACGGCTGACCGGCTGCACGGTGGCGCTCGCCGACGCCCCCGCGGTCGGGGGCGTGGAGATCCGCGGCTGGGCCGCCGGGGTGCACGGCCTCGAGTTCCTCGACCCGCGGCACCTGGTCCCCACCATCGACGGCGTGGTGTTGGCCGGGGGCAGCGCCTTCGGCCTCGAGGCGATCTGGGGCGTGATGCAGTATCTCGAGGAGCGCGGGGTGGGATTCCGCACGAGCCAGACCACCGTGCCGCACGTGGCGGGCGCCATCGTCTACGACCTGGGGCTCGGCGATCATCGCGCGCGCCCCGACCGCGCCATGGGTTATCGCGCGGCGGCGGCCACACGGCCGGGCCCGGTCGCGGAGGGCAACGTGGGCGCCGGCACCGGCGCGACGGTGGGCAAGCTCAATGGGATCGCGCGGGCGACCAAGGGCGGGCTCGGGTGCGCGGTGGCCGAGCACCACGGCGTGCACGTGGGCGCGCTCATGGTGGTCAACGCGGTCGGCGACGTGCGCGACCCCGAGAGCGGGCGCCTGATCGCGGGATCGCGCGACGCGCCCGCCGGCCGGCGCCTGATCGATACCGCGGCGGCCCTCGCCGCGGGAGCGCCTCGCCCGGTCTTCCGGCCGACGAACACCACGATCGGTCTGGTCGCCACCACCGCTGCGCTGGACAAGGCCGAGTGCGCTCGGCTGGCGGGCCGCGCGATGGAGGGATTCGCGCGCGCGCTGTCGCCGCCGCATCTGGACAGCGACGGCGACGCGCTCTTCTGCCTCTCGGTGGGCACCGCGCGCGCCGACGCCGAGGCGGTCGGCTCGGTGGCCGCGGACCTGGTGGCGCGGGCGATCGTGCGGGCCGTGCACACCGCGACCGCGGTGGCGGGCCTGCCCGCGGCCCGCGATCTGCAGTAGCCGGGCGCTACTTCCCGAAGGTGAACACCGAGCCCACCGAGCTCGGCACCATCTCGTTCGGCAGCCGGTGCATCATGCTGGCCATCGCCTCGAGCCCGGTGCAGTGCTGCGGCACGATCCAGTCCACCTCCAGGTCGCGGAAGGCGTCGACCACGCGGGTCACCCGCTCCTCCTTGAGCCCGCTCAGGTGGAAGCCGCCGATCACCGCGTGCACCTTGGGCACGCCGGTGATGCGGGCCGCGTGCCGGCAGATGCCGACGATCCCACGGTGGGAGCACGAGGTGACCACCACGAGCCCGCGGCCCTTGAGGTTGGCGATCAAGGTCTGCTCGCCCAGGAAGATGTCGGGCACGATCGCACCGCCGCGCTCGACGCGCAGGCTGTCGGGAATGGGCTCGAAGACCTCCTGCTCGTGCATCTCCCCGCTCAGGAGCACGCCGTCCGCCACCAGCAGCGGCGCGCGCACCGACTCCACCCGAATGTCGTAGCGCTCGATCTCGTCGCGGTGCAGGCGGCCGAGCGACACGCGGTCGTTCCCGCGCTGGGTCCAGCGCGGCAGGAAGTGATCCTCGCCCCCGTAGAAGGTCATGGCCTTCTTCATCGATCGGCGATAGGTCCGCAGCAGCCCACCGAGGCCACCCCAGTGATCGTAGTGGCCGTGGCTGAGCGCCAGCACGTCGATGCGGCCGGGATCGAGGCCGAGCACCCGGAAGTTGTGGGTGAGCGCGGTGTCGGACGGGCCGAAATCGAACGCGATGCAGGTGGTGTCCCGCCCGCGGGTGACTTCCACGAAGTGGGCGAGCCCGTGCTCGGCCCGCAGGTCCGGCACCTGGCGGGCCGCGAAGGTGCCGAAGCGGCGGGCGACCTTCTCGTCCGGCCGCAGGACGTCGATGTAGTTGTCCACCACCGTGGTGATGGCGATGCGGTCCACCTCGCCGAGCGAGGGCATCAGTCGACCCGGGTCTCGTCGCGGTCGATCACGGGGTGGCCGGCGGCGGGCTCAGACAGCGGTCTCCTCCTGCCAGAGGCCGAGCGCGCGGAGGGCCGGCTCGTCGTTCAGGTGGAAGAGGCAGGCGGGCGCCGAGCCCGACCGATTGCGGTGCTCGACCAGATGCCACGGCGGCACCACGAACGCATCGCCGGCCTCCCAGTCCAGCGCCGTGTCGCCGACGCGGCTCTCGCCCTGGCCCTCGATCACGTATACGACCTCGCTCACCGTGCGTCGGCCCAGGCGGGACTCCTCGCCGGGGCGGAGCCAGCGCGCCTCGGAGCCCATGGTGCGCAACGGGTAGTCGCCGGTGCGCGGGTTGACGTGACGCAGGGTCACCGCGGAGCGCCGGGGCGCAGTCGCGGCGAGGGACGCCAGCGCCGCGCGCACCGTGCGCCAGGGCCAGCGGATCATCGGATACTCGGCCGGGAAGCCCGTCTCCTCGTAGCGCGAGCCGCGCGGAAGCAGCCCGGCCGCGGTGAGCTCGTCCTGCGAGGAATCGGTGTCGGTGATGGGCGGCGAGGCCGGCTTCATGGGCGAGGCCCAGTTCGCCTCGATGTTGCGCACCAGCGGGATGTCGAGGCCGTCGAGCCAGATCACCGGCTCGCGCCCTTCGTGGCCGTGGTCGTGCCAGCGCATCGGCGGCGTGATGATGAGATCGCCCGGCTCCATCACGCATTTCACTCCATCGACGGTGGTGTACGCGCCCTGCCCCTCGACGATCAGGCGGAGCGCGGCCGCGGTGTGGTGGTGGCTGGGCGCCGCCTCGCCGGGCAGGATCACCTGGAACCCGGCGTAGAGCGTGGCGGTGGCCGAGACATTGCCGGGCAGCCCCGGATTGCAGAGCACCAGCACACGGCGCTCGGCCTGCTCGATCGGCACGAGGCGCGCGGCCTCGAGCAGCGGTGAGCGCAGCTCGCGCCAGCGCCAGCGATGCGGGACCACGCGGGTGACGCGCTCGTGCGGCAGCAGCGAGTGGAGCGCGGTCCACAGCGGCGCCAGTGACAGCGACTCGAGGCGCTCGGAGTAGGCGGCCGGAAGGTGCTCGTCGCGCGTCGACAGCGGGCCTGCGCTCATGGTGGAGGCCTCAGGGCGCGTCGGCGCGCGGGCGCAGGTCGTCGCGGGCGTCGGCGAGCCGCTCGGCCAGCGCCCGCACCTCGGCCAGCCGGTCGGGCCGATGGATGAAGCGCGGGTCGGTGGTGTAGGCGTCCCAGCTCGCCATGTAGTCGGGCTGCGAGAGGCCGAGTGCGTACTCCGAGATCTGCACCGGGTTGGCGAAGTCGGCCATGACCCCGACTTCGTTGTGGAGCGGCGGCCGGTGGCCGTCCATGAAGGCCTGGAGCGCCGGGGGCTGCGGGCCGTGCGGCAACCCGACCGGGTGCACCGTGACCATGCCCGCGCGGATCACGCCGCCGCGGCTGAAGAAGTCGCCGAAGTGGTAACCGATGGTCTCGCAGTAGTCGAGATTGCGGTGGAAGAAGGGCAGCCACATCCCTTCCTTCTCCACCGACCGCACCGTGAAGACGCAGAGGTAACAGCCCGGCAGCGTGAAGATGGTGTGCCCGGATGGCGGGACGTGCGAGCGGTCGGCGGTGAGCGGACGCACGTCCTCGACCGCGAAGCGATACGGCAGGTAGTCGCCGCGCCAGCCCACCACGTCGAAGGGATGGGTGGGATGCACGCGGCGGGTGTAGACCGAGCCGACCTTGGAGACCACCTCGAAGCGCCCCGACTCGTTGCGGGTGTCGAGCGAGCGCGGGAAGCGGTAGTCGCTGCGGCTATGGGTGATGAACTGCCCGGTGGTGGGGGCCTCCGACTTCTCCGGATCGCCCGCGAAGCTCTCGTACACCCAGTAATAGTGCGGGCCCGCCGCGGTCTCGAACCGATGTGGGATGCCCTTGGGCACCACCAGGAAGTCGCCGGGGCCGTAGGCGATCGGCCCGAACAGCGTCTCCAGCGTGCCCCGCCCCTGGTGGACGAAGAACACGAGCGTGGCCGAGTGGTGCTCGAAGAGGTAGTCCATCGGCGCCGACGGCGCGGTCACGTTCATGGCCACGGTGGCGTTGGCGACCAGGCGCGCCATGCCGCGATAGACGTCGCCCGGCTCGGGCGGGCTCGCCACGTTCAGCGCGTGGTGGACGCCGCCCACGGGCTGCATCGGCGAATCCCACAGCGGCGCGAACGCCGACAGCGTCCCGACCTCACCCGGGAGCCAGTTGTTCGGCGGATACAGATGATAGGTGTGGGTAACCTTCCCCGCGAACCCGCCGCGCCCGTGCTCCTGCTCGTAGACGTGCTGCAGCAGAGGGCCCACGTGCGGCGCCCGCGGGACGATGCCCACTTCCGGGATCCCGCTGAAGTACTCGTACTTGTCCATGACCCGGGCCTCCGTGGTGTTGCGCGCATTCTACCGCGGCCACGGGAGACGGGCATGCCGACAACGGCACGGCGCCGCCGATGACCGCCGCGGGCGCCCTGGCCGGCGGCACCACCCTCGGGTGCTCGCCGCGCCGGCGGCCGCGGTCGGGCATGCTAGCATGTGCGCCATGACCGCACGGCGCGCCCGGATCATCCGCTTTCCCACCCCGCCCTCGACCGGTGCCTCCGCGACCGGCCTCGTGGAGGCTCGGCGCTGCCGCGATCAGGCCGAAGCCCTGGTGGTACGCGGGCTCCTCGAGAGCGAGGGCATCCACGTCGTGCTGCAGAGCCGCCTCGCGCCGTCGGTGTACCCCTTCAGCGTGGGCCACCAGGCGGAGGTCGTGCTGCTGGTCAACGCCGCCGACCTGCCGCGGGCGCGGGCGGTGTTGAAGCGGCGGGCGTGAGGGGAGACCACCCCTCACCCTGCGCCCCTCACCCTGCCCTCTCCCCAGGGGGGAGAGGGAGAAGTCAGGGGAGGCGGAAGAGGCGGCGGGCGTTCTCGGTGGTGCGCTCGCCGAGGGCCTCGAGCGTCACGCCCCGAAGGTCGGCCACCCGCGCCGCCGTGATGGCCACCCACGCCGGCTCGTTGCGCTGGCCGCGGTGCGGATGTGGCGGCAGGAACGGGCAATCGGTCTCGAGCACGAGCCGGTCGGCCGGCACCGCGCGCGCGACGTCGGGCAGCGCTCTGGCATTCTTGTAGGTCACCGGCCCGGCCAGCGAGATGTAGAGCCCGAGATCCAGACAGCGCCTGGCCACCTCCACGTCGGCCGAGAAGCAGTGCATGACTCCGCCCACCTCGCCCACGCGCTCGTCGGACAGGATCGCCAGCGCCTCCGCGTGCGCGTCGCGACAGTGGACGACCACCGGCTTGCCCAGGCGCCTCGCCAGGTCGAGCTGCCGGCGCAGCGCGGTCTCCTGCGCGTCGCGGGGCGACAGATTGCGGAAGAAGTCCAGCCCCATCTCCCCGAGCGCCACCACCTTGGCCGAGCCGCGCGCCAGTCGCTCCATCGCCTCGAAATCGGCCTCGGTCACGTCGCCCGCGTCGTGCGGGTGGATGCCCACGGTGGCGTAGACGCCGTCGAGGCGCTCGGCCAGCGCGACCGCGGCCGGATTGGTCTCGCGGTCCGTCCCGATGGTGACCATGGTGGCGACGCCGGCAATGCGCGCCCGCTCCAGCACCGCACCGAGGTCCGCGGCCAGCTCGGGGAAGTGCAGGTGGGCGTGGGTGTCGACGAGGGACACGCTCATGGGCTTGGCGGCTTCACCGCCTCGGCGCGCACCTTCAGGATCCGCGGGCCGTCCATCTCCACCACGGTGAAGCGATGGCCACTCGCTTCGGTCGAGGTGCCCGGACCCGGCACCACGCCGAGGCGCTGCAAGAGGAACCCCGCGATCGTCTGGTAGTCCGGCGACTCCTCGAGCGGCAGGCCCACCTGCTCGCGGAGGTCTCGGATCGTCGCGGTCCCGTCGATCATGTAGGAGCCGTCCGGAAGCCGGGACACCGAGGCCAGTCGCGGGCTCTCGCGCTCGTCCCGGATCTCGCCCACGATCTCCTCGAGCAGGTCCTCGGTGGTCACGAGCCCGGCGACCTGCCCGTACTCGTCCACCACCAGGGCCAGCTGCAGCCGGTGACGCTGGAACTGTCGCAGCACCTCGCTGACCGGCGCGGTCTCCGGCACGAACAGCGGCGGGTTCATGAGCCGCTCGAGATCGATCGGCTCGCCCAGGGCCGTGGCGCGGAACAGGTCCTTGATGACCACCACCCCGATAGTGCCCTCGATGGAGCCGCGGTAGACCGGGACCCGCGTGTGCCCGATCTCGGCGACGCGCTTGAGCACCTGATCGGCCGGCGCCTCGACGTCCAGGCCCAGGATGTTCGGCCGCGGCACCATCACCAGGCGCACCGGCGTGTCGGTGAACTGGAACACGCGGTTGACGAGGTCACGCTCGCCCGGCTCGAACACGCCCTGCACGGTGCCCTCGCGCACGAGGTACTTCACCTCCTCCTCGGAGACCACCGGGGCGATCGGCACGTCGCGGAAGCCGAGCACGGTCAGGATCAACCGGGTGGCCCAGGTGAGCACCTGGCTCGGCCCGGAGAGCATCCGCACCAGCCAGCCGATGGGCGAGGCCACCAGCGCGGCCCAGCGCTCCGGGTTGCGCAGGGCGAGCGCCTTCGGGCTCAGCTCGCCGACCACCAGCGACACGAACGAGATCAGCAGCACCACGATGCCCAGCGAGACCGGCCCGCCCCACGTCTGCGCGCCGGGCAGGCCGATGCTCTGCAGCCGGGGCGTGAGCGCCTCCACCGCGGCGGCGCCGCCCACCGCGGAGGCCAGGGTGGAGACCACCGTGATCGCGATCTGGATGGTGGCCAGGAAGCGATCGGGATCCCGCTTGAGCTCCGCCGCTCCCGCGGCGCCCGCCACACCCTCGCTCTTGAGCTGGCTCAGCCGGCTCGGCCGCGCCGACACGAGCGCGATCTCGGACCCGGCGAAGAAGGCATTCGCCAGGATCGACACGCCGATCAGGACGATCTCGATCCAGATGCTGTCCATGGTTCGGTCCTCACGGGGTGACGGTGAAGCGCAGGCGGCCGATGAGCTGACCCGACGCGGTGAGCACGTCCACGCGGTAGTGCCCCGCGACGGGCGGCTTCGGATCGGTGTAGCGCGAGTAGGTGCGGAAGCCCAGCCGTCGGCCGCCCTGCACCGGCGTGGGCAGCGGGACCTGAGCCACCATCACCCGGTCGCGCCACCAGACGTGACGGATGACCTGACGGACGCCGGCCGGCGCGTACACGGCGGTGTAGGCCGCGAGCTGACCCCAGTCCAGCACGGTGGACGCGGGCAGCACGCCATCGTCGATCGGGTCCACCGGCTCCAGATCGACGACGTCCCGCGCGATCACCGCGCGCGCCAGGAACAACGGCGCCGGCGGCACGAGGCCGCGGGCGAGCCAGATGAGGAACAGGGCGGCCACCGCGGCGGTCACCGCCATCGCATGGGCGCGGAGCCAGCCGAACCGGACGTCGCGGCGGAAGGCGGGGGCAAGGGCGAGGGCGGAGATCACCGCGCTGCCCTCCAGCGCGAGGATCGGCTGCAGGCCCACGAGGGGCAGCGCCACGTTGAGCGCGGCGAAGAACGAAAAGCCGAGCAGGGCGTGATTCAGCCACCGCCGCGGGTGCACGAGCCATCGGTACAGCGGATCGACCGCGGTGACTAGGGCGCCCGCCGCCACCATCGCGGGGAAGATCGCGTTGGGCGAGTCGAGCGTGGCCGCCGCGTAGTAGGCCGGGAGCACGAAGAGCAGCAGGTTGTGGTACAACGTCTGGATCGTGTAGTCGGCCGCGGTCAGCACCAGGCGCTGGCCCCGCTGGAGGAGCGGCGCGCGCAGCACCGTGATCAGCACGAAGAGCAGCCAGAGCAGCAGCAGGTATCCCACGATCCAGGCCACGCGGGGAAGCCCGCGCCGAAACACGAGGAGCGCGGCCAGCCCGAGGGCCAGCGAGGCGATCGAGATCGGCCATCCGCCGAGCCAGCCCACGACCGGCAGGCGCGGGGCGGGCGCCGCATCCGGCCCGCTCACGTGGCCACGGGTGCGGCCGGCGCCGGGATCCCCTGCCTTCGCCAGTAGAACAGGAAGAGCGCGATGGTGAACAGGCACTGCCCGACGGCCATCGCGCAATCGAAGAGCACGCGCACCACGAAGTGATTGGCGCCGGGCACCGTGCGCACGACCTGTCCGCCGATCACCGCGAGCCCGAAGACCAGCGCGAAGATGACGCTGGCGGTCCCGAAGATGGTCCACCGCTGCCCGGCGGTGAGCTCCGCGGCCTGACGCCACACCGTGATCGGCGAGCCGCCGCCCAGCACCACCGCCGAGTCGACTACCGCGAACCGCACCAGGAGCAGCACCATGACCAACGAGACCGCGGTCAGCGCGAAGCCGCCCACGACCTGCACCGCGGGCGCCGCCCCGTAGATCGCGAGCCATCCGAGCGACGGCAGCAGGAGAGCCCACAGGATCATGAAGCGCACCAGCATCAGGCGCGGCCACGCCCCGAATCCCTCCGCCAGCGCCTGCCAGTACGAGGCGGGCACGCCCTGCTTGATCCGCGCGAGCGCCGAGAGCATCGCGCTCACCACCAGCGGATCGAGCACGACCTGAGCGGTCAGCACGATCCGCAGCGCACGGCCGACCGCGTCCTCTCCCGGGTCGAAGAACTCCAGGTAGTTCAGCAGCACGTGAACCGGCAGCCATACCGTCAGCGACAGCAGGGTGAAGAGGTAGAGGTGGCGGCCGAGCAGCCGAAACGTCTCCCCGAGGATGGCGCGCACTACCGGAGGAGGGCCGCCGGGCGCGCCCCGAGCGAGCCGCGGCGAGCTGAAGGAATCATGCGCGCATAGGCTACCTCGGGAGCAAGGCCAATGCCACGCCGGAGGCCATGATCATGCTCGCCCGCGGGTTGGTCCACCGGCAAAGCTTACCGCGTCGTCCCTTCGCTCGGTAATCGCGTGCGGGGTGGTCGCACCCCGGCACATGCTTTGCTCCGATGTTCCGTGAGAAGGATCCCCATGAGCTCACATCAGCTCGCAGTGGTAACCGGCGCGTCGAGCGGAATCGGCTACGAGCTGGCTCGATGCTGCGTCCAGCGCGGCTTCGACCTGCTCATCGCGGCCGACGAGCCAATCATCCAGCAGGCGGCGCAGGACATGCGACGGATGAACGCGCAGGTCGACGCGGTCCAGGCCGACCTGGCGACCGAGGCGGGTGTCGACGCGCTGTACCGCGGCGTCGGGGGGCGCCCCGTCGCAGCGCTGCTCGCCAACGCCGGGCACGGCCTGGGTGGCCCGTTTCTCCAGCAGGATTTCGCGGCGGCCCGACGCGTGATCGACACCAACATCACCGGCACGCTCGGCCTCGTTCAGCGGGTCGGCCGCGACATGGTCGCTCGTCGAGCGGGCCGGATCCTGATCACCGGGTCGGTCGCCGGATTCATCCCCGGCTCCTTCTCGGCGGTCTACAACGGCACCAAGGCCTTCATCGACTCGTTCTCGCACGCGCTGGCCAACGAGATCCGGGACTCGGGCGTCACCGTGACCTGCCTGATGCCGGGGGCGACCGACACCCGGTTCTTCGCCCGGGCCGGGATGCTCGACACCAAGGTGGGCCATGCGGAGAAGGACGACCCGGCGGACGTGGCGCGCGTCGGGTTCGAGGCCATGATGCGCGGCGACGGCGACGTGGTCTCCGGCTGGAAGAACAAGGTGCAGACCGCGGTGGCCAGTGTCACTCCCGCTGCGATGCTGGCGGAGCAGCATCGGAAGAAGGCCGAGCCGGGCTCCGGGCGGGACGGGTAGAATTTGCCGGGTCGGCTCTCCCTGCTTCGCACGGTCGGGCGCGCTATCCGGATCGTCCGGGCCGGAGGCGTCGTCTCGGGGGCCGCCGGCCTCTCCGGCTGCGGCCGACACTCGGTCCTGCGGCCCATCTCCGCGGAGGCGGGCGCGCTGGCCTGGCTCACCACCGTGTTCTTCGTGATGACGCTGCTCGTGTTTGCCGCGGTGGTGGGGCTCTACCTGGTGCCGCTGATGATCGGCACCCGGAACGTGGCCTTCCCGCGCCTGAACCTGTTCGGCTACTACACCTTCCTGTTCGGCGGCTGCTTCCTCTTCGCCGGCCTGCTGATGCGGACGGCGCCGCAGGCGGGCTGGTTCAGCTACGTGCCACTCGCCTCACTGCGGTTCGCGCCGGAGAAGGGTGTCGACATCTGGGCGCAGACGATCAGCTTCACCGAGCTGGCCGCGCTGATCGCCGCGGTCGAGATCGCGGTCACCGCGCTGAAGCTGCGCGCCCCCGGCATGTCGCTCGGGCGGATGCCGATCGTGGTGTGGTCGATGCTGATCATGTCGGCGATGGTGATCCTCGCGATGCCCGCCATCATGGTGGCGAGCGCGCTGCTCGCGATGGACCGGCTGGTCTCGACCCGCTTCTTCACCGTCGACGCAGGCGGCGACGTGATCCTCTGGCAGCACCTCTTCTGGTTCGAGTGGGCGACCTCCTCGCCACCGCCCGCGTTCAACCATGACCCGCTGCCGTGCGTGACGTCCGCCTCCCCGCGCTGGGGGGCGCGGGCGCCGGTGGTGGCGGGGCTCCGGTGCGACCAGCGCGAGATCCTGATCACGTCCGCCGGCGCAGCGCGGCCGTCCCACCGGACGGTGCTCGACGGCCCCGCGATCTCCCCGCTGCTGCTCGGAGTCGCCACCGCCGCGACGCAGGTCGGGGTCGTGTTCACCCCGTGGGCCATCGTGTGGGGATCGCCGCTCTGCCTGGCCGCCCTCGCGGTGTGGTTCTGGCCATGGACGCGGCACCTCTGATCGCGGCGGAGACCGGCTCGGCGGTGGCCGTCGATGCGCGCGCCCTGCCCCGGACGGCGTGGGGGCACGCCACCCCGATCTGGTGGGGGACGTGGAGCCTGCTGATCATCGAGGGCACGGTGCTGATCATGCTGGCCACGGTCTATCTCTATCTCCGCCGGCTGGCGCCCGCGTGGCCGCCCGCCGGGATTCGCCCGCCGGCGATGGGGGTCGGCAGCGCCACCGTCGCGATGCTGCTGGCCAGCGTGCCGCCCACGATCGGCGCGCATCGAAGCGCGCTGCGCCGCGACCGCCGGGCGGTCGGCCGGTATCTGGTCGCGGCCACGCTGCTCACCTTCGGCGCCATCGCGCTCAGAGGCCTGGAGCTCGCCCACGCCAATGTCTGGTGGGACACCAACGCGTACGGCTCGATCGTGTGGACGATCCTCGGCGCTCACGCCAGCCACCTGATCGCCTCGGCCCTCGAGGACGTGCTCCTGTGCGCCCTGGTCTTCTTCGGCGCGATGGAGCCGAAGCACTTCGTCAGCATCACGGTCAGCGCGATCTACTCCTACTTCGTGGCCGCGGTCTGGCTTCCGCTCTATCTCCTGCTGTACTGGCTGCCGCGCCCGTGAGGAGCTTCCTGCACGTCGCGCTCGGGATCCTGACCAGCGTGGGCGGGTTCCTCGAGATCGGCTCCATCGTGACCGCGATGCAGGGCGGCGCCGAGTTCGGCTTCCACCTGCTGTGGGTGGTCGGGCTGGGCACGCTCTGCGCCATGAGCCTGACCGAGATGGCCGGCCGGTTCTCCGCGGTCAGCCAGCGCACGCTCGGTGACGCCCTGCGGGAGCGCTTCGGCTTCGGGGTGTTCTCGCTGGTGCTGCTGGGCGTGGGCCTCTCGAGCCTGCTCGTGCTGGGCGCGGAGGTGACCGGCCTCGCCATCGCGATGGAGCTGGCCACCGGGCTGCCGTTCCGCCTGTGGAGCGTGCCGATGGGCCTGCTGGTGTGGCTCATTCTCTGGAAGGGCAAGTTCGGCCTCATCGAATACGGGGTGGCCGGGCTCGGGCTCGTGACCCTGTCCTTCCTGGTCGCCGCGTTCCGGCTACATCCGCCGGTCTCGGAGCTCGCGGCCGGGCTCGTGCCGACGCTCTCCGCGCACCAGGACGCCCGCTACTGGTTCATCGCGGTGAGCATCCTCGGCGCGACCCTCACGCCCTACCTCTTCTATTTCTATTCCTCCGGCGCCATCGAGGACGGATGGACGATCCCGCAGCTGCCCGCCAACCGCGTGGTGGCCTCGGTCGGCATGCTGTTCGGCGGCGTCCTCTCCGCGGCGGTGCTGGTGGTCGCGGGCATGGTGCTACGCGACGTGCCAGTGGACGACTACACGGTGACGCCGCTGGTGCTGGCCCGCGTGTTCGGGACGACCGGATTCTGGCTCTTCGTCTTCTCCCTCTGGATCGGCTGTCTGGGCGCGGCCCTCGAGATCACCCTCTGCATCGCCTACCTGCTGGCTCAGGGTTTCAACTGGAAATGGGGCGAGGACCTTCGGCCGCGCGAGGCGTCCCGCTTCGTGCTGGCCTACACCGTCCTCGTCCTGATCGGCTTGGCGTTCGCGGCGGCCGGCGTCGACGCGCTCGCGCTCACCAACGTGGCGATGGCGCTGTCGTCTGCGGTGCTGCCGCTGGCGCTGGCGCCGCTGCTGCTCCTGATGAACGACCGGCGCTATCTCGGCCGCCACTCGAATGGTTGGCTGGCCAACGGCTTCGCGGTGGTCATCGTCGGGCTCTCGCTCGCCCTGGCGGTCGTGGCGATCCCGCTGGCCGTCGTGGGCGGCTGATGGACGTCCGGCGCGATCTGCTCGACATGCCGCTCGTCGGCGGTCAGGACGAGGAGCCGATGGGGCGCGTTGACGGCGTGGTCGCCTCCTACGCCGCGGGCCGGCCGCTGCGGCTCCTGTACGTGGAGCTGGGCGGGTCGACGCTCGCGCGCCGCATCCATCCGCGCTGCGAGCGATGGATCCGCGCGCTGGCGCGGCGGCTCAGCCCGTCGCGCGGTCGCGTCTCTCGGGTGCGGCTCTCCGCCATCCAGACTTTCGGCAAGCAGCTGCATCTCAAGGACGAGCAGACCGCGTGGCCGGCGCTCACGTGGGAGCGGTGGCTCCGCCACAAGATCGTCGAGCGGATCCCGGGGAGCTGACCGCCATGGGCCGGGAGGTGCGCCTCGAACGGTTGCTGGGCCGCATGGTCCGCGACGCGGCCGGACGGCGCGTCGGACGCATCGAGGACATGCGGGCCACCCGCGACGGCCACGATTGGATCGTCACCCACTTCTTCCTGGGGCCGGTCGGATGGAGGGAGCGGCTCTCTCTCCGCGGCCTGCGTCTGAAGCTCCGCACGCTGCGCGGGGCTCGGCGCGGCGCGCTGAGGCGGCTCCGCTGGGACAAGCTCGATCTCTCCGATCCGGCGAATCCGCGGCTGCGCTGAGCGGCGGCGCGTCAGCGCACGTCGGGCGAGTCGAAGGTACCCGGTGGCGCGGGATTGCCGCAGGCTCTACGCCCGCCGCCTCGGCCTCATCGACGAGATGGTCCCGGAATTCGTCGAGAAGTGGCTGCTGGACGACGAGGAGACGTGGTCGGCCGCCGACAACGCCCGGCGCCACGTTGCCCACCAGGCGCTGCACCTGGCCTACGGAGCGGGCTGGGGCGCGCTGGCCGGGCCAGTGCTGACCAGGCTCGGCCGCCGCAGCCTGCTGCCCGGCGTCGCCTTCGGGCTCGCGCTCTGGGCGCTGGGACTCGCCGGGCTGCTGTCCCGACATCGCGCGGAACGCACGGGCTGGGAGGCGACGGTTCCCGCCCAGGTGGTCAACGTCCTGTCGCACGCCGTGTTCGGGGTCGCGGGGCAGCTGGCCGCGCAGGAGGCGTGGCTGCGGCCCCGGCGCGACCGGAACGCGCGGATCGGCTGAGCGCTACTTCACACGCGAGCCCGAGGGCACGTCCTTGTCCAGCGCGAGCAGGGACACCGTGCCATCGTGCTCGGCGGCCAGCACCATGCCGTTGGACTCCACGCCCATCAGCGTTGCGGGCTGCAGGTTGGCGACGACCACCACTTTCCGCCCCACCAGCGACGCGGGCTCGTAGTGCTCGGCCACGCCGGCCACCAGGGTGCGCGTCTCCTCGCCCACCCGGATCGTGAGCTTGAGCAGCTTCTTCGACTTCGGCAGGCGCTCGGCGGTGAGTACCTCGGCCACGCGTAACTCCACCTTCTGGAAGTCGGTGATCGGGATCCTGCCGGCGGTGGACCTCTCACCCGGCCCTCTCCCCTGAGGGGAGAGGGTAGAACCTGGCGAGGCGGCTGGCTCCCTCTCCCCTCCGGGGAGAGGCCCGGGGTGAGGGGCGCCGCCCTGAGGGGCCTTCGTGTCCACGCGCGGGAACAGCCCGGAGACACGGCTCACCCGCGGCACCGCGGCCAGCGCGCCAACCACCGCGTGCTCCAGCGCCGGCGCGGCGCTCCGACCCAGGGCCTCGCGGATCCGCCCCGCCGCGTTCGGCAGGAACGGATCCAGCATGATGCCGAGGAAACCGAGCGCGTCGGCCATCGTGCACAGCACGCGCTCGAGCCGCGGACGGCGCGCGGAGTCCTTGGCCAGCGCCCAGGGCGCCATCGCGTCCACGTAGCGGTTCACGGTGCCGATGAAGGCCCAGAGCGCGCCCAGCGCCTTCTGGAACGCGAAGTCGCGCATGGCCTGCCCGACGGCAGCCCGCGCGGCCGCGGCCGCGTCGGCGATCTCCCGATCCGCGGCCTCGACGGGCGCGCCCACCTGGTGGATCGGGCCGGCGGCCGCGATCAGCGTGGTGGCGCGGCTCACCAGGTTGCCGAGGTCGTTGGCCAGGTCCGCGTTCAGCCGCTCGACCAGCGCCTCCTCGCTGAAGCTGGCGTCGAGGCCGAAGCTCATCTCGCGCAGCAGGAAGTAGCGGAACGCGTCGTGGCCGTATTTGTCGGTGAGCTGGAACGCCTCCACCACGTTGCCGATGGACTTCGACATCTTGGCGCCGCCCAGCGACCAGTAGCCGTGCACGTTCAGGCGCCGGTAGAGCGGGATGCCGGCCGCCTTGAGCATGGTCGGCCAGTAGACCCCGTGAGGCTTCAGGATGTCCTTGCCGATCAGGTGCTCGACGTGGTCCCAGAGCCCGCGGGTCTTCTCGAGCGGCGGCTCCGTGACCGCCGAGTAGTAGTTGAGCAGCGCGTCGAACCAGACGTAGGTCACGTACTGGTCGTCGAAGGGCAGCGGGATCCCCCATGCCACCCGCGACTTCGGCCGGCTGATCGACAGATCTTGCAGCGGCTCGCGCAGGAACCCCAGCACCTCGTTACGATAGCGCTCGGGCTGGATGAAGCCCGGGTTGTCCTCCAGGTGCTTGATCAGCCACTCCTGGTACTTCGACATCCTGAAGAAGTAGTTCTTCTCCTTGATGAAGGTGAGCGCGGTCTGGTGATCGGGGCACTTGCCGTCGACGATCTCCTTCTCGGTGTAGAACCGCTCGCAGCCGTAGCAGTACCAGCCGCCGTACTCGCCGAAGTAGATCTCCCCCGTGTCGAAGAGCCGCTGCAAGACCTCCTGCACGACTTTCTGATGCCGGGGCTCGGTGGTGCGGATGAAGTCGTCGTTGGTGATCCCGAGCCGTCGCCAGGTTTCCTGGAAGGCGCCCGCGATCTCGTCGGCGTAGGCCTGCGGAGACGTCCCGGCCTTGGCCGCCACCTGGGCGATCCGCTCGCCGTGCTCGTCGGTGCCGGTGAGGAAGTAGACACGGTCGCCGGCCAGCCGCCGGTAGCGGCACATCGCGTCGGCCATGATGGTGGTGCACGCGTGGCCGAGATGCGGGCGGGCGTTGACGTAATAGATCGGGGTGGTGAGGTAGAAGGTGCCCATCGCCGGTGGCCCGCCTTCAGGCCGGCTTGATGTGGGGGCGGCCTTCCCAGGTCAGCTGGGCCAGCGGGACCTCGGCCTCGGTGCCGTCGGGGAAGCCGACGATCACCGATTGCTTCAGCACCCGGAGCGACCGCACCTTGCCGGTCATGCAACCGCCCCCGCCGCAATCGGCCGAGCAGGCGCTGTTGACCCGCGGCAGCCGCGAGCGGAGCTCCTCGTAGGTCGAGAACTCGTAGAGCAGGCAGCACTTGAGCCGGCCGCAGTTGCCGAGCAGCCGGCTGTCGGTCAGCGGCATGTCCTGCGCCTTGGCCATCTTCACCGAGATCGGATCGAACTTGCGCAGGTGCGACGAGCAGCACAGCTGGCGGCCGCAGGGGCCGATGCCGTCGAGCAGCTTGGTGGTGTCGCGCGCCCCGATCTGGCGCATCTCGATCCGCGCGTGGAACTCGCGGGCCAGGTCACGCACCAGGTCGCGGAAGTCCACGCGCTCCTCCGAATTGAAGAACACGGTCACGCGGCGGCGCGACGGCTCGATCTCCACGTCCACGATCTTCATGGCCAGCGAGCGGCCGCGGGCGAGCCGCTGCGCGGTCTCGACGCCCTTCATCTCGCGGGCCCGGCGCTCGCGCCACTCGGCGGCCTCGCCGGCGGTGGCCCGCCGGACCACGCGGCGGTACATGCGGTCCCGCTTGAACTCGGGGATCGCCCGTCGCGGCCGCCGCACCTCGCCGACGGCGGTCGAGCCGGCCGTCTCCACCACCACGAAATCACCGACGTGCAGATCCATCTCGGTGGTCTGGTAGTCCTCGGCCAGCAGCGGCTCGCGGAGCCGCACCCCGATGAGGAACCGGGGCGCCTCGTCGGTGACGGGCTCCATCGCGGGGGTCGGCTCGCTCGGAGCGCCCACGGGTTCCTCTCCCGCGCTCATGCCGCCTGTCCGGTGAGGCGGCCCAGCAGCACTTCCACCGTGAGTCGCGGGTTGACGCTGCCCTGCAGGGCCAGCCACGCCTCCCGGCAGTCGCGCAGCGCCTCGGTCAGCCGCTCGACGGATCGCTCACGCCCCGCCGCCGCGTCGCCCCGGACCAGGAGCCGCACGGGCGCTCCGGCCAGCCCGCAGAGTAGATCCCGGTGCCAGAGCCAGCATGCCTCGATGAACGTCTCGGCGGCCTGACGATCACGCCCGACCTGTTCGCCCAGCTTCACGATCGCCTCGGCCCCCTGGTCGCGGGCTTCCGCGAGGAGCCGCAGGCTGCGGGTGTGGGCGTCGGTGCGCACGTCCGGCAGCAGCGCGGGGACGCCCTCGGTGGCGCGAGGGCGGAAGCGCACGACCTGACAGCGGGATAGCACGGTGGCGGGCAGCACGCGGATCTGTGACAGGATGAGAATGATCACGGTACGCGCGGGCGGCTCCTCCAGCGTCTTCAAGAACGCCTGGGGTGTGGCCAGCGTCATCTTCTCGGCGTCGTCGACGACGAATACCTTCCACGCCGCCTCGAGCGGCTTGAGCGCGGCCAGCCGCTCCAGCTCACGCACCGTCTCGATGCGCACGGCCGGCGTGCCTTTCGGATTGCCGGCGGGCGGCGTTGCCCCCAGCAGCTGGACATCGGGGTGGCTGCCGCGCTCAACGCGCGCCGCGGCGGGGCCGCCGTCGGGCGCCACCAGGGCCGAGGCGAAGGCCAGCGCGGTCGCCTTCCGCCCGGAGCCTTCCGGGCCCACGAACGCGTAGGCGTGGGCCACGCGGGAGGTGGCGAGCGCGCGGCGCAGCAGCGTCACCGCCTCGGGATGGTCGCGGATGGCCTCAAGCGCCACCGGCACCTCCGCGACGGCTCAGCAGCTCGTCCACGACCCGGACCACCTCGGTGTGCAGGACGTCGGCCGGCTGCGCCGCATCGAGCACCACCACCCGCTGCTTGTCGCTGCGGGCGATCTCGAGGTATCCCTCGCGCACGCGCCGGTGGAAGGCCAGGTCCATCTTCTCGAACGCGTCGAGGGCGGCCCGGCCCCGGATGCGCTGCATGCCGACGGCCGGGTCGAGATCGAGCACCAGCGTCAGGTCGGGCGCGACGCCGCCGGTGGCGAGCACGTTCAGCTCCTTGATGGTCTGCACGTCCATCCCTTGCCCGTATCCCTGGTAGGCCACCGTGGCGTCGGCGTATCGGTCGGAGATCACCACCGCGCCCCGGGCCAGCGCGGGCGCGATGACCCGTGTCACGTGCTCCTGCCGAGCGGCCATGAAGAGAAAGCTCTGGGTCAGCGGCGTCGGCGCCGGGCCGTCCTCGAACAGTGCTCGGATGCGGAGGCCGAGCGCGGTGCCATCCGGCTCACTGGTCTGGGCAACTTCGGGCCACCGGCTGGACAGATAACGCGCCAGCCGGGAGCACTGAGTGGACTTCCCCGAGCCTTCGACGCCCTCGACGGTGATGAGCACCCCCCGCATGCGCGTAACTGTAACACAGTGATTTGCCGGGCACCGCACCGCCACCGTCCTACCGGCAGAGGGAAATCGCTTCCCTAGTCCTGGCGAAAGCGCTTCTTAACGCACGGCAGCGTACGGCGCTCTGACGGGCAGTTGGCGGCGCCGTCTCGCGTGGCCCGCGTCTTGCTCCTGAAACGAATCGCCCGGAGCGGAGCGCGGGTTGACGAAGCGCCGAATCCCTCGTCACACACCGGTTCTGAGCGAGGGGGCCCGCCTCCGCTCCCGGGTCCAGACGCCGTGCACGACGCGGAGAAACGAAGCGCGGCGCGCGGGCGTCACACAGCTGAGAGAGGCGAACATGAAGCCACGAATCACGCAGGTCGGGCTCGCGGGACTGATCAGGACGGCGGTGCTCGTCGGACTGGGGGCGATATGGCTATTGGGTGCCTGACGCTACACGCTGCGGGCTTGCGCGGAGGCGGCCGCGGCTGGAAGGCCGAGCGCTGCGCCATCCCCGAGAGCTGCGAGCTGCATCTCTGCGTCGCGGACGGCCACGGCGGCTTCTGGCACCCAGACGATCCCCTCGCCTTTGCGAAGTGGCGCATCCGGGCCGACCTCGACGCCATCCCGGTGCACGTGGGGGTCCACATCGGCCGCAGCTGGGACATGGTGCGACGGGCCGCCGTGGTGGGTGCGGTGGGCCTGGGCGGCGCCGTCGCGGTGCTCGGCGTCCTGTGGGGGCGTCAAAGACGCTTCTCCATGAAGACGCTGAGTGGATCCGGCGCGTAGTCGCCGAAGGACTCGCGCTCCCGGTAGCCGGCGGAGCGATAGAGCCCGAGCGCTTCCGGCTGGTGAATGCCGGTCTCGAGACGCACGCACTCGAGACCCTCCTTCCGCGCCTCCGCTTCCACCCGATCCAGCAGCCGTCGGCCCAGCTGCAGCCCCCGCGCCTCGGCCGTCACGTACATCCGCTTGAGCTCTCCGTATCCGCCCGGATCGATTCGCAAGGCGGCGCATCCGATTGCCGCTCCGTCGCGCCGCGCCACGAAGAACCGCACCGCGGGCCCGGCCAGGGCCTCGACGTCCAGGAAGTGGTTGCTCGCCGTGGGATACAACGCGCTCTGGTAGGCGTCGAGCGCCTCGAGCAGGCGCGCCACTTCCGCCTGGCGTGGCGATTCGAGGGTGAGCGTGAACTGGCTCATGCCCCGCGAAGGCGTCGCTCGGCGCGCCGGGCGTCCGCCCAGTAGCGCAGCGCGCGCGGGGCGAGCGGCAGCGCCCGGCGCGAGACGGCGGCCAGGACGTGGAGCGCGCTCGCCCGGCTTCGGCTCCACGGAAGCCCGTACGCGGCGCGGATCTCCACCGGCAGCAGGCCCACCGCGGGCAGGTTGGCCAGCCAGAGGGCCGGTCTGAGCACCCCGGGCAGCGGCGGCCTCAGGATCTCCCGCGAGAGGCGCCGCGCGGTGTCCGTCACCTCGATCGCGCCGGAGGCGAGCATCGCGTCCAGATACTCCCGCAGCCGGGCTTCGCTTCGGGGCAGCCGGCCCGCCGGGATCCCGAGGATCGGCTCGATTCCAGCGGCCTCGGCGCAGTAGCGATCGGCATCCGCCCGGTCCAGCGGCCCGACGAAGAGCCGGTAGGCGAGCAGGAATGAATCAACCAGCGTGGTGTGCACCCAGGTCAAGAGCGCCGGATCATGCGCGCTGTAGCCGGCGCCGGCGGGCGAGCCACCGGCCGCCTGGCCGAGCCGGCCGTGCACGCGGTCGTGGATGCCGTTGATCCGTGCGGCCGCGGCGGCGGCCTCGGCCTGGGAGCCGAAGGTCAGCGCGAGCATGGAGCGCAGGGTCCGGTCCAGCCGGCGCCGCCACCCCCACGGCTCCGTCGTGAACACGCTGTGATCGGCCACCCCCTGCGCCACCATCGGATGCGCGATCTGGAGCAGAATGGCCCGTCCCCAACCGGCCAGCAATACCCGCTCGCGGTGGATTCTCCACGCGATTCCCGGGTGCGCGATACCATCGACAAGGTCGGTCGGCTGAAGGGACGGCATGAGCGCATTATGCCGTGCCGGGGAAACTTCCGGCGCACGCCGGCCGTTGTGTGGGCGTCACCCCTCATTGCGGAAAGGAGAGCGCGATGCGTCGAGCCGTTCCGTTCCTGGCCACGGCCCTGCTGCTGGCGGGCCTGGTCCTTCCGGCCGCGGCCCTGGAAGTCGGCCAGAAAGCGCCCGACTTCACCCTGCCGGCACCCGGAGGCAAGCAGGTCAAGCTATCGGACCTGACCGCGAAGGGCCCCGTCGTCATCTTCACCTTCATCCAGGCGTTCACCGGCACCTGAACCAAGGAGTTGCTCGGCTTCGAGGGGGCCATGCCCCAGTTCGAGGCCGCGGGCGCCCAGGTCGTGGGCGTGAGTGCCGACCATGTCGCAACGCTGGATGCCTGGCAGAAGCAGAACAAGATCTCCTACACGCTGCTGTCCGATTTTCGTCGCTCGATGCTGCCCGCCTACGATGCGCTGGTCACCGACGACAAGAGCCCGATCTTCCGCTACGCCAAGCGCGCGTACTTCGTGATCGACAAGAACGGGGTCGTCCGCTGGAAGAAGGTCGAGGCGAATCCGCTCGACCTGCTCGATCCCGCGGAGGTGCTCCAGGCGGTCAAGGACGCGAAGGTCTGATGATCGTTCCGCGCGCCGCGACCGGCCTGATCGCGGTGGCGCTGTGGGCCACGGCCGCGGTGGCGCAACCCGCCACCGCGCCGCCGGCCTGGCAGCAGATGGGCGTGCTGGCGTACCAGCCGCCGAAGCCCGCGCCCGCGTTCGCGCTACCCGACCTGGACGGCCGCACCGTGCGGCTGGAGGATCAGAAGGGCAAGGCGCTGCTGCTCTTCTTCTGGGCCACCTGGTGACCGGACTGCCGGGAGGAGTTGCCTTCCGTCAACCGGCTGTACCAGGAGTTCAAGGGGCAGGGCTTGCAGGTGCTGCTGATCTCCTTTCGTGAGAGCGCCGATCTGGTCAAGCGCACCGCCGCCGAGCGGGGCTACACCGCGCCGGTCCTGCTCGACGCCTCCGGCGACGTGACGGGAAAACTTTACGGAGTGTGGGGCCCGCCCACTGCCTATCTCGTGGACCGCGAAGGGCGTCTCGTCGGCCGGATGGTAGGCGCCAAGGATTGGAGCGGCGCGTTGGCGCGGGACGTCATTCGCTCGCTCGTCGCGCCGGCCCGCTGACGGCTCGCACCACCGTAACAAATTCTTCGTTCGCCTCGGACGACCGGCAGTAGATTGAGTACCTCGAATGTCGTCATCTCCAGTGGAGGATCGCATGATTCGTCGAGGGCTCGTGATCGCAGCCGTGCTGGTGACCGTGCTGACCATCGCCCCCATGGATACGCCGGCCGCCACAATGTGGACGGATTGGGAGAGCGCCACCAATGGTGGCCCGGGTTCCGCCTCCGGAACACTCAATGGTGTGAGCGTGTCCTACTCGGGCCAGGTCATCGGCAGCGTGCTCAACGGCGTCAGCACCAGCTGGTTGCCGGTCGGCTCATTCATTGGCGGTACCGTGACAACTTCCCCTGACGTAGTGGGGGATGAAATCCAGTTAAATGGAAACTTTACCGGGACCAACACGATTACGTTCGGCGCGCCCGTGGCGAATCCCCTCTTCGCGATCTGGAGTCTGGGCTCTCCGAGCACAGCGGCGTCGTTCGACTTCAACGCGACACCTACACTTCAGGCCGGGGGTCCGAATTCGCAATTCGGTGGCTCGTCGATCACTGTGCTGGGCAACGTCGTCAACGGGAACGAAGGCAACGGCGTGGTTCAGTTCAGCGGCACCTTCAACTCGATATCCTGGACCAACACGTTCGAAAGCTACTACGTCTTCACGGTCGGAGCGAACGATCCGCTGGGGCCTCCGACTGCCGTTCCCGAGCCCGCGACTCTGATCCTGCTGGGGTCGGGGCTTGCGGGCGTCGCGTGGCGTCTTCGGAAGCAGCGCTAGCCTGGGCGACTGTCGTCTAGCCGCGTCCCACGGCGAGGGGCGGCGGGCCCGCGTGATCCCGCGGGAGCGCGGACATCGCCACCAGCGCCGCGACCATCTCCGTCAGCGCCTGACGGCTGGCCTCGTCCTCGAGCCGTCCGTCGCGGAAGTGACGCGACTCGAGGTACACGCTGGTCGGCACCACCAGTGCGCCGAACCACGCGAGCACCGCGCGCAGGTGCCAGTCCACCCCGAGGTAGTGATGCGCGCTGGCGCCCATGGCGACGATGCCCACCGGCTTCGCGCGCATGGCCTCCACCGGAGTCAGATCGAGCAGGTTCTTGAGCGCGCCGGTGAAGGAGCCGCGGTAGACCGGGCTCGCCAGCAGCACCGCGTCGGCGGCGGCGAGTGCGCCGACCACGCGCTCCGTGTCGTCGCCGAAGCGATCGAGCGGGCGGCCGTCCGCGAACGAGACGCGATGCTCGCCGAGGCTCAGCACGCTGGCCGCGACCCCGGGGCGAGCCGCGGCGGTCTCCGTGGCGAAGCGCACCGCCGCGTCGAGCCGGCCGGGCGGCGTGACCGCGCCCACCACCGCGAGGAGGTTCATGCCGCCGGCCGGTCGCGATCCCGGCGAGCGACCTCGGCGCGCACCAGCGGGATCAGCTCACGGCCGTACTCGGCGGCGTCGTGCAACGGATCGAAGCCGCGGATCAGGAGCGTGGTGACGCCCAGGTCGTAGTAGTCGAGCAGCGACTCCGCGACCTGCTCGGGCGTGCCGACCAGCGCGGTGGTGTTGCCGGCGCCGGCGACCGCGGCCGCGATCGGCGTCCACAGCCGCTTGTCGTGCACCTCGGCCTGCCGGGCGAAGTCCACCAGCCGCCGCGCCCCGATCGCCTCGGGCAGCGGCAGCGCCCGGTCACCCTGCTTGGCCCGCACCCGCTCCAGGATGGCCCGAGCCTTGTCCCAGGCCTGCGCCTCGGTCGACGCGATGATCGGCCGCAGCGACACGCTGAAGCCCAGCTCGCGCGGGTCCCGGCCGTGGCGTGCCGCGAGCGCGCGCAGGGTCGCGATGCGCTCGCGTATCGCGGCCAGCGGCTCGCCCCACAGCATGTACACGTCGCAGTGCCGCACCCCGATGCGGTGAGCGGCCTCGGAGGCCCCGCCGAAGTAGAGGGGGATGCGCGGCTGCTGGCGCGGCTTGACGTCGGAGTAGGCGGCGGTGACCCGATAGAACTCGCCCGCGTGGTCGAACGGCCGCTCCTCGGCCCACATCCGGCGCAACAGCCCCAGGTACTCGTCGGTGCGGCGGTACCGGGTGTCGTGGTCGACGAAGTCACCGTCGCGCGCCTGGTCCGCGTCGCTGCCGCCGGTGATCAGGTGCAGCGCGATGCGGCCGCCCGACAGCTGATCGAGCGTGGCCGCCTTCCGCGCGGCCAGGGTCGGCGCCACGAAGCCGGGCCGGTGGGCGATCAGGTACCCGAGCCGCTCGGTGTGCGCGGCCGCGTAGCCCGCGATCAGGAAGCCGTCGGCCGCCGTCGAGGTGTAGCCGACCAGCACCTTGTCGAAGCCGGCCTCCTCGTGGGCGCGCGAGAAGTCACGGATCCAGGCCATGTCGATCGCACCGCCGATGACGTGCACCGCGGCCCCGTCGGCGCCCTCGGGCCGCACGCCGATCATCCCGATGAACTCGATGGCCATCACGGCCTCCTTCCCGCCGGTGCCGCGGCGCGGGACGCGATGTGCTGGGCCAGGTGCTGCGCGTCGTCGCCCACGCCGCACAGCACCGAGGATCGCAGCGTATGGAGCCACGGCAGGCCGAGGAAATAGACGCCCGGCCAGGAGGTGACGCCGCGGCGATGGATCGGCTCGCCGCGGGCGTCGAGCACGGGCAGCCCGATCCATCCGAATGCTCGGCGGAAGCCGGTGGCCCAGATCACGGCGGTGATGCATGCCGAGTCCAGGTCCAGCTCGGCGATGGGCGGCACCGGCTCACGACGGGTGGACGGCGCCGGTGGCTCGTTCGGCGCGTCGAGGCCGGACCGCGCGATGTAGGCATCGACGGCGTGCGTGAACGTGGCCACGTTGTCGTCGCCGGCGGCCAGCAGCGCCTCCGCGTCGTCGGCCAGCTGCACGCGCGCGCCGGCGATCCCACGAAGCCGCCCGAGCAGGACCACGCCCCCCGCCCGATAGCGGCGCAGGTCGATCTCGTGGCCGCCTCCGACGCCGGTGACCAGAGGGTTCGGCCGCTCGCGCGCCTCGGGGCGCTCCTCCAGCGTCTGGTCGAGCGCGCCCAGCTGCTCCATCCACCAGAACATGTCGCGCCCGCGATAGCGGCGCGGAAACCGCCGGTGACGCCCGACCGACAAGTACACGGCTCGTCCCGCCGCCAGCAGGTCCTCCACGATCTGGCCGCCCGACGCCCCCGACCCGACCACGAGCACCGCGCCGGCCGGGAGCCGATCCGGGTTGCGATAGCGGCTCGAGTGCAGCTGCAGCACTCGTTCCGGCAGGTCGGCGCTCGCCGCGGGGATGATCGGCTCCTGGTATGGCCCGGTGGCGACCACCACGTTGTCGGCCTCGAGCGGCCCGAGCGTGGTGTCGAGTGCGAGCGCGTCCCCGTGGCTCGACGGCCGGAGCGCGGTCACGCTCACCCCGGTGCGCACGGGCGCTTCGGTCGCTTCGCGGTAGCGCTCGATGAAGGCGATCACCTGCTCGCGCGAGGCGAAGCCGTCGGGATCGTCGCCGTCGTACGTCTGGCCGGGCAGGCGCAGGCTCCAGTTCGGGAACTGGAACATCAGCGAGTCCCAGCGCTCGCTGCGCCACCGCTCGGCCACCCGGCCGCGCTCCAGCACGATGGACGCGCGGCCGAGGCGGCTCAGGTGATGACTCATCGCGAGCCCGGCGTGCCCGGCGCCCACGATCACCGTCTCGTGCCGCTCCATGACCGGACAAGGCTACGGGGGCCCATCGGCGGAGTCAAATCGGCCCGCCGCGGCTTGCGCCGTCGAGACGGCAGCCTATACTGGGCTGGTGTTCCACGCCGTCGTCGATCGCTGGTTCCGCGAGCGCTACACCGAGCCCACGCCGGTGCAGGTCCAGGCGTGGCCGCTCATCGCAGCCGGCCACGACGTCCTGCTGACCGCGCCCACCGGCTCGGGCAAGACGCTCGCCGCGTTCCTGGCCTGCCTCGATCGGCTCTTCCGCGAGGCGGTGGAAGGCCGGCTGGACGACCGCACCGCGATCCTGTACGTCTCGCCGCTGAAGGCGCTCTCCAACGACGTGCGGCGCAACCTGGACGAGCCGCTCCGCGAGCTGGGCGACGCGGCGATCGCAGCCGGGCTGCCCGCGCCCGGCATCCGCACCGCAGTGCGCACCGGCGACACGCCCGCGCACGAGCGGCGACAGGTCGGCCGCCGGCCGCCGCACGTGCTGGTGACCACGCCGGAATCGCTCTTCATCCTGCTCACCGCGGAGTCGAGCCGGCGCTGGCTCTCGCAGGTGCGCACCGTCATCGTGGACGAGATCCACGCGGTGGCCGGCGACAAGCGGGGCGCCCACCTGGCCCTCTCGCTCGAGCGGCTCGAGGAGCTGGTGCGAAGCGGCGGCGGCGCGCGCCTGCAGCGCATCGGGCTCTCGGCCACCGTGCGGCCCATCGAGACCGCGGCGCGCCTGCTGGTGGGCGGCGACCGGCCGCGGCCCGAGATCGTCAACGTGGGCCAGCGCCGCGACATGGACCTCGCGGTCGAGATGATCGGCGACGAGCTGGGCGCGGTGTGCACCAACGAGCAGTGGGAGGAGATCTACGACCGGGTCGCCGCGCTGGCCCGCGAGCACCGCTCCACGCTCGTGTTCGTCAACACCCGGCGGCTGGTCGAGCGGGTCACCCGGCATCTGGCCGAACGCCTGGGCGCCGAGCGGGTGGCCGCGCACCACAGCAGCCTGAGCCGGCAGCGGCGCTTCGACGCCGAGCAGCGGCTGAAGTCCGGCGAGCTGTCGCTGGTGGTGGCCACCGCGTCGCTCGAGCTGGGCATCGACGTGGGCACGGTGGATCTCACGTGCCTGATCGGCTCACCGCGCTCGATCGCCACCGCGCTGCAGCGGGTGGGCCGCTCCGGCCACGCCCTGCTCGCGACGCCGAAGGGCCGGCTCTTTCCCCTCACGCGCGATCAGCTGGTGGAGTGCGCGGCCCTGGTCCGGGCGGCGCGCCGGGGCGAGATCGATCGGGTCGGCCTGCGCTCGGCCCCGCTCGACGTGCTGGCCCAGCAGATCGTCGCGATCTGCGCCAGCGAGGAGCAGGACGAGGACCGCCTGTTCGCGCTCTGCCGGCGCGCCGCACCCTACGCGGATCTCACCCGCCACGACTTCGATCAGGTGGTCGACATGCTCGCCGAGGGCATCGCCACCCGGCGCGGCCGCTCGGCCACGCGCCTGCACCGCGACGCGGTGGGGCGAAAGCTGAAGGCCCGGCGCGGCTCCCGGCTCGCCGCGATCACCTCCGGCGGCGCCATCCCGGACAACGCGAACTACGAAGTCGTGCTGGAACCCGACGAGACCACCATCGGCTCGCTCGACGAGGACTTCGCGATCGAGTCCATGGCCGGCGACGTCATCCTGCTCGGCAACACGTCGTGGCGCATCCGGCGGATCGAGAGCGGCAAGGTCCGCGTCGAGGACGCGGGCGGCGCGCCATCCACCATCCCGTTCTGGCTCGGCGAAGGGCCGGCGCGGACCCCTGAGCTCTCCGCCGAGCTGGCGGCGGTGCGCCAGGGCGTGGCCGACCATCTCCCCGACTCGGCCACCGCGGCCGCCTGGCTCGAGCGGGAGACCGGCCTCGACCCCCGGGGCGCATCGCTCGCGCGCGACTACATCGCGGCCGCCCGCGCGGCCCTGGGCGCGGTGCCGACCCGCGACACGGTGGTGGTCGAGCGGTTCTTCGACGAGGCGGGCGGCATGCAGATGGTGATCCACGCGCCCTTCGGCGGGCGGATCAACCGCGCGTGGGGCATGGCCCTGCGCAAGCGGCTCTGCCACTCGTTCAACTTCGAGCTGCAGGCCGCGGCCACCGACGACGGCGTCCTGCTGTCCCTGGGGCCCCAGCACAGCTTCCCGCTCGAGGCCGTGTTCGAGATGCTGCACCCGCACGGGCTCGACGAGCTCCTGATCCAGGCCGCGCTGCAGGCTCCCATGTTCACGACCCGCTGGCGCTGGAACGCGACCCGGGCGCTCGCGCTGCTCCGCTGGCAGGGCGGGCGCAAGGTGCCGCCGTATCTGCAGCGCATGCGCGCCGAAGATCTGCTGGTCGCGGTGTTCCCGGCCCAGCTCGCCTGCCAGGACAACATGGACGGCGGGCCCATCGAGGTGCCGGACCATCCGCTGGTCCGCGAGACCCTGCGCGACTGTCTCACCGAGGCCATGGATGTCGAGGGCCTCCGCGCCGTGCTCACCGCGATCCACGATGGCACCATCCGGCGCGTGGTCCGCGAGACCCCCGAGCCGTCGGTCTTCGCCCACGAGATCCTGAACGCGAACCCCTACGCCTACCTCGACGACGCCCCGCTCGAGGAGCGGCGCGCTCGCGCGGTCACGCTCCGCCGCGGCCTGCCCGCCGCGGTGGCCGACGACGTGGGTCGCCTCGACCCGGCCGCGATCGCGGCGGTGGTGGAGGAGGCGTGGCCCGATCTGCGCAGTGCCGACGAGCTACACGACCTGCTGCTGGACGTGGGCCTGCTCCCCGAAGCCATGGCCGAGGCCTGGGTGGGCTACCTCGACGAGCTGATCGCAGCCGGCCGGGCCGCCCGACTCCGGGCGAGCGGGCGCGTGGCGTGGGTGGCCGCGGAGCGCCGCTCGCTCGCCACCACCATCTGGCCCGGCGCGCGCTTCGAGCCCGACGTGGCCGAGCCGCCCGCGCGCCGGGCGCCCGCGTGGTCGGATCGCGAGGGCGCGCTCGTGGAGGTCGTCCGCGCGCATCTTGGCCTGGTCGGCCCGGCCACCGCAGACGCGCTCGCGGCCACGCTGGCGCTTCAGCCTGGCGAGGTCGAGACCGCGCTCGCCGCGGTGGAGGCCGAGGGCGGCGTGCTGCGCGGCCGCTTCACCCCCGAGGGGATCGCGGCCGAAACCCTGGAGTGGTGCGACCGGCGGCTACTGGCGCGTATCCATCGGCGCACGCTCGACGGCCTGCGCCGGCTCATCGAGCCGGTGTCGGCGGCGGTGCTGATCCGCTTCCTGCTCGCGTGGCAGCACGTGAGGCCGGGCGCGCAGCAGCATGGGCGCGACGGCCTGCTGCGGGTCATCGAGCGAGTGCAGGGCTTCGAGGCCGCCGCGGGCGTCTGGGAGCGCGAGCTGCTCCCCTCGCGGGTGGCCGGCTACCAGCCGGGCTGGCTGGACGAGCTGTGCCTGTCGGGCGAAGTGACATGGGGCCGGCTCGGGCTGCACGAGAGCACACGCCATGCGGGCCGGCGGCTCTCCCCCACCGTGCCGATGGCGCTCCTGCTCCGGCGCGATCTGGCGTGGCTGCTCGAGCCGCGCCCCGAGCCGGAGGGCGCGGCGGAGGTGTCGGTCAGGCCCTCGGGCCCGGCCCACGACGTGCTGGCATACCTCACGCTGCGGGGCGCCTCGTTCGTCGACGATATCGCAGCGGACGTACGCCGGCTGCGAATCGAGGTCGAGGAGGCGCTCTGCGAGCTCGTCACCGCCGGGCTCGTCACCGGCGACGGCTTCGCCGGGCTCCGCAGCCTCATGCACTCCGAGAAGCGCCGGCGGCCCCGGCCGGGCCGGCCGGCGACACCGCGACCCTCGCCGGGAACCGGCCGGTGGGCCCGGCTCGTGCCTCCCGCCGCGCCGCCCGCCGACGACGCGCTGGAAGCGAAGGCGCGCCAGTACATCAGGCGCTACGGCGTGGTCTTCCGTGACCTGCTGCAGCGGGAGCCCGGGCTACCTGCCTGGCGCGATCTGCTGCGGGTCTACCGGCGGCTTGAGATGCGCGGGGAGCTGCGGGGCGGGCGCATCGTGGGCGGCTTCGTGGGCGAGCAGTTTGCGGCCCCGGAGGCGCTGGAGGCGCTACGGGCCCTGCGCCGGGAGCAGCCGGGTGGCCAGACCGTGCGGGTCGCCGCGGTCGACCCTCTGAACCTGGTCGGCATCGTGACACCGGGGCCGCGAGTCCCCGCGGTGCCGGGACACCACGTGGACTATCGCGACGGCGTGCCCGTGCTCGAGGAGACCCGCGCCCGCCACGCGCGGACGACGTCGCGGAAGCGGCGCTAGGAAGCGCGTCTGAGCCACCTCCGTCGCGCCGCCCTGCACCTGACGCCTAGCGGCGCAGCGTGTCGCTCAGGCCGCGGGTCTGGATGCCCCCGGTGACGTCCGGGTCCACGTTGGGCTTGCGCAGGGGGGCGGGCTGCTGCTTGCGCATCGTCTGATCGGCCCGCCGCCGATCGATCTCCTGGATCGCCTGCGCCGTATCCTCCTCGATGTTCTTCGGCGGCACCGGTCGGACGGGCGGGGTGCGCGGCTTGTACTCGAGGTCGATGGATCCGGACTTGTTCTGCGCCGCCACCGCTCCGGCGCTCACCAGCAACATCAGAACAGCCAGCAGGGCGATCCTCATGGCATCCTCCGGTCACGAGGGTAGGCACCGGCAGCCCGGCCTGTCAAACTTTGGAGCGCCGAGGCGGGAGAGACGCATGACGATGCGACTGATGCGGTACGTGGCCCTGGTGAGCGGCCTGGTCCTGCTGCCATCGACCAGCCCGGCCCAGCAAGCGGTGGACTCCAGCGACCTCCGGCTGCGCTGGGAAGTGGATCCGCCCGCTTCCGGGCTGCAGACGGTGTGTGGGCGGGTCTTCAATGACCGGCCGATGAGCGCCCGGCGAGTCCGCCTCCGCCTCGAGGGCCTCGATCAAGCTGGCGGAGTGACCGCGCGCCGTGACGGGGAGGTCCTCGGCCAGATCTCGTCCGGGAGCGCCGGGCTCTTCTGCATCAGCATGCTGGCCGGCGCGGCCTCCTATCGGGTCACCATCGTCTCGGTCGAATGGATCGCCGAGAGCCAGTCCCCGTGATGGGCATCAAGGGCATCGACCACTGGGTCATCGTCGCGGCGGACCTTCAACGCACGCTCGATTTCTACCAGCGGCTCGGCCTGCCGATCGCCTGGGAGAAGCGGCCTGGCCGGCCGGACATGGCGACACCGCGATCCTCTCGATGCCTGGGGGTTCCACCGCCGAGCGATTCACGGATGCCGAATGATTTTCAGTGAGGTCGACGCCGACGTGGCAGCGAGGCGGCCGTGCGCACACGACAGCCGCCATTCTTGAAACGCTGGAGCCTTGCGATGATAGCCCTCGGCAAACGCTGTCAAGCGGAAAGTCGAGGCCTGCACGAAGGTCAGGTCCTGCGCTCTCGCCCGGCGGACCGAAGCTAGCTTAGCCTCGGCGGCGCGATCGCCGGATCACCCTGAGTCGGCGCCCTCGAGCATCGCAATCGAGGCCGCGGCCGCGCGGCGCGAACCAGTCGAGACGCTCGCGGAGCCGCACCACGTCCCCGATCACGATCAGCACCGGCGGCTCGAGACCTGCCGCCTCCGCCCGCGCCACGATGTCACCGAGCGTGCCGACCACGGTGTGCTGCGACGCGGTCGTGCCGGAACGGATGACGGCGACCCGCGTGTCGGCGGAGCGGCCGTGCCGGCGCAGGTTGGCAACGATGCGTGGGAGGCTGCGGAGGCCCATCAGCACCACCAGCGTGTCGACCGCGCCCGCCAGCCGTGCCCAGTCCACGGTCGCCGGCCCCTTGTCGGGATCCTCGTGGCCGGTCACCACCGCGAACGAGGAGCCGATCCCCCGATGCGTGACCGGGATGCCCGCGTAGGCCGGGACCGCCAGCGCGGCGCTGACGCCGGGCACGATCTCGAACGGAATGCCGGCCGCGGCCAGCGCGAGAGCCTCCTCACCGCCCCGGCCGAAGACGAACGGATCGCCCCCCTTCAGGCGCACCACGACGTGGTCTCGCCGCGCGTGTTCCACCAGGAGCGCGTTGATGCGCTGCTGCGGCAGGCAATGAGCGCCCGCGTGCTTGCCGGCGAAGATCCGCCGGGCGGAGGCGGGCGCCTCGTCCAGCAGCGCCGGGTTGACCAGGCGGTCGTAGATCACGACCTCCGCGCGGCGGATCGCCTCGAGCCCGCGCACGGTGATCAGGCCCGGATCGCCCGGCCCGGCCCCCACGAGATACACGTGCGCCGGCGCGATCACCCCGGCTCGAGGCTCCGGGCCAGCCGCCGTCGCGCCAGCCGGTAGCGCCCCGCCGCAATGAGCCGGCGCACGCGGGCATCGCCCAGCGCGTAGCGCCACGCGGCCGCGCTCGCCGTGAGCGATTGTGCCCGCAGCGCCGCGCGAGCGTCCGCGGCCACCTCCACCAGCATCGCGTGCCGCTCGCCGAGATAGCCCTCCAGCTCCTCCCGAACGGCGCGCGCCGCCGCCGGGCTGGCGCCGCCGGTGGACAGCGCGACGACCAGGCGCCCGCGCCGGATCACCGAGGGCAGGATGAAATCGCAGCGGGCCGGCTCGTCGGCCGCGTTGACCCAGACCCCCCGCCCACGGCAGTCGGCCGCCACCGCGTGCGTCACGTCCACCTCATCGGTGGCCACGAACGCCAGTTGCGCCCCGGTCAGATCGCTCGCGTGGTAGGCGCGGGCACGATGCTCGATGCGGCCCTCGCCGGCCCAGGCCGCGAGGCGCGCGGTCACGGTGGGGCTGACCACCGTGATCCGCGCGCCGACGGCCAGGAGCGACTCGATCTTGCGCTCGGCCACGGGACCGCCCCCCACCACCAGGCAGGGGCGATCGGCGAGGTCGAGGAAGACGGGGTAGTAGCTCGTGCTCACCGCTTGGCCGGCTCGGCCGCGCCGGGCTGCCGGGTGAGCCGGAGATACGGCCGGAGTGCGCGCCAGCCCTCCGGAAACTTTCCGCGCGCCTCCTCGTCGGAGACGGCGGGCACGATGATGACGTCCTCGCCGGGCTTCCAGTTCACTGGCGTGGCCACCCGGTGGGCGTCGGTGAGCTGGAGCGAGTCGATCACGCGCAGGATCTCGTCGAAGTTCCGCCCAGCGGTCTGCGGATAGGTGATGAAGAGGCGCAGCTTCTTCTTCGGATCGATCACGAACACGGTCCGGACGGTGTGCACCTCGTCGTGGGCGGGGTGGATCATGCCGTAGAGGTTGGCCACCTTCCGGTCCGGGTCGGCGATGATCGGGAAGTTGACCGCGTAGCCCTGCGTCTCCTCGATGTCGGCCAGCCAGTCCTGGTGGGAGCTCACCGGGTCCACCGAGAGCCCGATGGCCTTCACGCCGCGCCGCGCGAACTCGGGCGCCAGCCGCGCGACGTAGCCCAGCTCGGTGGTGCACACCGGCGTGAAGTCGCGCGGGTGCGAGAAGAGGACGGCCCAGCTGTCGCCGACCCAGTCGTGGAAGCTGATGGGGCCGATCGTGGTGTCGGCCTGGAAATCGGGAGCGGTGTCACCGAGTCGTAGCGTCATGGTTCTCTCTCCTTTGATTGGTGGTGCGTGGTCGGTCATCCGTCGAGCCCGTGCGGCACGGGGCCGGGCGAGGCGTCGCGGGCCACCGCGGCCACCTCGGCGCCGGCCAGGAAGGTCCGCAGCTCGTGGTCGGTGTGCGCGGCGCAGAACTCGCGGAAGGTCTTCCCGTCGCGCCGCCGGCCCAGATACGCGCGCAGCAGGCGCTCCATCGCCTCGGGCACCTCGGCGGCGGCCACCCGGTAGCCGACCGGACGCGCCACCGCCTGGTGCTTGCCGACCGCCCCGCCCACGCAGAAGTAGTAGGCGTCGACCAGGCGGCCGTCGATCTTCACCTTCTTTCCCTCGATGCCGATGTCCGCGATCCAGTGCTGCCCGCACGAGTTGGGGCACCCGGTGACGTGGATCCGCAAGTGCTCCTCGAAGCCGGGCAGGCGCTCCTCGAGGTCCTCGACGATCCAGCGCGCGAAGCCCTTCGTCTCGGTCAGCGCCAGCTTGCAGAACTCGCTGCCGGTGCACGCGACGATGCCGCGACGGAAAGGCGAGCCGGCGAGCCGCAGGCCGCCGCGGCCGGCGTCCCGAGCCAGGTCCTCCGCGCCGCCCGCGAGCACGTTGACGACGACGACGTTCTGCATGCTCGTGGTCCGGAGCTCGCCGGTCCCGTAGCGATCGGCCAGGTCCGCGATGCGGCGCGCCTCGTCGGGGCCGAGCCGGCCTCGAAGTACCGGCAGCCCCGCGTAGACGAGCCCCTCCTGCTTCTGCGGATGGATGCCCACGTGGTCGCGGTAGCCATCGTCCGGGAGCGCCTCGGGCACGCCGGGGTCGAGCCGGAACCCGAGCCGCTCCTCGAGCGCGCCCAGGAAGCGGTCCGCGCTCCAGCCGTGGTCGAGGAACAGGAACTTCAGCCGGGCCTTCTCCCGGTTCTGGCGAAGCACGTCGCTGTCACGGAAGATCTCCGACACGCCCTTCACCACCGCCAGGGCCTGCTCGGGGCGCACGAAGGCGTCGAGCCGCTCCGCCAGATGCGGCTGGGTCGAGAGCCCGCCCCCCACCCGGAGCGAGAAGCCCACGCGGCCCGAGTAGGGATCGTGCCCCGCGGTGAGCCCCACGTCGTTGATCTCGGGATACGTGCACCAGGCGCGGCAGCCGGTGATCGAGACCTTGTACTTGCGCGGCAGGTTGTAGAATTCCGGGCTGCCGTTGACCATCGCGGTGGCCGCGTGCACCAGCGGCGAAGCATCGTAGACCTCGTCGGCGTCGAGCCCGGCGAGCGGGCAGCCGGTGATGTTGCGTGTCACGTCGCCGCAGGTGCCGAGACTGCTGAGCCCGCAGGCGCCGAGCGCCCGGAAGATGGCGGGCAGGTCCTCGACGCGCACCCAGTGCAGCTGGATGTTCTGGCGCACCGTCAGGTCGGCCACCCCGCGCGCGTGGCGCTCGGCCAGATCGGCGATGATCCGCAGCTGGGTCGAGGTGACGAACCCGTTGGGAACGCGAATGCGGAGCATGAAGTAGGGCACCGCGCGCCCCTCGCCGCCCTTGCCGCCGACCGCGCCAATGCCGTCGCCCTGCGTGTAGATACCCCACCAGCGGAAGTAGGTCCCGAGCCATTCCGGCGGGATCGCGGCGACGCCGTCGCGTGCGAAGCGCTCGATCTCCGCGTAGGCCGACCACGGGTTCAGCTCCCGCTTCAGCCGCTCCACCCGCTGGGCCTTCGTCTCCCTTGCTGGCTCGCTCACGCTCGTCTCCTCGAAAGAACGAAAGCCGAGGACGGCCGCTCTGCCGCGGCCCTCGCTCGGCTTTCTGTCTCGCTGCTGCGACTTGTGCCTTCTCTAGGGCTGCCTCATCCGAAGTACCGGAACGGCACTTCGACCCAGGTTTTACAGCGGGGACACTTCGCAGCCACTCGGCCCGAGTGGCGGTCCACCCGGAGGATGGCGTTCTTCACCACGATCTCGTCCGGTCCCGGCACGACGATCTTGGTGCCGCAGATCTGGCAGCGGATGGCGGCAGAAACCTGAACGGCAAAAGAGTCCACGGCGGGCACGCGCCTAATAATACTATTCCGACCGGTTATGTCAAGAACTGTGCTTGAGGCCCCCAGAATCGAGCAGTTTCACGTCATGCCGCGGAATGGGGGCCGGAATCCCAGCCGCGCCGAGCCGCTCGACCACCGCGCGGTACACCTCGCCCTCGGCCACCACCACGTCCGGGACCCGGACCCACGGGTGGAGGCCGATACGGATGCCGGCCACCTCGATCTGCCCCACCCCGATGACCGGTGCCGGCTCCGGCAGCACCCGGGCGTTGGCGACGACGACGTCGCGGATCATGCTCAGCACCTGGCCCAGGTCCGACCCGTGCGGCACGGTGACGGTCAGGTGGATCTGTCTGACCGTGCCGAAGTTGTGGAGGATCTCGCCGACGATCTTGCGGTTGGGGATGATGATTCGTGACCGGTCGGGATGCACGAGCGTGGTCGAGAACAGCTCGATGGTCTGCACGTCGCCCTTCATCCCCACGATCTCGATGTGCTCGCCAATCCGGAACGGCTTGGTGAAGATGATGGTGAGGCCGGCGATCACGTTGCCCAGCACGCCCTGCAGCGCGATGCCGACGCCGAGGCCCGCCACCCCGATGCCGGCCACCAGCGGGGCGATCTGAAAGCCGAACTTGTCGAGCGCGATGACCAGCGCGAACAGCAGGACGACGACCCGCACGACCCGCACGATGAGCCGGAGCAGCGGCGGCTCGAGCGCCATGCGCTTGAGCGGCCGCTCGACCATGCCGCCGATCCACCACGCGAGGACGAACCCCACGCAGAGGATGACGATCGCGCCCAGCACCTGGAACCCGTAGCGGATCACCAGATCAACGACCAGGTCGTGGGCGGGCATGGCCACCTCCCGAGTCACCGTGTCGGGCCGTGAGAGCCCCGGACGCTACTTCTCCTTGGTCAGGAACGTGTCGTTACGGTTCCTCGACCAGCACGACTCGTTGTGCTCGGTGCACAGCGGCCGCTCCTTGCCGTACGAGATCGTGGTGACGCGGGAGGCCTCGATGCCGTTGGAGACGAAGTAGTTCATCGCCGCCTTGGCCCGCCGCTCGCCGAGCGCCAGGTTGTACTCGTTGGTGCCGCGCTCGTCGCAATGGCCTTCGATCAGGACCAGCTGGTTCGGGTTGGCCTTCAGATACGCCACGCTGGCGTCGAGGATCTTGGCGTCGGCGGGACGGACGTCGGACTTGTCGAAGGCGAAGTGGATCGGCTTGAGCGCGTCGTTGGCCCGGTATTCCTTCGGCGGCGCCGGGGGCGGGGGCGTGGGCGCGGCGACCGGAGGCGGCGGCGCCGGGGCCGGAGCGGGCGCGGGCGGCGGGGGCGCCGGAGTCGGCGGCGCGGCGGCCGGCGGCGGCACCGGGGGCGGCGCGCTGGCCTGAGTCATGGCCGGCCGCTTGGGACAGCCGGCCAGGAGCAAGGTCAGGGAGAGGATGGGGAGCACTGCCGCCATCGATTTCACATGTCGAGTCATCGGGCTGATCTCCTCGGCTGTCGTGAAGGTGTGCCGCGCTATTTCTTCATGCGCTGCTCGAGCCCCCTCAGGAGCTTCTCCGCCTGGTCGATGTTGCGGCGCGCGTTGGCGTGGTTGGGATCGAGCTCGAGCACCACGCGCCATTCCGCGATCGCCTCCTTCAGCTTCTCCTCGCGATAGAACCGGACGCCTTGTGTGTAGTGCTGCTCGATGATGCGCGTGCGCGCCTGCTTGAGCAGTGCGGGCGCGTCCTCGTAGTCCGGCTGCAGGCGCGCCAGCTGGGTCAGGCTCTGGACCGATTCCGGATACTGATTGGCCTCCATCTGGCTCTTGGCCTGGCCATAGAGGGCCTGCTTCTTGAGCGTGAGGCCTTCGCGGTCCCCGGGCTTGCCGGCCAGGTACTTGTCGACGGTGCCCAGCGCGTCCGCGTAGTCGCTGCGGTCGAGGGCCTCACGCGCCTCGGTCAGCAGCGGATTGACCTCGGGCGCCAGCTCGTCCCTGGCCGGACCCGCAGGGGCGGCCGGCTCCGGCGCGGCCGGGGCGGCGGGCCGCGGCACATCGGGCGTCGGCACCGCGGCCACCACCGGCGGCTTGCGCGCCTCCGCGTGCACGAACGGCACGCCGGGAATCTCCGGAATCTTGAGCGTGCTGCCCGGGGCCAGCCGCGGCTTGGGCGGCAGCTGGTTGGTCTCCCAGATCACCTCCGCTCGCGAGCGGTCGCCGTAGTAGCGCTGGGCGAGCGCGGTCAGAGTGTCCCCCGCCCGCACGGTGTGGGTGATGAACTCCACCTCGCGTGTGTCGCTCTGCAGCAGGTCGAAGGCGGCGCGGTTGCCCGGATCGAGCGCGAGGGCGGAGAGGAACTTGCGCCGCGCCTCCACCTGCACGCCGCGGGCGAGCGCGCGCCGCCCCTCCTCGATGCGCTCCGCCACCTGCTGCGCGATCCTGGCCTGGAGCGCGCGCAGGCTTTCGCGCGCGGGCGCGTCCTCGGGCCTGATGGTGAGCACGATCTTCCACTCCTCGGCGGCGCGGCGCAGCTGACCGTCGCGCTCGAGGGCCTCCGCCTGCTGGCGATGGCGCGCGGCGAGCGGATCGCGGGCCGCGGGCGCCACCGCCGCGGTCGGCTTCGGGGGCGACGGTGCGGCGGCATCACCGCCGGTGGCGGCGCAGCCGCCCAGCGCCAGCGCCGCCACCGCGAAGAGGCCGAGCCCGCGTCCCCGCGTCACCGCAGGTTTTCTTCCTGGAAGACGTTGAGGTTGCGGACGAAGTCGTCCAGCGTCATCTCGGAATAGATCTGGCTGCGGTGCGCGGCGAGCGGGCGCACGAACGAGGCGTTGCCCTGCCGCCGGACCGAGAATGCCGCGATGTAGCCGTGCTCCTTCACCTTGGGCAGCAGGCCCTCCTCCCAGCGCCCGTAGGGATATGCCAAGACCTGGCTCCGCCGGCCGAGGTTCTTGTTGAACAGCTCTTGCGGCTGCTCCAGCTCGGCCTGCATCCGGCGCGCGTACTGCACCTCGGTCTCCCCCATCGCGCGGCGCAGATCGGCGTGGGTCTTGGTGTGGGCCTGCACGTCGAAGCCCTCGGCGGCCAGCTCGCGCAGGTCGTTCCACGACAGCGCGCCGCGCCCCGCGCCGACCCAGTCCGTGTAGATGAAGAGGGTGGCGGTGAAGCCGAGCTCCTTCAGGACCGGATAGGCGTAGTCCTTGAACGCGCGGTAACCGTCGTCGAAGGTGAGGACCACCGACCGCTGCGGCAGCTGGCGGCCGAGCCGCGTGAACTCGATGAAGTCGGCAAGGCTCACCACGCGATAGCCGTTGCTCTTCAGGTACCGCATCTGCTCGCGGAAGCTCGCCGCCGCCAGCACCAGCCGTCCCTTGGCGTGCTCGGCCAGGTTGTGGTAGGTGAGGATCGGCACGATCTGGTAGCCGCCCGGCGTGACCCCGGAGAGGTTCCACGGCCGCCGCGGAATCACCACCTCCTGGCCGGGCGCGAAAGCGCGGAGGCCGGTGTAGTCCTCGATCATCCACGCGCGCTCGGCCCCCCCCAGGTAGCGCGCGGCCAGCGTCTCCGGCGTGTCGCCCGGCTGGGCGAAGGTGACGATGAACTCCTCGGACTGATACGCGGCGGGGCGCGGCGCGGGCCGAGCCGACGGGGGCGCGGGCGCCGACGTCGTCTCCGGTGCCGGGGCCGACGACGTGGCCGATGCGCACGCCGAGAGGAGCAGCGCGGCGCCGGCCAGGAGGAGTGTCCGCGGGCGATTCATCGCCCCACTATCCTAAACGAGGGGCAGGGACAAATTGATCAAACTACGGAGCCAGCCCGAGCACCTCGTGAACCTCGACCTCCTCCTCCTTGCCCTTCACGCGGATGCGCCCGAGCGGGCGCGACTCCACCAGGTCCCGCACGCGCTCGTAGGTGCGATGGCTGATCAGGATCTGGCCCGGCTTGGCGTTGGACTCGAGCCGCGCGGCCAGGTTGACGCTGTCGCCGATGACGGTGTACTCCATCCGGTCCTCGGTGCCCACGGTGCCCGCCACCGCCTCGCCCGCGCTGACCCCGATGCCGACCGTGATCGCCTCCTTGCCCTCGCGGGCTCGCCGCTCGTTCAGCCCGCCGATGCCCTCCTGCATGGCGAGCGCGGTGCGGATGGCGCGCGCGGAGTGATCCGGGTGGGCCATGGGGGCGCCAAAGACGGCCATGACCGCGTCGCCCAGGAACTTGTCGAGCGTGCCGTCGTACTTGAAGGTGGTCTCGATCATCAGGTTGTAGAAGTCGTTGAGCAGGAGCACGACCTCTTCCGGGCTCATCCGCTCCGACATCGGCGTGAAGCCACGCACGTCGCAGAAGAGCACGGTGACCTCCCGGCGCTCGCCGGTGAGGGCGAGGTTCTCCGGGTTCTTCAAGATCTCCTCGACCACCTCGCGGGCCACGTAGCGGGTGAAGGCGCGCTTGATCATCTCCTTCTCGCGCAGGCTCCGCGCCATGTGGTTGAAGGATTCGGTGAGCACCCCCAGCTCGTCGCGCGAGGCCACCGGCAGTGAAATATTGAAGTTGCCCGCCGCGATGGCCCCGGTGGCCCGCACCAGGCGGAAGATCGGCCGCGACAGGAGCGCGGCGAGCCCGACCGCGCCGCCGAGGCCGGCCAGCACCATCAGCAGCGTGATGAGCAGCGCCTGGTTGCGGGCGCTGGCCAGCGCCCGGGTGATGGCCTCCTCGCTGAACCCCAGGTAGAGGGCGCCCACCGGCACCCCGCTGTAGACGAGCGGCACCGCGAAGTCGATGATGCGGCCCTGCGGGGTCTTGTAGCTCTGCACCAGCAGCCGGGTCTTGAGCGGCTCGAGCCCCTTGGGCCGCTCCACCGCGGTCTTCACCGCGGCGCGCGGGTCGGAATGGGCCAGCACCTTGCCGTCGTGATCGGCCACGATCACGTAGGTCACATCGGGATCCTTCATGGCGTCGGTGACGAGCACGCCGAGGGTGAGGTCGTCGCCGGTCAGGAGCGGCGTCTTGGCGCTCGCGGCGAGGTTCTCGGCCATGGTCAGGCCGCGCTTGGTCATCTCCGCGGTCAGGCTCTGCTGCTGCTGGCGCAGCAGGAAGAGGCCGACCAGGGCCACCGTCAACACCACGAGCGCGGTGATGAGCAGGCTCAGCTTGACTTTGAGCGGCACCCGGATCGGGGTGGTGCCCGCGACCACCGTGGGTGCCGCGGGCTCTGTCGTCGCCTGCTCCGCCTCGCTCGAGAGGGCCGCCACGCGAGCCGGCCTACAGTCCATGCCGCGGGAAGATTCGCTCGTGGATCTCGTGGACCTGCCGCCGGGCGTAGTCCTCGGTCCAGCGGCGGGTCTCCGGCGGCACCGCCTCGACCGGATCGCCGAGCGTCATCGAGCCCAGGCCGAGCCGCTGCATGTCGGGATGGCTCTCCCGCGGCAGCGCGTCGGGCGGGTCCACGTCGTTCATGGCGGCCCACGCCGCGGTCCAGGCGCGCGCCACGTTGGGGAGGTCGTAGCCGCCGCCCCCGAGGGCCACCACGCGCGGGGCCAGCGGCAGCAGGCGGCGCACCGCCCGCACGAAGCCCTGGACGGTGAGGCCCAGATGGGTCAGCGGGTCGGTGCGATGGGAGTCGATGCCGAGCTGGATCACCAGGGCGTCCGGCTTGAACGCGCTCACCAGCGGCGGCACCACCGCCTCGAAGGCCTCGTGGTACACCGAGTCGTCGGTGAGCGGCTGCAGCGGAACGTTCACCGAGTAGCCGAGGCCGTCGCCCTCGCCCATCTCCGCCACGAAGCCGGTGCCGGGGAAGAGGCGATCACCCCGCTCGTGGGTGGAAACGGTCAGCACGCGCGGATCGTCATAGAACGCGAACTGCACGCCGTCGCCGTGGTGGGCGTCGATGTCGACGTAGGCGACCCGCAGCCCGCGTGAGCGCAGGTGCATGATGGCGAGCACCGCGTCGTTGACGTAGCAGAAGCCGGACGCCCGGCCGGGCATCGCGTGGTGGAGCCCGCCCGCGAAGTGGAACG
>Ga0081455_10000748_pt1 | contig 42232 bp, 46 predicted proteins | sample TabmetS3T2R1_FD_70207 | JGI IMG/M metagenome (GOLD analysis project Ga0081455, IMG submission 70207) | Tabebuia heterophylla rhizosphere microbial communities from the University of Puerto Rico - S3T2R1 | ecosystem: Host-associated > Plants > Roots > Rhizosphere ... | reverse complement strand
CAGCGATCGTTTCCATTGTGCGATCCATCTCACGTTCCAATTCCTTGCCCAGAGCGTGCAACCGGTCGACATCGAGCAGAAACCCGTTCCGCTCGATCTCGACCAGAACGGGCACAAGGGGGATTTCCACCTCGTTCAACAACTTCAGGCTTCCATGTTCGGACAGGCGTTCGGTCATGGCCGGCCCGAGACTGGCCAAGGCCGCAGCGGCTTCAGCGGCGTCTTCGCGAGACCCCGTATCGACCTCAAACAGCGACTGGGGAGACTTCGCCTGCCCGAGTTGGAGCCGCGCCCCCAACGCTTCCAACGCAATGGTCTCGAGCTGATGGTCGCGGCGGTTTGGGTTGAGGAGATAGTCGGCAATCATCGTGTCGATGCAGGGACCGCGCAGAGCCACTTTCGCCTGATGAAGCGCGAGCAGGGTGGTTTTCAGATCATGGACAACTTTCGGCTGTTCCTCATCATGAAGGAGCGAGGTGATCGACGGCATGATCGTTCCGAGATCGAACGGAACGAATGCCGTGTTTCGGCCTGTGGAAAGGGCGAGGCCCAGCAGCTGCGCCTGAACACCCGCCTCCCCTCCGAGCAAACATTGGATTCCAAGCGGCGCGTCCGGCGGCAAGGTGCTGACAAAGCGCTGTGCCGAGGCCTCATCCTCGATCACAAGCGTGGTGTCCGGGCGTTTCAATTCCGGCGGCTTCGCCGAGGACTGAAGGCTCTTCAACAGAGTCGTAAACTCGAGCTCGCGGAGAAGATCGGCCAATTGGTCTTGATGCGACGGCTTGACCTGGTACTGCTCGGGATGAAACTCGACCGGACTGTTCGTTTCGATCGTGGCAAGCGTCCGGCTGAGTCGGGCGTTCTCCGCCTGTTCGACCAACAAGGCTTTGGTCCTGGCCGGAGTCACTTCTTCGACCCGACGCAGAAGCTCCTCGACGGTGCCGAACTGCGTAATGAGCTTCGTGGCCGTCTTTTCGCCGATGCCTCTGACGCCAGGAATGTTGTCGGTACTATCTCCCATTAAGCCCATCACTTCTACGACGCGTGCCGGTTCGACGCCGAAGCGCTCGCGACATTCCGCTTCCCCGATCCATTTGGTCTTCACCGGGTCATAAATGCGAACATGCGGCGTCAGGAGCTGGAACATATCTTTGTCGCCGGTCACGATGACGACATCGTAGGCGGCTCGCTCTGCCTGCACGGCCAAGGTGCCGATCAGATCATCGGCTTCGTAGCCTGCCTGCCTGACGACGGGGATGTTCAGCGCCTCAACGATCCGATGGATATAGGGGATTTGTGCGCTCATGCCCTCCGGCATTGGCGGACGTTGAGCCTTGTAGGCCTTGTACGTTTCATGTCTCAGCGTAGGCCCTGGCTCGTCGAAGGCTACCGCAAGGCCGTGCGGCTGATGCTCGCGGATGATCTTCATCAAGGTGGTGGTGAAACCATAGACGGCGTTGGTCTGGAGCCCCTTGGAGTTGTTCAGCGCGGGCAAGGCGAAGAAGGCACGGTAGATATACGCGCTACCGTCGATCAAGTAGAACGTTGGCCGATTGGAGACCGTTGATTGTGGCAACATTCAGATTCAGTCAGCAAGAAATTACGATTCGGTCCTGAGATTCGGCTCCGGCTTATGTTCCGGGGCAAGAACGAGCGGCGGCTTCCCGCGCTTTTTTCGCATGCGGTTGATCACGCTGAGGACGGTCGGCTGACTGATCAGCTTCGCCTCGATGTTCCGCTTCCCGGGAAAGTCCAGCATCGAAATCCCGATGAGCATGGTCAACACGCCTTGACCTGGCAGGAATAGCATGAGAAAGCCGGCAAAGAGAAATACCGCCCCGAGGGCATTCTTGGCGATGTGACCGACGACACGCAAAACCGGATGATGATCCTGCATCCAAGGGCGGGGGACCCGAACGTCAAAATAATCCGCCGGCAGCCGGACAAGAATGAAGGGAATAGCGATCAGTGTGCCGATGAAAAAGACGAAGGACAGCGCGGTCAGCCAGATCAGCGTGTCGGTGGAAACATATTGCTGAACCGTCGATAGAAGCCCGTCCATGGGGAGGGAATCCTAACATGCGACTTACGGTCACTCAAGACAACCAACGGGCAACAACGCCTGGTTTACTGCGCTTCTAACGGCGGCTATAATCCGCCCATGCGCGCGACTCTGCTCTGCCTCTGCACCTTGGTGCTCTTGCCGCTGACGCTCGTACCCTGGGGCAATCCGGCGCCGGTCCTCGCCGCAGCCGATGAACTCCAGATTGCAATCAGCAAGAAAGGATTGGGAAAAGAAGTCGTGATCACGCAGGGGGTGCGCGAATGGTTCATGCTTGTCGAGGTGACACCGGAAAATACCGTGATCGTCCGTCAAGAGAAGGACAGGGATCAGTACGTCCTTGACGAGAGCGAAACGCATGATCGGCCGTTGGCCCCCGTCGAGGTCGATGCCGCGATCAATGATTACATCAACAGTGTAAAAGCCCGGGTTCCAAAACCGTAGCTATGAGTCAGCCTCGCCCCAAGTTCGTCCTCTTCGCCCACAACGCCACCTACGACAAGCTCCATCAGGTGGCCACACTCGGCATGACGGCAGCCGCCATGGGCAAAGACGTGATCGTCATCCTGTTGTTTTGGACGATCAAGAAACTCGCGGAAGGGAACATCGATCAGATCGACTTTCCCCCGGAATATGCGGCGTCAAGCAAAGACGTCGCCCGCTTGCTCAAAGAAAAGAAAGTGCCGAAGATCTCGGAGATGTTGGCGGAAGCCAAACTGGTTGGAAAGGTCCGCCTCATCGCCTGCAGCGCTGGGCTGGAATATATGGGAGTTGATGGCGAGGCCGTGTCCAAGCAGGTGGACGAAGTGTTGGGTCTGCCAGCCATTCTTTCCCTGACGGCCGATGCAGAAACGACTCTGTTCATCTGAATTTGCTTATTTTCGCCGGTTTCATCGAGACCGGACAACGTTCACCCGATCGCACATGTCGATGAGCTTGCAGCGGCTGCAGAAGGGCGATACCGGCTGACACAGATTCTGACCGTATGGTACGAGCAAATCATTGAAGGTGATCCAATAGCGCCTTGGAAGTCTGGCGCGCAGCGCTTGTTCCGTCTCTTCCGGTGTCCTTGTCTTAACATAGCCCCACCGGTTGCAGATCCGGTGAACATGGATATCCACACAGATACCGGGCTTCTGGTAGCCCACCGTCACCACCAGATTGGCCGTCTTACGGCCGACGCCTGGTAAGGTGATCAGCTCATCAATCGACTGCGGCACCTTGCCATCAAAGACCCCGAGCAGCCGTCGGCAGATGGCATGGATGGCTTTCGCCTTCGTGCGGTAGAACCCCACCGGGTAGATCGCCTGTTCGATCCGGCGCCGTGAGAGTTTCAACAACCCGGCCGGGGTGTGAGCCAGCGCAAACAGGCGCGCGCTGGCTTCACTGGTCGTTTTGTCCTTTGTTCGCAGACTGAGCAGGCAGGAAATCAAGATACGGAAGGGATCTCGAGCCGATTCGCGGGCGACGACCCCGACGACCGGCTCCTGCCATTGGCGGACTTCACGCCTGAGGACCTTGATCGCCGCATGGATCTGATCCTCACGCATGACCAAGGAACTGAGTCGGGCGACAATGGAGGATGGCGATGCGAATAAGCGGAGAGTTTATTCCGGCCGGCGCTTCGACAACCACTTCTGACGGCGACGCTGTGCTTCCCGCTGTTTGGCCTTCTTGCGGACACTCGGCTTTTCGTAATACCGACGCCGCTTCAGTTCACGGAAGAGTCCTTCCCCCGCGAGCTTCTTCTTGGCGACTTTGAGCGCTTTCTCGACATTGTTGTTGAAGACTTTGATTTCCATTCGTCTTTCGTCTGCACTTTCCCAGGCGATGCCTGCAAGAAATTTTTTCCTGATTGACCAGGGGGCGGAGTGTAGCATAGGGCCCATAGTTCCTCAAGATTCTGCGTCACTTCCTGCACTCTCGCCTCCAGCGCGTGCCTAAGCTGCTGATTTGGTTGAACTTTCATATTTTCCTTCGTCGTATGCAGGCTTGCTTCTGTCGCGGCAATCGCCAGTATCAGCCCGACCCGCACGTCTGATTGCAGCCGAGGCTTGACTCCTTTCGAACAGGCGGCCAACAGGGCAGCGGCTTCCGCCGACTGCTCGGCGATTTCAAGCGGGATTTCGGTGGCGACATGAAGCGCCGAGGAGACCGCTACCGAACGTCCATGGTCGGTGGCAGGCAGCCTCGTCGCTGACACGAAGGTCGTGTACGCCTCACCATCGGCCTCGAGTAAATGGCTCAGCCGCGCGGCGATTTCGTCAAGACGACGCTCCGCGGCGGGTTGCCGGCTGACTCTGGCGGCCATGACACCCAATGCTGACGCCAAGGCGCCCGTCAAAGCCGCGACCGTCGCCCCCGCGGGCACGGCGGTCGGGGCCGCCACGGCCTCGAGGAACTCGGTGACAGAGGACTGGAGGAGCGCTTTCTTTGGAGTTCGACCGGTCTCTGGCTTGACGGCAGTCATAGCGGCTTCGACGCTCGCTTCAAGAATCTGGCTCGGATTCAAGCAGTCGAGGTGAAGCGCATCCCTCGCCGCTTCAGTCATCGCGGCTAAGGGTACGAGGCCGACGAGTTCCGTCCCCGCAAGAGCCACCCGGTGCCTGGCGGCTTGAGCTTCTACGGTCTCCAGCGCCACGTGAAGGGGTGTGACTTCATAATCCGTCAGATTCATCGCCACCTGGACCAACCCGCGGCTGGCCAGTTCCACGCCAATAGCCTTGAGATGGCGCAAGCCACCGTTCGATTGACGGACGGTCCTGGCAATAGATCGGGCCAGGCCAAGATCCGTTGAAGCCAGATTCACATTGAAGGCAATCAAGGCGGGTCTTGCACCGATCACCATGGCGCCTGCTGTTTCATGCAGCTTGGTCGGGCCGAAATCGGGTGTCCAGTCCGGATCGGAGGCCATGCGGAACGTCAGACCTTCCAATCCGCCGCGGCGAACCGATTCCAGGGGAGCATGGTCTGGGTGCGACGCCGCCCGTTCGTAAAGAAACACGGGGATCCCCAATTCTGCACCGACCCGGTGTCCCAGACGCTTGGCCGCCTGCACACAGTCCCGCATAGAAACGCCTTTGATCGGGACAAATGGAACCACATCGGTCGCCCCCACCCGAGGATGCACGCCGGCATGTGAACGCAAATCGATCAGATCGGTCGCGATGCGGATGGCCCGGAACATCGCTTCCTCCATCGCCTCCGGCGCTCCGACGACGGTCATCACCGACCGGTGATGATCGTGATCAGAGGTATGGTCCAGGAGGCGTACCTGCGGCACCGAGACGAGGGCGTCAATCAGCGCCTGAATCGTGGCCTCGTTTCGGCCTTCGCTGAAGTTCGGCACACACTCAACGATGCGGTCCATGCGAATGCGGTCACTCCACAATAGAAAAGCCGGAGGTGTAATCCGTTACCCTCCGGCTTCCATCCACCAGTCGCCTCTACGCACTGCGCGTTGTTACTTGGTTTTCTTGACGAACGCCTTGTAGATCCGTCCCGAAGTCGCTAGCTCCTCTTCCATCCCCATCAGGTGATGTCCCGTCGTCTCGCACCAGGCAGGCATGTCCTTCTTGATACCTTCATCATCGGATACCACTTCCAGCACCTGGCCTAACGTCAGCTCTTTGATTTTCTTGCTCGTCATGATGATTGGCATCGGACAGAAATACCCGAGCGTATCCAGTTTTACATCCGCTTGCATCGTCACCCGCTTCCCCCTCCCGACCGCTAAATGAACAGGTTCACACTGCCGTGCTTCGCTTCCGCGAGATAGGTCGTCACACCGGCAAACTGATCGATGCCGTCGATCAATGTGTCCTTGCTGATACCCATCAGTCCCATCGTCGTCGTACAGGCGATGAAGCGGACACCCAAATCCAAGGCCGTTTCCATCAACTCGGGGACGCCCGGCATTTTGTTCTGCTTCATCACTTTCTGCATCATTCTGGTACCCACACCGCCGAAATGAAAACGGGAAAGCGGCAACCGTTGGGCCCCCCCCTTGTTCAAGAACCCGAACATGCGTCGAAGCCAGTCCTTGGCCTGGTTCGAAGCGCCGTTGCGCCGAATCGTATTCAACCCCCAGAACGTGAAGAACATGGTCACCTTCATACCCATCGCAGCGGCACCGGTTGCAATGATAAATGCCGCCATGGCTCGATCCAAATCTCCGCTCAAGAGCACGATTGTGACCCTGTCCGTTTTGGCGGTTTGGAGGTCCGCAAGAGCGACCGCGGGATCCATTTGCGTGGTAGTCATTGACGCCTCACGAGATCAATGTATCATGGTGTTAAGTTTTGGCAGGTTTTTGACTATAGTCTCCGCATCTTTTTCCTGTCAACACAGCGGCCTTGACCCGGCTCAAATGCGGCAGATATAGTCGCCCCGACCCAGCGAGACCCACTTGGACCTTCTCACAGGTACATTATCGCCCAAGAGTGCGCCGCTGTTCGGGTTTTGGTACCCAGCCTGCACCAGCGAACAACTCCGGCCCGGCAGCCTCAAGGGCACCGTCCTGCTGGGGCTGCCAATCGTCGTCGTCAAGACCTCGATCGGAGATGTCGCAGCGCTTCGGGATATTTGCCCGCACCGCGGCATGCCGCTGTCCTTCGGACGGATGCGTGGAGACTGCATCGAGTGTGCGTATCATGGTTGGCAATTCGACCCCAAGGGTCGCTGTCAAGACATCCCTGCGCTCGTTGAGGGCTCATCGATTCAACCAGACAAAATAGGCGTCAGCACTTATGCATGCCGCGAGCGAGATGGCTATGTCTGGGTGTTCATCCCCGACCCGTTGCAGCCTGACCAATCGATTCCTGACATTCCTCCGCTTCCCCTGCCTTCTGCTCCCTATCGAATGATTCAGATTTCCAAGTTGGTCAATTGCGCGATCGATGACGGCATTGTCGGCTTGGTGGATCCGCTACACGGGCCGTACGTCCATCAAAGCGCCTGGTGGCGGACACCGGCAAGTATGCATGAAAAAACGAAGATATTTGAACCGCTCCCCGCCGGTTTCCGCATGATCCCGCATACGCCGTCGAAGAACAGCGCACCATATAAGCTCTTGAATCTCTTCTACGGTAGCCCCCTGACCACGACGATTGACTTTGTACTGCCCAACCAGCGATTTGAATTCGTCCAATGCGGCGACATTTTCGTGTCCATGCGCGCCATGGTGACTCCTCTCACCGATCAGCAATGCCGGATCGACTTTTGTGCCGCGTGGAATGCGTTGGCCTGGATGCCGTTTTCCAAAACGCTCTTCCGTTATTTTGGCAATATTTTCTTGGAGCAAGATAAACAGGCGATGGAGCGGCAGGCGGTCGGATTGAGTTACAAGCCGGCGCTCATGTTGCTAGATGATGCTGACATGCCGACGAGATGGTATTACAAATTGAAAGCTGCACACCTCGCGTCCGTGCAAACTGGACAGCCGCTCGAGCATCCACTAAAGGGCCGAGTGACCCTCCGCTGGAAAAGCTAGCATCGAAACCGAAATCCCATCATTGCTCGCCCGACAACAGTAAACTCATGGCGCGCCGGATCTGCAGGCGCGAGCCGAGCAGCACGACGATGTCCCCGCCTTTGAGTTTCGTCTTGAGCGCGGGGTTCGATTCCGTCACTCCGTTTCTCGTCCAGGCAATGATGGACGCCCCGGTGCGCGGTCGAAGGGCAAGTTCATCGAAGGTTTTCCCTATGGCGGGCGAATCCTCATCGATGCGGCAGGTCTCCACCTCAGCATCGGTCAAGGTGCCGCCACGCAGATGGTGGGCCAATTCCGGCAGTTCACTCCGTCGCAGTAACGCGTACCCCTCTCGCCTGATCTGCTCGGCTTTCAGCATAATAAAGTCCTGGGGCAGATTGTAGGTTCGAAGAACCAACGCGAAAATCTCGATTGACGTTTCAAACTCTTCAGGCACCACGTCGTCGGCGCCGATATCATGCAGCTCTTCCAACTCTCGCAGATAGCGCGTCCTGACGACGACGTGGATTTTCGAATTCAGCCCTTTGGCGACTTGGACCGTCCGTCTCGTGATGAACGGATCAGAGATGGCGACGACCAACACCTTGGCGTCTTCGATCTTCACATGCCGCAAGACGTTGGGATTCGTCGCATCGCCGTAATAGATCGGCACCCCATGACGGGATTCTCGCCGGACGGTGTCGCCGTCCAGGTCGAGCGCGAGGTGCGGAATTTCGGTTTCACTGAGAACGCGAGCCAGGTTCCGGCCGTTCAACCCGTAGCCGACGATGATGACATGGTCCTTTAGCCGGATGTGCCTCCCCTCGGTCTGAAGCACATGCGCCTCCGTCTTGGTGGGCAGCCAATGTCGAAGCCGCTGCACGGCCTCGACCCGTCGAGCTAACACGGGGGACCACTGCATCAAGAACGGGGTCACAATCATGGATAACACCGACACGGCCAGAAACACCTGATAGGGATCACCCCTCAGTAAACCCGTCTCCTGACCCTGTTGGGCCAGCAGAAAGCTAAATTCTCCGACTTGCGCCAGCGACACGCCAACCATGAATGCCGAGCGAGGCGGAATGTCCATCGCAAGGGACGCGGCTGCTCCGGTCACGAACTTGACCGAAAGAATGGCGATCAGTAGGCCCACGACCAGCACCGGATGATCAATAAGGACCCGCCAGTTCATCAAGATCCCGATCGAGACGAAAAACAGGCTGTTGAAACTGTCGCGAAACGGCAGCACATCGGCCATCGCCTGGTGACTGTACTCCGACTCGGAAATGACGAGTCCGGCAATAAACGCTCCGAGTGCGAGTGACAAACCTCCCAGCGAGGTCAGCCAGGCGATGCCGAGACACAGCACGATGATCGTCAACAAGAACAATTCGCGACTTCGGCTGCGCACGATGTGTTCCAACAGTTTCGGAACGGCATACCATGCCGCGGCGATGATCAGTCCGACGACGATAAGAGACTCAGCCAGAGTCATCAGGACCGATCCTCCCGTTCCTTGGACTCGGCTGGCCAAAATCGGCGTCAGAAGCATCATGGGGACGACGGCAAGATCCTGAAAAATCAAAATGCCGATGGTGGTGCGACCGTGAATCGAATCGCTGTCCCCGCGATTGGCCAGTGCCTTCAGGACGATCGCCGTGCTGCTGAGCGAGATGAGAAATCCCCAGAAAATGCCCTCCTGCCAGGTCAGTCCCACCGACATGGCTCCCAGCCATGCCACGAGCAGCACGCTCCCGACCTGAATCGGCCCGGCGACGAAAAGCAACCGGCGCAATGACGCGAGTTGAACCAGAGAAAATTCAATCCCGATCGTAAACAAGAGGAGTACCACGCCGATTTCGGCGAGCACCTGAACAGTGCCAATGTCTCCGATGAGATTCAGGCCGTGCGGCCCGACGAGGGATCCGGCAACAAGAAATCCTGCGATGGACGGGAGCCTGAATTGATGGAAAACGAAGACGACAGCGATCGAGACGGAAAAGATGACGAGGAGATTGCCGAGCACGCCGTAATCAGTCATAGCGGCCACTCACGAAAATCGAGCGACAGACACGCGATAGAACGGCGGGTCTCGGCGCGAGAATACCCCAGCCAGGCCAAACCGACAAGGTCCAGATGCTTGTTGCCCTCTCAGGAGGTCGGGTAGAGTGACTCCCGTGATCCGCGCGCTCCTCTTCGACTTCAACGGCGTCATTGCCGACGACGAGACCCCACACCTTCGCTGTTTTCAGCAGGCGCTCGCAGAAGCGGGCTTGTCACTCAGCAAGGAAGAATATTACGGCACCTATTTAGGGATGGATGAGCGGACCTGCGCTATCTTGTTATTAAAGAAGCGGGAAGGCATTCGTGACGAGACGGAGGTCTGCCGCATCGGCGAGCGGAAAGCGGAACTCTTTCGTGCCTACACCGCCCTGCACAAACCGCTGCTCTTTCCAGGCGTCGTCGAATTTGTCAAAGCGGCCAGAGGCCGGTATCGACTTGCGATCGCCTCGGGCGGGCGCCGAGAACAGATTGAGGATGCTCTTGTCGGCACGGCGATCGAAGGCGATTTCGACGTGATCGTGGCGGCCGAAGACTGTCCGATCGGAAAACCGGATCCTTCGATCTATCTCCTGACCAGAAATCGGCTCAATGCAGGCCCCGCATCGGGCCAGAATATTATCCCCGCCGAATGTCTGGTCCTCGAAGATTCGCTTGCAGGAATCCACTCAGCGAAAGCGGCGGGCATGCGAGTGCTTGGAGTCGCCACCACCTATCCCATTGAAAAACTACATGAAGCGGATTGCGTCGTTCAGAGCCTCGAACACCTGACCCCCGAGGCAGCGATCGCCAGGCTGGTGTAGATCGGCTCTGGCGGCGGCTTCGTCACTAGTCATTCCACATCGAGGTACCCCTCCAAAGATGAATAGACGGCTTCTTCGGCCTTGGAATAGCTTGTCAATATCTGAGATCGCACGGCATGCGAACAAAGACCACGATGACACAGTTTTATGGGAGGTGCTTTATGCGGCCAATTTCAGCTTTCACACTTGTCGCAGCGGCCGCGTGGGTCCTGGCCGCACAACCGGTATTCGCCGACACGAACGAGACGGTGAAATTCGATCCCGCACGAATGTGGGAATGCACGCAGGCGGACGGATCGTCAATCTATACCAACAAGGAACGGGCTGGATGCAAGCTGATGACCCTCAGAGAGTTGTCGGTCGTCCCTTCGTTGGACAACATGCCGACGTATCGGTCGCCCTATCCTGCGACACCCCCCACCGACATGCCGTACTCCATGGATCGCGCACCGGCAGCCATGCCTACGCGAACTGTTCCGGGATGGGCGCAAGATTGGCATTCGAGCGTTGCCTGGTCAGGCGGCTCTGTCCAAACGGAAGTGTGCTCTCTGTATGGCGAGTGGATCAATCTCGTTCAGAAAACACGCGGCGGTTTTTACTATGGCTCGGACCCGTCGTACGGTGGGGACCTGACAGGGCGAAACCAGAGAGGCACGAGCTTTTCGTTCTATGACAATGCTCGATACCAGACCCTCTCCAGAATCTTCGGAACGGGATTTGTTCCTGTCGGCTGCCAATAACGCATCGACCCTCCCTCAACCAAGGCGTCGCGCTGCAGGCTCGACGCCTTGGGTCAGACCTTGTAGAAGCTGCGATACCACTCGACGAACCGCGGAATGCCCACCTCGATCGGCGTCGACGGTTTGAAACCAACATCGCGATCCAGATCATCGATATCTGCATAGGTTGCAGGCACATCCCCCGGTTGCAGCGGCATGAGCGTCATGTCCGCCTTCTTGCCCAACGTCCGTTCCAGGACCTCGATGAAGTGCAGAAGTTCGACCGGCTGATGATTCCCGATGTTGTAAATACGAGCCGGGGCTGAGCTGGTTCCGGGGTCCGGCTTCTCACCCGACCATGACAGGTTGGGCTGGGCCGTGCGATCAAGCGTCCGAATCACACCCTCCACGATGTCGTCGATATAGGTAAAGTCCCGTCGCATCTTCCCGTGATTGAACACTTCAATCGGCCGGCCTTCGATGATGGCTTTGGTAAACAGGAACAGCGCCATGTCGGGCCGTCCCCATGGACCGTAAACTGTGAAGAACCGCAAGCCCGTGCAAGGAATACGGTACAGATGCGCATAGCAATGTGCCATCAATTCATTGGCCTTCTTGCTTGCGGCGTATAAGGAGACGGGGTGATCCACGTTGTCATGGACCGAGAACGGCATGTGAGTGTTGCCGCCATAGACCGAGCTTGACGAGGCGTAGACCAGATGTTCGGCCTTCACCTGGCGGCAACCTTCCAGAATGTTCATGAAGCCTTCGATGTTGCTGTCGGTATACGCGTGTGGGTTGATGAGGGAGTACCGTACGCCGGCCTGCGCAGCAAGATGCACGACGCGCCGAATGGGATACTCGAGGAATAACTCCTTCATTCCCTGGCGATTCGCCAAGTCCAGCTTGACGAACTGAAATCCGTTCAACGGAGTCAATTGAGCGAGCCGCGCCTCCTTGAGGCGGACATCGTAATAATCGTTCACATTGTCGAGACCGATGACCTGGTCACCGCGCTCGATCAGACGCCGGGCGACGTGAAAGCCGATGAATCCGGCCGCCCCGGTCACAAGCGTGAGCACTCTGCTTACAGTCATAGTGATCCTCGATGAACGGGTTCTTCGGTCAGGATGTGCCGCCCTGTTTCATGAAGGGAGGCTCGCCATGCGCGGCGCGGTGCAGATTCAGGGGCTCGAGCTTTTCTCCCACCGACCGGATCTCGATCCCTCCTTGCCCCCTATCGGTGAACACGTCGAGCGCCCGCCCGTAATGATAGCCGCAGCCGTTGAGCTCGAGAAGGGCCTTCAGCGCATCAGGCGGCTCCCAATGGGCCGTGAGCAACGCCGTTCGGGCGGGATTGCGTTGGCTGAACATGAACGACAGATGGTCCGGATACCAGTCGGCTCCTCCGGTTGCATACGACACGAACAGTTTCGCTCCGGCAGTGGCGCAGAGTTCGGCCAGATAGCCATTGGTCAAATACCCGTTCTCTCCGACGTCCAGCCATTTTCCGGGATGTGACAAGGGAGCGTGAGCCGCATGGCTTCGGATCTCGAGCAATTGCTGCTGCGAGGCAAACACGAGCCGAAGCGGACCATACTTGTCGGCCAGGCGCCGGATCACATCATCCTTCAATGCTGATCGTCCGTCGTTCGTCGGACCGCTGTCCGCGTGAACCAGCACATTCTGGCCCCGATCGCTGATCAGATAACAGTTGCGGGGCATTTCCAGGTCGCAAGGATCTTCGCCATAGAACGGAACGGAGAGGACCGTACCGCCTTCAAACGGCCAGACATCCCCGTGTGCTAACTCGACGACACGTCCAAAACCCAGCTCCCGAAGAAGCGCCGGATAGTCGTAGAAGAAGTGTTTCTTGTTCCGACGACTCGGCACGATCACAGGCGTGTCTTTTGGCAGGTGGAGTAACGTGCGGGGATCGACGTGGTCGTCATGGTCATGCGTCAAGAAGATCGCGGTAGGCTTCGGCAAGAGGGAGGTCCAGAGCGAGGGCACAGGCGATTCGGCAAACCAGGGCAGGAGCCAGGGATCGAAGAGGAACGCATTGTCCTGTTGCCGGTAGAGGAGCGCCGCATGCCCAAGATGGACCGTCTCGCGGTCCTGCACAACCTCGAACCATCGCTGGCGCATCGAATCCTCAGGCGAAGTGCACAGGCAGTCGTATTGCTGTAACGCCTCCATCAGGCGGGAGAGCACGGGCTGTCCCTCCCGCGGAGAAGCCATGACGACGGTCTTGAGTTCTTCTGCGCTGTGGCTGCCGTTCAACATGCCGATCAACTTCCCAATGATCGGCCCGAGTGGCCGCTGGTCGAACCCGATGGGAATGGCCTGGCGCTTGACCGAATGGAAGATGCGCAGTCCGCCGTTCGTGACGGTCGAGGATTTGGCCGGTTCGAACGGCAATTCCCATTGAAAGCTCCCGTCCGATTTTCGGCCACATTTGATGTACCGCGCCAAATACGGACGAGCATTGACGACCTCCGCATAGGCGTCCTCGAGCCGCCTTTGGCGGTCCGGATCATCCAGGGGCGCTCGCTTTGAGAACACGTCGCTGATGGCGGTGTCGATCGAACTGGCCAACAACGAATGGGCTTCTTGCAATGCGGCAACGACCTCGGAAGCGAGACCGCCGATAAACGGAAACGGACCCGGTGCCTCCGCACTTTCCAATTGCACCCAGCACCATGGGGCAAGACTGACGAAATGGTCCCGTGGCAACTTGTTCCAGACCGTGCTCATCTACACCCGTTGACTGATGGTCGGCTCATACAGCGCTTGAATGACGTTCCCATCCGGATCTGAAAAATAAAAGGAATAGCTGCCGTCTCGATGCTCCTTCGGCGTTTTCGCAATCGCGCCTCCCAGGGAAGCGACCCTCGACTCGATGTCGCGGTACAGTTGGTCGACTGCGCGAGGGCTTTCGAGAATGACGCCGATATGATCGAGCAACTGCGCGGTTGGAGGCTGATAGGCGGCAAGTTCCCCCTGCGAGATCTGATGCAGCGCCAAGTTATCGGTTCCCGAACTCAGATAGAGGTTGTCGGCATCTGGTTCCCAGACGACCTTCATCCCTAAGAGGTTCTGATAAAAGGCGCTGGAGCGAGCGAGGTTTCTGACGCGCAATGCCACATGGCGGAGGCCCCGGTGTACGGCGTGATCCATGACACTCCAAAGCAGGCCTCACACGGAGTTGACTGCCTGCTGCCGTATAGTAGGTGGGCCTCCAGAGCGCCGTCAAACTGAATTTCGCCTGTATCGAGAATGCGACCCGGTTTGCCGTTGTGCTACGATGCCTGGCGTCTTTGACTGAGGATTGCGTCATGTTTGTCCTCTTGATCGTCGTCTGGATATTCCTTCTTGTCCCCGGAGCGATCCTCGCCGAGGCGACAGCCCGCCTCGCGGCCGATACCACCGCGATGGTGCTCATCCCTGCCGGGCCGTTTCCAATGGGTGTACCGCCGGGAGACCGCGATGGAGGACGTGACGAATATCCGCGTCATGAAGTCTATTTGGACGCGTATGAGATCGATACATTCGAAGTCACGAACGGCCGCTACTTGGAATTTGTGAAGGCCACCGGACACCGTGTGCCTCAGAATCCGAAAAATCCTACCAGAAACCTCTGGCAAGGCGACGCCATCACCGAGTCTCTCGCCGACCGCCCGGTCGTCAATGTGGACTGGGCGGACGCCATCGCCTACTGCGCATGGGCAGGCAAACGGCTACCTACGGAAGCCGAGTGGGAAAAAGCGGCCAAGGGCAATCATGATTGGCGTTTCCCGTGGGGCAATGTCGAGCCCACCGCCAAACACCTCAACTACAATCAACACTGGATCGGTGAGAAGACGTTGATGCCCGTCGGCAGCTACGAAGCCGGCAAGAGTCCATACGGCGTGTACGATATGGCAGGCAACGTCTGGGAATGGGTCAACGACTGGTACGATCCCAACTACTATGAGAAAAGTCCCACGCAAAATCCAAAGGGTCCGGAGACCGGCACCAAGCGGGTGCTCCGAGGGTCGGGATGGCAGAATGAAACGCCGACGGTGCGCATTTTCACGCGCGTCGATAGCGACCCGTCCGTCAGGAACGAATCGACCGGATTCCGCTGCGCCCGCAATGTCAAATAATCATTTGCGCTGAGACGCTGCCCGCCGCCGTGGTACAACCATCTCATGACCGGATCGGATCAGACAGATCAGCTCAGAAACAAGACGAAACACTTCGCCATCGGCATTCTCAAGCTGTGCGGTCCCCTTCCAAAAACGCCCGAAACCCTCGCCATCCAAACACCGCTCGTGAAAGCCGCAACCACCCTTGCGGCGAATTGCCGTGCGCTGGCACGGGCTTGGTCGGAGGACGACTTTCATCGTAACCGCAATCTGGCTTCGGGAGACGCCGATGACTGCGTCTTTTGGCTGGAGTTGCTCGCTGCGGCCGGTACGGATCAGGATCAACCGATCCAAGCACTGCTCGAAGAGGCTTCCGACATCGTGGCCCTCCTGTCGATTTGTGGCGATCCCGAAAAACCTGCGCCCGCCGACCAACCCGAGACGGCCGCTACGCCGCAGCCCGAAGTGCCTCCTGCACCGCCGCCGCTCCCCACGGACTTTCGAGGCCTACGCATCTTGTCGTTTGAAAGCCGGATGGCCACCGAGATGGCGCGCTTGATCCGGCGGCATGGCGGAGAGCCACTAGTCGTCCCGGCCATGAGAGAAATCCCAATTCCGCTTCAAGACAATGGCGCCGTGTTCCGCTTCGGCGTGAAACTGATTCTTCATCAAGTCGATATATTGATCCTGATGACCGGCGTCGGCGCCAAGGCGCTGTTCGAGGTGTTGCAGACACGCTATCCCCTCGCCGAAATCATCGAGGCGCTCAAGAAAACGATTCTCGTCACCCGGGGCCCCAAGCCGTTGGCCGTGCTGAAAGCCATGGGCTTGGAGGCCAATATCACGGTGCCCGAACCCAACACCTGGCACGATGTGATCGCCACCTTGGATTACTACCGCCCGGTGCAGAGCTTGAAGATCGCCGTGCAAGAATACGGTGTGTCGAAGCCGGAGATGATTGAAGATTTGAAGAAGCGTGGGGCTGAAGTGTTTTCAGTGCCGGTCTATCGCTGGGCGCTTCCCGAAGACACCGGACCGATCCTAGCGGCGATCGCGGAAGTGCTCAAGGGAGCGCTTGACGCGATGGTGATCACGAATGCCGCCCAGATCGATCATGTCATGCAGTTGGTTGAACAGGGCCAACACGCGCAACCGTTCAGAGAAGCGTGCAAGAAGATGGTCGTGGCATCCATTGGGCCTACTGCCAGCGAAGGACTCAAGCATCATGACCTGCCGGTCGATTTCGAGCCTTCACATCCGAAGATGGGCATTCTCGTCAAGGAATTCAGCGAGCGGGTTCATGCCCTCCGACAAGCCAAGTCATCGCAACAATCGAAAACCTGACGGGAGAAGGCCTGACGGGCAGGCCCGCTCTATTGCGCACTCGTTTGGGTCGGCTTATACGGATCCACCGGCTCCTTGACATCACGGGCACAACGGAAGCCAAGCCAGTTCATTTTGGTCTGAGGTTCGGTGCCGTTCCGCTGTGCCGGACGCACAGAAGGCGTACTGTCAATCCAGCCTCCGCCACGGAAGGCCCGCTGCGTCCCCTTATCAGGTCCCTTCGGATTCCGGTCCGGCGCCTTTTTGTAATAACTCGGGTCATACCAGTCGGCCGTCCATTCGGCCACATTGCCGGCCATTTGGAAGACGCCATACGGGCTGACTGAATTCTCATACTTGTCGACCGAAATAATGGGGGGATACAACAACAAGCGTTCGGGACGGTCGCGCACCGGTCCTGACAGTCCCGTACGGCCGAAATTGGCCCGGCTCAGTCCGGCCGGCTCGTTGCCCCAAGGGTAGATTCTTCCGTCCTCTCCACGGGCAGCCTTCTCCCATTCCGCTGATGTCGGCAGGCGCTTGCCGGCCCATTTGCAATAGGCCTCGGCGTCAAACCATGAGACGTGCATGACCGGATGGCTGGCCATCGTTTCCTGAAAATTTCCGCCGTCATATTGCCAGTCGATCAATGGATCGCGATTGGTGGCGAGGACAAATTTGAGGAACCGTACGGTCGTGACTTCGAATTTATCGATCTCATAGGCGTCGAGGTAGACTTTTCGCTGCGGGAACTCAGCCGGGTACGCATTGCGGTCGACTTTTCTGTCGCTCCCCATAATGAAGGTCCCGGCAGGAATGGTGACCATTTCGTCGTGGGCCGGCAGCTTGGCCCGTTCAGCGGCAATCTTCTTTCCTTCCGGCGTCCATTCCCTCGTCACGTCGGCAACGTCCAGCCCCCAGGCCGCCAGACCCGCGCTACACACCGCCCCGACAATCATGGCGGCGAGACTCCCCCTTTTCACTGTGAACCTCCCTGTTCTTGTTTTACGGTGCTTTCAGCTGGCCGCTTGGGTCTTTGTCGAAGTCCTCCAGCGGCTGAAAGTTCACCGGCAGGTTGAAAAGATAGTCCGACACGGATCGCATTTTTACATGTTGATACTCAACAATCCAGCTGCCGTCTTTCTTGGCCAGCTTCATTGGAAACTGGAGGTCGGTTGCCACCCACTGGTAATAGTGCTCCACATGCTCGCCCTGCTTTGTCGTGACTTCATAAAGGATGGTGGGATGCCCTTCGCGCACTTCCGTCCCGATTTCCTGTCGTTGAATCTCCCCTTCAAGCGCCGGCGTGACATGGAGATCCTGCTCGGCGTCATAGGGCAGCGTTTTAAAATGCTTCATTCGCGACAACAGCAGCCAGACGACCTGCTTGTCCTTGCGCACGATGGTGACATTGACCGGCCCCAGCGAGTGATGCTCGATGCGCCACATTTGATCCCGGTAATAGATGACGGCTTTGTGGCTCCGGCCATCGATCTTGGTGATCTGGTCAGCGGTGAATTCCAACCCGGCGGCGGAATCCGCCATTCCAAGTGCGAGCATCACGAGGAAGAAGATTTTCAGACGCTTCATGTTATTCATGGAGTGCCAGGACACCCGCACCGTTGATGGAGCCTGATTTTAAACTCCTCAGAGCTCGATTGGCCTGAGCCAAGGGAAACCGCTGCGTACGGGGTCTAATCGGAATCGCGGCCGCTTCCCGTAATAGATCGATTCCATCCTGCCGCGTATTGGCGGTCACGCTTGAAATCGTCCGCTCGCCGAAGAGGTCACGATCGTAGTCGATCGGCGGAATCGTGCTCATGTGAATGCCCGCCAGCGCCAAGGTCCCTCCGCGCTCCAGGGCGCGCAAGGCGGGCAGGACTAATTCTCCGGCCGGCGCAAAGATAATCGATCCGTGTAAAGAGACTGGAGGCGCTTCCGAGGCTTCGCCGGCCCAGGCGGCACCCAAGTCGCGAGCCAGGGCCCGATGTTCCGCCTTCAGCGAACACACGTAGACTTCACATCCCCAGTGGCGAGCAATTTGAATGGCGATGTGAGCGGACGCACCGAATCCATACAGGCCAAGCCGCTGCCCCGGCTGGATCCGACTGAGCCGTAGCGCGCGATATCCGATGATGCCCGCGCAGAGGAGCGGCGCGGCTTCTTCGTCGGAAAATGTGGGGGGAATCGGATAGGCAAACGGTGCCGGGACCACCGCATATTCGGCATAGCCGCCATCGACCTGGTAGCCCGTAAACCGCGCCGCGAGACACAGATTTTCACGACCGCTGCGACAGTATTGACACTGACTACACGTACCTTGTAGCCACGCAATGCCCACCCGCTCACCGGCACGCCTCGTCGTGACACCGGATCCGACCCGGGTGATGATTCCGACGGCTTGATGCCCAGGTATCAGCGGCAGCTTCGGGTGTTCAAGCTCACCCTCGATAACATGTAGATCAGTCCGGCATATACCACAGACGCTGACTTCAACGAGTACCTCCCCTGGTCCGGGTTCCGGGACTGGAACCTCCTGGAGCACAAGAGGATCAGCGGCCACATCCCCGATGTGTCCGAGCACCATCGCCCTCATGGGCATGAACGGACTTTGTATATGGGCAACGAGCACGGCATCATCGTGGGACCAAACAGTCGGCAGGCGTGTATTAGGGCTTCGCCTTGATGCACTCGATGTCGAGCTTGATCAAGACTTCGTCCCCTACGACGAAGCCGCCGCCATCGAGCGTCTTGCTCCATATCATCCCAAAGTCTTTTCGATTCAATTTCCCCTCGGCGTTGAATCCGGCTCTGAAATTTCCCCATGGATCCTTGGCGACGCCGTTGAAATTTCCGGTCAACGTGATGTCCTTGGTGACCCCGCGTATCGTGAGCTCACCAACTGCCTGATAGCCGTCCGCCATCTTTTGGTAATGCTTCATTCGATAGGTCATCGTGGGATAGTTCTCGACATCGAAAAAGTCCGCGTTCCGCAAATGCGCATCGCGCTTTCCGTGATTTGTGTTAACGGACGCCGTTTTGATCGTGGCTTCAATGGTCTTCACGGTACCGACCTCGGCGTCCATGTCGATGAAACCTTGGTATTCGGTAAAGTGCCCGGTCGTTTTAGAGACCAGCATGTGCGCAACGCGAAATTCAATGGTGGAATGTTCGGGGTCCACGTTCCAGCGGGCCGACTCTGCCTGAGCCAGGGTCAACCATGCCGTGAAGAGTATGAAGACCGCGGGTGCGACGCGGATCCTGCGTGGGACGATCATCCCTCAGCCTCTTCCGCCTCGCGGCCAACCTTACTTGTTCGTGGCCGGTGGCGCTTCGGCTTTCCCGTTTGACGTGTTGCCGACCGACTGTACGTCGCGCGTTTTCGCCCGGACCCCGGTCCTCATCCGGACATGAACGTCGATCGGCTCGTCTCCCACATCTTCGGGCACCGGAGGAAATGGCTGTGCGTTGACCACCGCATAGATACCCGCCTCATCGATCTCACGGACACCGGATCCTCTTTCAATTTGGATCAATTGGGCGCGACCGTTTGGATACAGCTTGAACCGCACGCGGACCGTCTCGCCGCTCGGCCCGCGGCGGACACCGCGTACCTGCCGCGCCCAACTGCGACTGACCAGAAGGCTGACCTGCTGCCAATAGGCTTTCCCCTGGCCCGGGTCGGCGAGCGGCATAAGATCCTCCTCGACCAGGGCGCCCGGAGGAACCGGGGCGCCGGTGGGCTGGGGCTCGTCGACGATCAGATCGCTCACAGAAGGTTCTTCGGGACGGACAGCGGGCGGTTCACTGGTGTCACTGACCGGCTCCTGACGGTCCAGAGTCACGTACACGATGCGCTTCATGAACCGCTCGAGTTTGTCGGAGCGGGATCTGGCGAACGTCACCTGAATCCGCGCGGCTTTTTGATGAACGGAAGTGCGGCTCGTGGGTATTGGCTCGAGGGTAACTTCCGCCCGCAGCAGGGCGGCTTCGTCATCCGACTCCAAGGTAATAATCTGAGGCTCAAACAGGATGGATTCGCACAGCGCCACGATCGGAGCAGGACCCGGCGCCACGCCGCCCAACGTAATGAGCAGCGTAAGCGGCTTGCCGGTCTGCAGGTCACCGTCAGAATCCTGCTGATGGAGCTCAAAGCGCACCCAACGGGAGACCGTCCCCGAAGCCGAGGCCGCGGTGAATAGAGGCGGAACAATGATCGAGAGCGTGACGCACATGAGCGCCACAACCCACGTCATGCTTCGACCCGATGGCCCCACCATGAACGGCATCCTACCTATGCCGCCAACAGTTGCGCAACCCGTATTTTCCGCGGGTGTTAGGCAAGCGGCGACGGGTGGGATACAATGGAGTAGATGCGCGCACTCGTGAAGACTGCACCCCAACCGGGGCTGACGGCGACGACCTATCCGGATCCGACACCGGGACCTCACGACGCGGTCATCCGTGTGAAGGCCACCTCGTTATGCGGCACGGACGCGCATATCTACAACTGGGACCCCTGGGCGCACAGCCGTATCCAGCCTCCTCGCATTATTGGTCATGAAATGTGCGGGGAAGTGGTCGAGGTCGGCTCATCGGTGAAACTGGTCAAGACCGGCGATTACGTCGCGGCAGAATCCCATCTCACCTGTGGAACGTGCTTTCAGTGCCGTACGGGCCAGGCGAACGTCTGCCGCAATTACCGGATTCTCGGCGTCGACCGTGACGGGTCATTTGCGGAATATGTCGTGCTGCCTGAGAACGTTCTGTGGCACACGTCACCAGCCATCGCACCGGAGTATGCGTCGATTCAAGAACCGCTCGGAAACGCGGTAGATGCGGCTCTGATCGACGATGTCAGCGGGCATACGGTGCTGATTACGGGGTGCGGCCCCACCGGGCTCTTTGCAGCTGCGGTCGCCCGCACGTCCGGAGCCGCGACCATCATCGCTTCGGATGTCAGTGAATACCGTTTGAGTCTCGCCAAGCAGGTCGGCGCCGATCATGTTTTGAACGCCAAAGCTGAGACTCCGGCATCCTTGGCTGCGTCGATCCAGGACATCACCGGTGGCGAAGGTGTCGATGCCTCTCTGGAAATGTCCGGCCATCCTTCGGCTCTTCATCTGGCCTTCAGCGCCGTGAAGAACGGCGGGCGCGTGACCCTCTTCGGTATTCCGACCGGTCCTATCACGTGTGATCTCGCCAACGACATTATCTTCAAAGGCATCCGTGTGCATGGGATTACCGGCCGGCGCTTGTTCAGCACCTGGTACCGACTGGCAGGCCTGTTCAAAGCCGGCCTCAACATAAAGCCAATCGTGACCCACACGTTTCCCATGAGTGACTTCGCAAAGGGTTTCGACTTGATCAGGTCCGGCCAGTGCGGAAAAGTCGTCCTGTTTCCGTGATGCAATCCAGGTGAGTGATCCGCTGGTGGAGCCATGGCTGACTCTCTTCTCAACCACATCGCCAACCAGCAATTAGCCGACATTCGAGCCAAGGGGCTGTATAAATCCGAGCGCCAGCTCCTGAGCCCACAACAGGCGGAGATCCAGGTCACGCAGGGCCGTGCCTTGAACCTCTGCGCCAACAATTACTTGGGCCTGGCCAATCATCCCCGCATCGTCGAAGCTGCCGCCCGCGGCCTCCGAGAACTCGGCTATGGTATGGCGTCCGTGCGCTTCATCTGCGGAACACAGCGCATCCATAAGGATCTGGAACACGCGATCAGCGCCTTTCTCCACACCGAGGACACGATCCTTTATGGTTCCTGTTTCGATGCGAACGGAGGACTCTTCGAAGTACTGCTCGATGAGCGCGACGCGGTTATCAGCGACGCGCTCAACCATGCCAGCGTCATCGACGGGATCCGGCTCTGCAAGGCCAAGCGATTGCGATTCGCCCATTCCGATATGAAAGATTTAGAAGCAAGGTTGAACGAGGCTAGGAGCTCCCGACTGCGCCTGATCGCCACTGACGGCGTATTCTCAATGGACGGTGATCTGGCGAAGCTCGACCGCATCGTCCAGCTCGCAGAACGGTACGAAGCCTCGGTGATGGTCGACGATAGTCATGCCACGGGAGTCGTCGGCCCGAACGGGCGGGGCACTCCCGCCCACTTCGGTGTCGCCGATCGCATCGACATCGTGACGAGCACATTGGGCAAGACGCTCGGCGGGGCGACCGGAGGATTCACCTCAGGACGCGCCAACCTGGTCGACCTGCTTCGCCAGCGTTCTCGCCCCTATTTGTTCTCCAATGCGCTGCCTCCGGCCGTTGCCGCCGGTGCCTTGCAGGCATTGTCACTGGTTGAAGAAGGTGAAGCGCTACGGACCAATCTGCGGGAGAATGCCGCATTTTTTCGTGCGCGGCTGACTGCACTCGGATATCGTCTGGTCGACGGGGACCATCCAATCATTCCCGTGATGCTGGGCGACGCCGCCTTAGCCGCATCAATGGCTGACCGCTTGCTCGGGGAAGGCGTCTACGTCGTCGGATTCAGCTATCCAGTGGTTCCCGAGGGGCAAGCGAGAATCCGCGTGCAGATGTCCGCGGCACACACGCGGGAAGGATTAGAGCAGGCGCTCGCGGCCTTTGCCAAGGTGGGCCGTGAATTAGGCATCATTCCGCGATCCCAGGCATAAGGGATAAAGGTCGAGCCGTTCTTACTCTCGAATGGCTCTTGTCCGCGATTGTAAGTATGCGTTCCGTACGGCCGTATACAGATCAAGCGTGGCTTCCTCAACTCCCTGGAATTTTTCGAGATTCCTAGACCGTTCGTTGAGGATGTCGGCCACGCGTGTACCCATCTGGACAATCGTGATCGTCGCGTCGTCGCCGTGGGCGATCAGGGAAGGCACCCCTTCGACCTCGATAATGGGCGCCACGAGCCAGTTGATTGGATTGAGAAAGATGTCGGTGACGTATCCCGCAAAATCCCGGACGGTGAACGGTTGGAGAAACGGGACCACAAGATAAGGACCGGGCTTCACACCATAGAATCCTAACGTTTGCCCGAAATCCTCATCGGGCGTGACGAGATCGATCTCTTTCGCCAGATCCAGAAACCCCGCATAGCCGACGGTGGTGTTCAACAGAAACCGTCCCACCTCAATACTGGCGCCTTTGACCTTTCCCTGAAAGACGTTGTTCAGGAATCGTTGAGGGAATCGAAGATTGTAGAACATGTTGCTGATACCGACCTGGACGAAATCAGGGATGATGAAGTCGTATCCCTGCGCGACCGGCTTGAGTGCGTACCGGTCCAGCTTGCGGTTGAACTCGAACATCAAGGTGTTGAACGGTTCCCATGGGTCGTATTCTTCCCCGCCTTCGTCCGCCTTGGCAAACGGATCAAAAAGTTCTTCCGCATAGCCGCCGCGTGACCGGCTTTTCGCCGCACCCGTCGGGAGGTCGGGGATCGACAGGTCTTTGGCCTCGGCCAACAGGACAGGCGGCATCCGTGTCGCCGAGTCACTCGAGATCTGCCCGTCCACCATTCCAGTGGAGGTCCCGGCACACCCGACCAGCAGGAGGATCATATTGAACGCAAGCAGGATTCCCATGGGGAACATTCTTACTGGTTCAAACCTGTCGTGGGAAGAAGGCGTGAGGGCATTGCCGCGCACTGTACCAAAAGTTCCTCCTGCCGCCAAATTATTTTTTGTGTTTTACGAGCGCATCGCACGAACGGCAAAATCGGTCAGCAACTGGAGGTAGGGAGCCCCGCCCACCTGGTGGGTATTGTTGTGGCGAGCGCCAGGGATAAGATGAAAGGACTTGGGCGGCTTCGCCGCCTCGAATACCTGACGACCTAACTCGAGCGGGATGATGTCGTCCTGATCACCGTGAATGATGAGCTTGGGCAACGAGAGTGCAGGCACTCGATCGATCACTCGAAATTCGGCACCGAGGAGCCAATGCACCGGCAAGCCACCATAGTAGAACTTCGCCACGGCCTCGATGGAGGGAAATGAGGATTCCAGGATCAGACCTGCCGCAGGCTTGTGCATGGCAAGATCAGCTGCGACCGCCGCGCCCAGGGACCGCCCGAAGATGATCAGGCGGTCCGGTCTGATCATCCGCACACGCGTCAGATAGTCATGGGCTCCCATCGCATCGAGGTAAAGGCCTTCTTCGCTGGGTCGCCGACCTTGGCTTTTCCCGTAGCCTCGGTAATCGAAGAGAAAAACCGACAGGTCTTGCCCCAACAACAGCCGGAGATTGTCCAGCCGGTTGACGATGTTTCCTGCGTTGCCATGACACCAGATAAGGACCGGGCTTTCCGCTTGGGCCTCGACATACCACCCAAAGAGCTTCGTTCCATCAGCCGCCGGAAACCAGACGTCCTCAAGCGGAAGGCCGCTCGCGGCGCGCCAGTCCTTGTCGTGCCAGCGCTCGGGGTGAAACACAAAGAATTGGTCAAGGATGCTCCTGGACAGCATAACGTCTTAGAATCTTACCGGCTTTATGACCGCTCAGGGAAGATGGAGAAACAGCTCGACTGAGCCGAGGGAGATCGAGGAAGTCGGAAAAGGAAGGGTTGTCCTCTGCAGTGAAGACGACGAACTCTGTCGATGGAACCGCTATGCGACGGAGTTCGTGTTTATCGATCAGTTTATTATTTGTTGCCTACCGCGGTCCCTTCGACTTTAAAAATGAAGCCATCGAGGACGAGTGCCCAGAACCATTGTTCGGAGATGGTGACATCCACAAGTCTCGTTCCTCCGGCTTTCGCGGCGGCTTCCTTTATCGCATCTTCGAAGCGGGTGTTTTGGTTGATCGGAATGAATCCAAACAACATGATGCCCGTGCTGGTCGCTTCCGTTCTTCCCAATTCCTTTTCATTCGGCCCGACTGGCGCCGTTGGGAACTTGAGAGGCGTCGAAACGCATGCGGTCGTAAGGAGAAGGCATATTCCAAGTAGTGCACCGACGGACTTCATAGTGTTCTCCTCCCTTTGGATAGACTTACTTGTTGGTCACAGCCGTGCCTTCGACCTTAAAAACGTAGCCGTTAATAACGTAACCCCACCACCAGCGTTCGGAGATCGTCACATCCGTTAGTCTCGTCGCTCCAGCCTTTTGAACCGCTTCATTATAGGCCGCAACGAACCGTTCGTTCTGGCCAATCGGGATGAACCCAAATAGCAGCATGCCCACGTCATCTCCCCATGTGGCTCCTAATGATTTTTCGTTGGGACCAACAGGAGCCGTTGGAATTCGGACATGGGTGGATTGACAAGCCGCTGTGCCAATGAGCAGTGCGGCAGTGAGTACGATGCCCACGAGTTTCATACTCCCTCCTTAGCGGACGGTGAAATTTCTCTCTAATGGGAACTGCGGGGCGCACAGTAACATGTTAAAAATAATTGGTCAATGAACGTTGCGCAGAACGTACCTCTGTTCTGCGTGGCTCAGCTAGCCAAGGTGTGCTTTCTTGGGTATACTCCTGCATCACCGGCCGAGAAAGGCAAGACGATCGATGCCCAATCCTCTTTTCCCTCATCCAGAAAACACTTGTGACGTGTTAGTCGTCGGAGGCGGACCAGCAGGTTCCACGATTTCTGCGCTGCTCACCGACAAAGGCTGGAACGTGTGTGTCCTCGAAAAAGATTCACATCCGCGATTCCATATCGGCGAGTCGTTGCTCCCACAGTCCCTTCCCCTCTTGCGACGCCTCGGAGTCCTGCCCGAAGTGGAGAAGATCGGTATCATCAAATACGGTGCCGAATTGGTATCCCATCGGTATGGTCGATCTCAGATGTTCCATTTCTCGAAAGCCTTTGATGAATCCCAACCCTATGCGTTCGAGGTCAAACGTGCAGAATTTGATGCCATTCTGGCCAAAAATGCGGCCACCAAAGGCGTTCACTTTCACGAGGGCACCAAGGCCCTCCGCGTCGAGTTTCGGCCTGGTCGAACCTCGTTGGTGCTCGCCGAAGACCGACAGGGGCACCCCTGCACCTGGGAAACCCGATTCGTGGTCGATGCGAGCGGTCGTGACACCTTTCTGTCTGGTCAATTCGGCGGGAAGCACCGCAGCAAGAAACACGGCAGTGCCGCCGTGTTTGGCCATTTTGAAGGCGTCACCAGACTCACCGGGATGGATGAGGGCAATATCACAGCCGGCTGGCTTGACGACGGCTGGTGCTGGCTGATCCCTTTTAAGGATGGGACGATGAGCGTGGGCGCGGTCTGCCATCCGGATTACATCAAGACCCGTCGCACCTCCCTTGATCAATTTCTTTTGGACACCCTTCGTCAATCGCCGCCGATCGCAAAACGAATGGAAAAGGCCAGGCCGTTGACTCCCACTTATGCAGCCGCCAATTTCTCGTACCGACGGGAGACGATGACCGGTGACGGGTACTTGATGATCGGAGACGCTTTCGCCTTTATCGATCCGGTGTTTTCCAGCGGCGTTCACCTTGCGCTCACCAGCGGAGCCGTCGGTGCGGACGTCGTGGACGCGTTCCTGCGCGGCGCGCCCGATTATGCCAACCGGCAAAAAAACTTTGAGGTGAGGGTACGGCGAGGGATCGACACTTTCTCCTGGTTTATTCACCGATTCAACCAACCGGCCTTCCAGGCATTGTTTGTTTCGACCAGGCGTCCTCCAAAGATTGAACGTGCGGTCCTCTCATTGCTCGCAGGCGACGTCTTTGAACAATCGAGAATGCGTTTCCCGCTTTTCCTCTTTAAAGTTGTCTACTACGTCTGTTTCGTGTTGAATTGGAGAGAAAACTGGGCAGTGGCCCGCCGGCGGAAGCTGGGTAGCCGGACGACGGTGACCGAAGTCAGCGACTACGCCGTCAAAGCGACCTAAGCACAGGTTCCAATCACGAATGGGCATACGACATCGTCACAGTTCCTCTTCTAGCGCATCTGCCCAACGTGTTCTCGACCCCGCGAGCCAGGTCAAATTCGCGTATGTGGAATCGGCTGACCTGACGCGATGGCTGGCCACATCGGGTACGTCGCCGCTCGCTGTCGTGTCGTTCGGTTCCTCTCCGGCCGTGTCTCTCTCATGCCCGGTCATTCAACTTGACCTCCCCGTTCTCGGATGTCCTGACCAGTGCGAGGTCTGGAGCTGCGATCACCCTATTCGCCTGCATAAGGACGGTGACGTCTCTGCCGCCATCAGCGGCGATCTGCTATTCGGCTCCATCACAGCGAGCGAAGATTCCGACGCCGGCTTGAACCGTACGACCCACAGGGCCTATCAGCAGCTCCTTCATCTCCTCCACGAATCGGGCTTTCCGCACCTGTGGCGCATATGGAACTACTTCCCTCGCATCAACGAAGAACAGCACGGTCTCGAACGGTACCGATTGTTCTGCATGGGACGACATGAGGCCTTGGCCGGCACGCTGCCGGGTTTTCCGGCCTCATTACCAGCCGGTACGGCGGTGGGAACCCAAAGCGGTCCTCTTCAAATTTATTTTCTTGCCGGCGCCCATCCGGCCACGCACATCGGCAACCCGAGACAGATCAATGCGTACGACTATCCGAAGATTTACGGCCCGCGCAGCCCCTCATTTGCCCGTGCCACACTCTGCCGGTCTGACGGGACGACGCAATTGTTCATTTCGGGAACCGCCAGCGTCGTCGGACACCAAAGTCAGCACGAGGGTTTGGCGGATATGCAGGCCCTGGAAACCGTGACCAACCTCAGTGCGCTCATCGAGCGGGCCCAGTGCACGGCCCCTTCCCTCGATCAGGAGATGAAACCCCAATCGGCCTTTAAGGTCTACGTCAGAAATCCGAAACATCTTGAGACTGTCCGTCCCGTCCTTCAGGCTCCGTTTCTTCTGTCCAGCCATTTGCTGTTTCTCCAAGGCGATCTTTGCCGAAAGGAGCTGCTGGTAGAGATCGAAGGGCTCGTGACCACCGATTGATCCCTTCCACGCACGTATGTGCTCACTCATGCTGAATCCAGAAAACCGGAGATGCTCGTAATGCGGCTCCCTCGACGGGGCGATGGCGGCGTTCAAGGCTTGCCCAACGGAAAACACCGTCCATTCGACCTCACGAAACGCTTGTACTTCACCATTGATTGCGATTGGGTACCGGGATCTCAAAAGGGGCTTGAAGCACTGCTCGATTGCTGCGACCGCTATGACATGACCGCGACAGTATTCTTCGCCGGCCGGTTTGCCGAGGCGTACCCCGACCTGGTGCGGAGCTGTCATCAACGTGGTCACCAGCTGGGCACCCACGGCTGGGCGCATGGCGGCCTCGAAGAGGATGAGGACTACCGTACGGCCGGATATGACCAGCAACGGGACTGGATCCGACGAGCCACGCAAGCCGTGGAGCAAGCAGCGGGAGTCAGGCCAGTAATTTTTCGTGCGCCAAACCTCTGGATTGGTGAGACGACGTTACGCGTTCTTGAGGAAGAAGGTTATCTGTACGACTCTTCAGTGCCCGCTCGACGATTTGACTTGGGATTCGGCCGCGTCCACTACCTCAAATATTTTTGGGCGCCCATGGCACCCTACCGCCCGTGCGAAACCGACTTGGGAAGGCCGGGCGAGAGCATCATCACCGAGGTCCCTCCGTCCGCCTGTCTGTTCCCAATTAACCTCGCGACACTCAGAGTGTTGGGCTTACCCGTTTTGGGAAGGATGATCGCCTGGATCAGCCACACCTCGCGCCAAGTCGTGTTCTATTGTCATCCGTCGGAGTTCGTGTATGCCAAAGACCAGCAGTTTCCCAGAACCATGTCCAAGTGGAATCGGATGGGCATGCGTCCGGGGAACCTGTCCCTCGTAGAAGATCTGCTACAGCATCTGTTCGAGCGACACTTCGTTGCGGCCCACATCATGCACGCCTCATTACCACAGCTTGACTTGAGCCAAGCACTCGTACTAAGAGCAGGGGGCTTTTAGCTCCGCTTTTCCTTGAACGGGAGGTCGACAATGACGCGAGTCGGATTGGGCACGGTGGCGCTATGCCTCGTTCTGATCGGCATGATCGGTTGTCGCGGCAGCGGGCAACTCTATCAGGTCAAAGATGCACCGATTCAGACGGCAACGGGGAAAGCGCTCAGCATGGACGAAGTACGAAAAGAAATCGTCGCCGCCGGTGTTGCCGCGGGATGGCAAATGGCCGTTGTGAAACCAGGAGAAATTGTCGGCACGCTCAACCTTCGTAGTCACCAAGCCGTGGTGTCCATTCCCTATACGACAAAGACCTACAGCATCCTCTACAAAGATAGTACAAACTTGAAATACGACGAGAAGGCCCAAACGATTCACGAAAATTATGCCAGTTGGATCCAACGATTGGATGGCGCCATCCGTTCACGATTGACAGCTGCAGGAAACTAACGGCTGAATGAAGTTCGTCATCCTGCATAGTCCGATTGGCGTAGATGTCAGAAGGAGTCGCACCATGAAACAGATGGCAGCAGGAATTCTCTTCGCAGCCTTCGTGGTCGTGGGAATGCTCGGTTGCAGAGCCGGAGGTCAAGTCTACGAAGTCAAAGATGCCCCGATCCAAACGGCTTCAGGAAAAGAGTTGACACTCGAACAAGTCAAGAAAGCGATCATTGATGCGGGCATCAAACAAACATGGATCATGACGCCCGTCAAGCCCGGAGAAATGCTCGGTGAATACAATGTGCAGAGCCATCAGATCCATGTGACCATTCCCTATACGACAAAGAATTACAGCATTCTCTACAAAGACAGCAGCAACCTCCGCTATGACCCAGTCAAACGCACGATCCATGTCAACTATCAGAAATGGATTGAGCGTCTCGACAACGAAATCAAGGCGAGACTCAGCGGAGCGGGGGATTAAGACCGCACCACCGGCAAGGCGCAAGAAACTGTTTCAGCATTCTGACTGGTCGATTCGGCCACTCCTACCTGCGGTCTGTCCACGGCTCGTTCAGATATCCCATACGTGTGACGACTCCGGAGGAACGCCCGATAGAAGCCTTGCGGGTACAGTCCTCTGCTTAGCAGTTTGAGTGCGACCATTTTGGTGATCCTGACAATATCCATCACTGGCCGAAAATGACTGGTGCGAGGACCCAATCGCGGCGTGACAGCCACTGAAATGAACCGCAAGCAGACTCCCTGCCTGGCGGCCTCGATCAATACTTCGCTTTCGAACACGAAACTCTGTTGCCGTCCATGCTTGAGCGTCAGCTGTTTCAGCAATCGAGCAGGATAAAGCCGGAAACCCGATTGACTGTCTTCGATTGGGCAACCGGCCGCCCATGAAATCCAAAAATCCGCCATCCGATTTGCGAGATACCTCCAGCTTGATGCTTTTCGCTCTACCGGCCGGCGAGCGCCGATGACGAAGATGTCGGAAGTCTCGAGCGTTGTTGCAACGAAGGTTGGGATCTCTTCCGGAGCGTGCTGACCGTCTGCATCAACCGTAATCACTCCGGACGCGCCGTGACCCAATGCCCACTAAAATCCATACCAAAGGCTGTCGGCCTTTCCCATGTTCTGCTCGTTTCTCAGCAGCGTAACATCGAGACCATCAAGCGCCTCAACCGTCCCGTCAGTTGACCCGTCGTCCACCACGATGACATTTGTACAATACCGGCGGGCTCGAGCGGCCACGTCACGTACGGTCGCTCCCTCATTGTAAGCCGGAATGACGACCCAAAAGGCATGTGCGGGCGATGACCAGCTCATACCATGCCTCCATCAATACTGATGGCCTGCCCGGTAATATATCCCGCCTGTTCCGAAACGAGGAATGCCACCAGAGCGGCAACCTCCTCGGGCGTTCCGACGCGCTTCATCGGGACTAGCGATTCTACTTGGGCTGGCGTAAACGCCTGCCTGGCGGCCGGAGACTCGATGAGGCCGGGCGCGACCACGTTCACCGTCACTCCTCGGGATGCCAGCTCGAGCGCCAACGATTTGCTCGCACCATGCAATCCGGCCTTGGCCGCAGCATAGTTCGTCTGACCGCGATTGCCGATGATTGCAGCCAGCGAGGATATCGACACGATGCGTCCCCAGCGCGTCCCTATCATCGGCAGCAGCAGCGGCTGTGTGACATGAAAGAATCCATTCAACGAGACTTCAATAACCCGCTTCCATTGGTCAGCGGTCATCCCGGCCATCGGCACATCCTCATGCACGCCGGCGTTGTTGATGAGCACCTGAATCGGCCCTTCCTTCAGAAGCTCCTGGAGGGCCTGGGCCGTCGCCTGACCGTTGACGACATCGAAACTGGTCACGGTGGCAGAACCGCCGCTTGCGGCAATCTTTTCAGCCACATGCTCGGCGGCCTCAGGATGCGCATGGGCATGGACGATCACGGCAAAGCCGTCGGCTGCCAGCCGTTGGCAAATCACCGCGCCGATGGCTCCACTCCCGCCCGTGACGAGTGCACGCTTCTTGGCCATCACACGTCCGCCTTCACGAAGATTGACGCACGCCCTTCGATAAGGGTGCTTGGCCCGTGCATGACGGTAAAGTGATACATGTACCCGTTTTCGCCTTCGACCATTCGTCGTGCCTTGACGGTCAACAATCCGGCCAGGTCATCCAACCGGTCGGTGGCGAACACCACATCCCCGACACCTCCAACGAGCCCGATCCCATGCTGCGTTCGGCGGTCGCCGTCGACGAGCCCCACATGGGTACCCATCGCCTGCGCGGCATATTCGAGACCGGCCGAAGCCGTGAGACGTCCTTTGTAGCGGAGTGGATTTTGCGGATCCCGGTGTGTCGACGTCAGGCAACTGATAGTAAGATCATCCCAATCTGCAACCGACTCGAGGAGGCACATGGATGCCCCATGCGGAAGCAGTCGTCCGATCTCCTCCTTCCTTAGGCGCATCATGGTTTGACCTCCACGACGAGCCGCTGGTCACCCAACACGTTCATGCAGATGGTTCGAGGGTCGGTCCCCGCCAGTGCGCGAAGCATCGGCAAGAGTCGAGCGGACGGATTGTCCGTTCTCATTCGTTCCAATTCGCCGTCTGACATCTCTGTCACCTCTCCGCATTCGGCTGCCAATGTCACGGTCGCGCTCGCCGAAGTCCCGGCGGCCGGCGACACCGTCAAGACCAACGCGACGGCGAAGGCCGATTGAATCGGTCGCGCTCGGATGAGCGGATCGGGCGCGGGCAAATCGTACGAGACGAACAAGACGGGACAGTCTTCAACCGTCGCATAGGTCACCGCCTCGAGGAGTCCCGCCGCACACGAATCGTCATAACAGGACAGGGCCGTGGAGGATTGCTGGCAGCTCGTGGCGATCCCCCAGTACCCCGCCGCCGTATTGTGCACGGAGTGATGGAACAAGGTCGGTGAAATAATGCGCTCGGTCGTCGCCAGCGCACGGCAGAGTTGATCGAGCACACCCATTTCTCCCCCGGAGGAAGCAAAGATTGTTGCCACCTCTCGTGGGTCAAGCCCCGATTGAGTAATGGCTTCCTGTGCGACATGCACGGCCCAGCGCACCGAGGCGGTACTCCGACGACGTTCGTTCGCGGGCAGCAGGACAGCCTCCGGCTCAGGCAACGAATCGGAACGGAATGGTCGCACACCTGTGAGGACCTCTCGACCGCTGGCCCAACCCTCAAGGCCGGCGCTCAGTAGGCCGACTCCTGCGATACCGACCTGCATCACAACACCCCCAAAACCAGACTGCAATTATTGCCGCCAAAGCCGAAGATATTGCTCAGTATGCGGCGAACCGGCCTGGCCTCATTCTCACGAAGTACGTGGCTGCGTAAGGCGGAATCGACGCGTTCACAGTTCAGGGTGCCGGGAACAAACCCCTGGGTGAGGCACAGGGCCGCGATCAACGCTTCCGTGATCCCTGCTGCCCCCAGCGCATGTCCCGTCCATCCCTTCGTCGAGCTGGCAGCCGTATGCGGGCCGAAGACTTCGTGCACGGCTTTGTCCTCCACTGTGTCGTTGGCTCTCGTCGCCGTTCCGTGCAAGTTGATGTAGTCGATCTCCACCGGGCGAAGACCAGCTCGATTTAACGCCTGGTGCATGGCGCGAATGGCGCCGGCTCCTTCGGGGTGAGGGTGGGACATATGGTAGCCGTCCGTACTTTCCCCGTAGCCGAGCAGCGCGACCGCGCCTTTTTTCCCCACCTTTTGACTGGACTCGAGCAGCGCGTAACCCGCGGCTTCCCCGAGCGAAAGGCCATCGCGATCTTCGTCGCAGGGGCGGCAGGGTTGTGCCGACAGCAACTGCAACGAGGAAAACCCGTACAACGTCGTCAAACACAAACTATCCACGCCGCCGACGATTGCCGCATCGCAGAGACCGGCCTGAAGATACCGGGCCGCCGTTGCAAAGACCTTAGCGCTTGAGGAGCAGGCCGTGGAAATGACGAGCGCAGGGCCGCGCAATCCCAGATAGGAGCGCACGAAATGTCCCAATGAAAACATGTTGTGCGTATAGCGGTAGCGGGACGTAAACGTGGCTTGGAGCGCGCCGGTTTGGGGATCGCGATTGCGATACGCATGTTCAGTCTCAAGGATGCCGGACGTACTCGTCCCCATGATCACCGCGATACGGTCCGCGCCGTACCGCTGCTTGGCCTCGGCCACCGAGACCATAAACCCGTCTTGTTGGAGTCCGAGCCAGGCCAACCGGTTGTTCCGGCAATCGAAACGCTCCAAACCATCCTCAAGGGCGAACTCTTCGAGCCCATCGACACGCCCGATATAGGTTTTGAGCAGCGCGTCTTCGAAATTACAGAGTTTCAGGCCGGAACGTCGCTCGCGCAGCGCTTGGGACACGGCACCCGTACCGCGGCCGTTCGCGGTCACCAGCGTATAGGCGGACAGTGTCAACGGCGTCATCGTTCGCTCAAACGGCATGCGGATCCTTCTTCGACATAATCCCCGCAAACAGGAGACAGCAAAACGATCCAATCGCCGCAGTCACGCCAATCGCATGCAGGACCGGTATGCTGGAGCCGGCCAGGACCCCGAAGACGAGCATGGTGGTCGTGCCGCAGACCAGCAACCCATACAATGTTCTCGATCGTTCTTCTTCGCTTCCTTCAGGTCGATTGAAGAACAGCGCATAGTCGAGCCCCAGTCCAATCACGAGGAGAAACGTGGCGATATGAAACAATGAAAGGGACTCCCCTAAGAGGTTCACGACCGCAGCCACGACGGCCAAGGCACTCATGATGGGGAACAAAATCGGCCTGAGTTGGCTGATGGACCTCACACCAACAGCAAGGACGACGCAGATGAGGACGAGGCCGCACATGACGATGACGAACGTCCGGTCCCGATAGGCGATCATGAGCCGGTTGGACTCTTCTTTGAGGTCGACGTACCCAACGGCAGGCATATCCCAGCTGTTGACGGTATCTGCCAACTGCTTTCGGTCCGCGACTCGGCGCAACGGCACGACGGCCAGCTGGCTTCCTCCCTGTTCAAACATCAAGGAGGCCATTTGTGCCCCGAACACGGTGTCTTGGAAGGCCTTTCTGTCGAGCGGAGCCTGCGTTCGGGCAGCCTCGACCGCGGTAAGGAATGGCGCAAACAGGCCAGGCGCGAACGGCAAACCTTTGAGTGCAAGCTCGAGGTTGCGCCTCAGCACGGTTCTCTCCGGGAGTGAGGATTGTCGAGCTTGCTGCGTCCGTCGACTCGGAAGATGGTTGGAAATGAGATCATAGCCGCCGATGGCTCCGCTGGCGCGCAACGGCTTCAACTTCATCTCTAGGGCTTCAGCATATTGGAGCACATCTTCTTCGGTTTGTCCCTTAATCACCAGAAGATCGCGAACATCCGGCGCGCCCAATTCCTCTCGGATCTGCCGGTCGAGCTGTTTTTTCACATCCGACACCGGACTAAGGCTCGCTAACTCCGTCTCCCAGAGGGGGGTATGAGACCATAACAGCGTCACGCAGGCAAGGACGATCGCAGCTGGAATCAGCGGCTTCATCCCAGCCAACCGCTCAAACCCCACCTGCCATCTCGGACTGACTGACCGGGGGATAAATCCGTCCGGCACGAAGGTGGGAAGGATCCATCGGGTGACGATCGCCGCGGTCAGGATGCCAACGACGGCGAAGAGGCCTAACTGCGTCAGAGCGGGTAATCCCGCAAACAGCAAGGCGGCGAAGCCGATGGCCGTCGTGAGCACGCCAAGACGCATCGTCGACCAGATCTCCCGCATAACAGCCGGAGCTGAGCCACGGGAATGCAAATGACTGAACAAGTGGATGGGATAATCATCGACAACGCCCAGCAAGGTGATGCCGAATCCCAGCGTGATCCCATGGATGAAACCGAACCATCCTTGGACCGCAAGCATCCCGGCTATGATGCCGGTGGTGAGCGGGATCAAACTCAGCAGCACCAGGGTGATCGATCGATAACTGACATACAGAAAAAGCACGACCAGGACAGCAGCAGCCGTCGAAAGCCGCCAGGCTTCTCTCTCAATGGTCTGTTTCGCCTCCAGTGCAAACACCCCAGGACCGGTCACGAGGAGGCGGAGGCGTGCCGGCTCGCCGGCGAGCGAAGAAAATATCTGACGGATGTCCTTCTGAATTTCGGCCTGAGCATCCGCATCAAATCCTGCGGCTTTCGTTTCGAGCAGCACTAAAGCTTTGGAACGATCCTTCGAGAGCCAGACACCGCGATGTTTGCCGGGCCGGTCCCCTCCGGACCACTCCGACACAATCGCGAAGAACTCTCCCGTCGGATCGGCAGGGATCGTCCCCTTGATCAGAGGTGCCAACGGTGAACGCAGATCGTCGAGCCGCTGCTCCAGTGCAATTCTCAGCGAGTCGCTGGTGAAGGACTCCTGTCCGATGCGGGGACTCAACAAATACCGTGACTGAAACACGATGGCGCGGTCTTGCGGCATCAAGCTCTGGGCCCCGTTTTCGACCAGATCAAAATGTCCGCTTGTCCGAAGCCGCTCGCTGAAAACTTGACTGGCCTGAGCCAGATCCTCGGGGTTCCCTCCTTCGAGCGCGAGCAGTAAGAGTCTCCCTGCCAGGCCGCTTCGCACCTGAATCAGCAAGAGCCGTTGAATGGCGGTCGTCCCTTCAGGCAAAAGGTCGCCCAATTCACTATGGACCGCCACATGGGTCGCCGACAACCACAGGCCTCCGGCCATCAGCAAAATCCACAGCAGCGCGACCGCGTGCTTCCGAGTCATCGAGCAGGCCCCCGGAGCAGTGTCATCACGGATCGATCGCCATCCGGCGACCGGATGGCAATCGTCGCGACTCGGCCCTCTGAACCGCTCAAGAGAATATAGTCCACGACGGACTTTCCTGAGAGTTCACGCGGGCGCAACAAAACCGTCCACTTCCCGCGGTTCCCGTCCATCGTGATCTCATAGACCCGCCGCAATTGCACGACATCACCATTCAGACTCGATCGGAAGGCTTCGACGAAACTGCGTAAGGCCGGATAGTCTTCCAGTGAGACCGTGCGTTTCACTCCCCGACGCTCACTCTCGAACGTCACACGATCGCCTTCAACGACATACCGTTCATGGAAAGGGCCGGTGATGACCTTTTCCAGTCTTTCGGGAGGAACGAACTTGAGGAAGCCGCGGGCCATGACCGGTTCGGTCAGCAGCGAGGAATAGGTGGCCTCCTCAAACGGCACTGAAAGTTCCCGTCGCTCCCGTAGTAATTCCATGAGCGCCTCGATCGTCCAGTCGGACGCGGCAACGGCGTGCCCAAGGTTTGACAGGAGTATGGCTGTGCAGATGAACGGCTCGGTCACACCCAGCAGAATCCGCAGAAGGCGCCCGGTCGGCAAGGCAGCCGACAGACAGTTATTCAGAGATCTGCCAGAAGTCATAAAAGTTGAACCAGTTGTCGGCCGCTTGACGGCTGTAATGCGCGAGGCGATCCGCATAGCGCTGAGTCCAGTGGTGAATGTCGTCTTTCCGTCGATCCGTGGACAGGTGAATCTGTTCACTGAGCAGTTCCAGGTGCACCTGGTAACGGTTTGTTCCTCGGTACAGGCCGAAGAACATGACGACAGGCGCACGGACGGCGTGAGCCAATCGGATCGTGCCTGCCGGGAACGGTGCCGGGGCGCCGAGAAAATCGCAGTGCACGGCTTGCCCCTGAGAGGTCAATCGGTCCCCCATGATGCCGACGATACCGCCGCCGTCCAGGCACTCCTGGACGCGCAGCATCGTGTCCACTCCACCCACTTGCAGGACATTGTCGGCGACTGCAGGGTTGACCTCGCGAAAAAAGGATCGCATCAAGGGCGCATTCTCCTCGTCCATGAGCATCTTGATGTCGATCTCTTCGCGGGCTAATCCCACAGCTCGCACGACTTCGAAACTGCCGAGATGCGAGCCCAGCAGCAGGCATCCGTGACCACCGGCCAAGGCACGGTTGAGAATGTCCACTCCACTGATGCTGATCTTGAATTGATCGAAGGGGCCGCGAAGAAAATAGAGCCGGTCGAGAATCGTTGACGCAAAACTGTAATAATGATGGAACAGATCCTTCCAACCGGGCGAGCGGCCCAGCGCCCGCAGATAGAAGCCGCGCAGTGCCCGCTTCGCCGACGTCGCGCGGCAGAGATAATAGAGGCAGATCGGGAAGAGCAGCGCACGAGCGACGGGTCGTCCGAATGAAAGAGCGACCCAGGCCATGAGCCGGATCATCCGGCGGTTGCCGAGCTCTTGTTGGGCCTTCCAGGCAACGGTCATCAAGTCGGTCAGCCGGGCAACCGGAACCGGATAGAGCCGGAGGCAATCAGGCGACTGCCGACTCGGCAGGTAAAGGCCGCCGTCTCCGCGTCTTCCAGCTCGATCGTGATCATGAGCACCTCTTCCGGCTTCAATGGTGAAGAGAGCTTCACGGCGGGCAATCCCGTCACGACCAAAGCGTCTCCAAACCGATGCCTCAACGTCTCGATGACCTCGTCGAGAACCAACACACCGGGAACGACGGGATGACCGGGGAAATGTCCGGGCAGCGCCGGATGATCGTTCGCGATCGTCAACGTCCGTTCAAAGCTCATGATGAGATTCCTGCTCGGCATGCTGTTCGACCAGCCGTCGCAATGCTTCCCGTGGCAATTTGCCGGTTTCGTTGCGAGGGAGGCTCGGCACCAGAAGGAGCGGCCTGGGTAAAAACACAGGATCGACAGACAATCGTAACGCACGCCGAATGTCCTGCGGAGTTTTGCCCGGAGCGACCACCACTGCGATGAGCCGGGTCAACGGTGCTTGGTCGATATCGGGCAGAAAAAACGCGCCGTCCTCTACGCCTTCGACCTCCAGCAACTTTCGAGTGAGGTCCCCCAGTGAGGCACGATGCCCGGCGATATTCACCTGATCTTCCATCCGTCCCAGCACGCGGAACTTTCCTTGCGCAGTGATCGCGATACGGTCAGGAAAGCGGATGGCGCGCGGAAGATACTCGGCCTGCACGGACCAGGCTGGATCCTCGCCCACCAACATGACGCTGTCCAACATGTGCCACTCGTCCGTGGTCACCGTCCTGCGCGATGCCACGCTTCCCGCTTCGGCAAATCCAAAAATTTCGTTGACCGGCGCATGGAACTGGTCTTCTGCTTCCCGCGCGAGCTCGCTTGCCAACGGCGATGTCGCCGACAGAATCATCTCGAGTTGAGGGAATTTCACGCCTGCCATGACGCAGGCGCGCAGATGCAACGGCGTCGTGACCAACACCGAACGGCCTGTCACGTCTTCGAGCGCGGTGCGGACGTCCTCTGGAAAGAGTGGCCGCCCCGCATGCATGACCAGGCCGTGCTGGATGGGCAGCAAGACCGAGGCTTCCAGCCCGAACATGTGCTGGTGGGGGACTGTGGCAACGACGGCACGGCAACGATCGGCCTTGAGTCCGAACCGTATTCCTGTGTCCCGGGCGACGGACACTAAGGCGCCCCAGGTCTTACGATTTGGCATCGGTTGTCCTGTACTACCGGAGGTAAAGGCGACGGCGACCTGCTGGCGAAGTGGGATCCGAGGAATCGCCACAGATCGGCCTGGGCAGACTCGCGTGGAAGGAACCGCGATACACGGAAGGCCCTCGATCGTGTCATTCCGATCGGTCAACCCATAGCAGTCGCCGTTTTCGCTGGCGATACGCCGCAGCGTCTGAGGCGCCCTACTCTGGGGCAGAAGCGTCACTTGTCCACGCACCATGGCTGCCGCGAAACCAACAAGAAACTCATAGCGACTCGAGAGGAGGTTCAGCACCGATGGATAGTCCGGCAAGGAAGCGGCGAGCTCCGCCACATCGGCAAGAAATTCGCTGACGAATCGCGGGCCGTCGGTTTCCCAGGCCAACACATCGTTCGGAGCATACAGACCGATCAGCGGAGCAGTGGACATGGCGCCAGAAGGTTCACTTCGTCCGGTTTTTTTCTATCGCCCGCGTGAGGGCCCTGAGGGAGGAAAACATCGCCTTGATCTCCGGGTCGCTGGACTTGACTTGATAGCCGTATGTCTGAGCGATGGCCAATGACAACTCCAGGGCATCGATGGAATCGAGGCCGAGGCCATCTCCGAATAGGGCGGCCTCAGGTTGGATGGTGGACGGATCCGCTTTGAGCTTGAGCGTCTGAACGATGAGTGTGGCCACTTCATGTTCCAAAGCGAGTGATGACATAGTCTCCTACAACGTGCAATGGATGAATTCGTTATCAGCCAAGAGTCCGTTGTGCACGCACAGCGCGATAGTCACGCAACAGTCCGTTGAACCATTCTTCCTCGGAGCAATCCGAAAACCCGGCGTCCTTCAATGCGCCCACAATCGTTTTGGGTTGCACGCAGGACTCGGTCGTATCCCACCAATACTCCATCAACGTCTTCATGTCACGGTTACCCGTGGACGCCGAAAAGGCAATGCCCAGCACGGTCTTGATGTAAAACCGTGACAGAGAGAGCAACAGCGGTGAACGTGGACGGCAGATTTCCAGAAGGAGCACTACCCCCCCAGGCTTGAGCACACGGCGATACTCGGCGAATGCGACCCGCAAGTCAGATACGTGACGGAGCGCATATCCCATGCTCAAAAAATCGAAACTTCCATCCGGGAAAGGCAGCCGCTCTCCCACCCCGATGACCAGATTTCTACAGGGGCCCTTCCGGGCCTCGCGCAACATGCCGAGGCTGGGATCAAGGCCGACCACGGACCCTGTAGAACCGACGATGTCACGGGCGCACTGCGCCACCAAGGCGGGACCGCACGCCACATCCAGCACATGCATCCCCGTGGTAAGTCCCGCTTGTTGCAGCGCTCGCCGGCGATACCAGATGCCGAAGCCAAGACCAGTCGCCTTATCGATATTTCGATACTGATAGGCGGTGCGGTTGAACAGCTCATTGAGAAAGCCTTGTCGGGCGTCGCCCTCACCATAGTACCGATGAAGCGGAGGATGGGGAGCAAGCGGGACGAAGGGACGCTGTCCGGCTGAACGCTCGTCGCGGGGCTGGAGTTTGGGGTTCATGAAAGGATTCCGGAGCGTTGCAGACCACTTGTAGCAGGACTCTTCAGGGCGGGCAAGAGGTCTCCGAGGCCTTCTCTCATTAGAATGAGAGGCCAACCCCAACGGCCACAATCTGCGTCCGAAAATCGAGCGATGGATCGAGGCTTCCGCTCCAGTGATAACGACTCGTGAAATATTTGTACTCTCCAAACACGAAGACGCTGTCCGTGAGATGGGCGCGGATCCCGGCAAGATACTGAAAGGCCACGCTGATGTCTCCGAGCGTACCGGTTTGTGTTGTCGATCCCTTCGTGAGCTGCGCGTCGACCAAGTAAGACGACGACCAGCCGACGCCGATACCGGCATAGGGTTTTACGATCTTGCCGGGATATTGAACAAGGAGACTCACCATGGTTGTCCACGCTAACAAGGTCCCATGTGCTGACTGGATCCCTGAGGACCCCATGGAGGCCGGCGCAGTCACCTCCTGGCCCAAGCCGAACGACTCAGCCTGAATCCCCAGCACATAGCCGGTGAATGCAGGAAAGACACCCGCTTTGAACCCTCCGCCTGCACCGTTCCTGACCGTGGTCGGAGAGAGTTCTTCCCCTCCAACGTTCAGATTGCGGTTTTTGGCCAGAGAGCCAAGGAGATAGATGGCTCCATAGATTTCCGGTTCATGATTCGACGATGGATCAGCGGCCGTTTCCACCTCCTGACCCTCTGCCGTCTTAACGAAGAGACACATCAGGCAGCAGAACAGACACCACAGTAACGTTCCTCGCCTAGAAATACATTTGCAACGTGGCCAAGACATCATTGTCATGACTCCGGTGGTTGTACTCCACGCGGAAGGCGAGATTGGTCGTGAGAGAATACCGCTGGCCGACTGACCATCGGATGTCTTCAGATTTGTCGCCCAATGGAAACCGTAGGTACGTTCCCGTGGCGAGCAGCTTCCATCGGTCGGTGATATCCGCCAGGAGCCCGATTGTCCCGTGAACCGGAAGGTCGACGACCCGAGTCGTTCCACCTGACCCGCTCGACGCCGCCGCCACAACGCCTGGTAATCGAGTCCGGCCGCCTCGGCCTGAGAACGGCTGAACACGCCCAGCTGCGCCCGGGCCAACGCCGCCAGTGCTCCATCTCGATCGTTCATGCGCCAGAGGATCTCTCGCGCCCCTCACCGGAATCCTCACCGCGCCGTTCGTGTCGCCAGAAATCGCGTAATCCGCGATAACGGGCGCCAC
>Ga0081455_10000747_pt1 | contig 42234 bp, 39 predicted proteins | sample TabmetS3T2R1_FD_70207 | JGI IMG/M metagenome (GOLD analysis project Ga0081455, IMG submission 70207) | Tabebuia heterophylla rhizosphere microbial communities from the University of Puerto Rico - S3T2R1 | ecosystem: Host-associated > Plants > Roots > Rhizosphere ... | reverse complement strand
GCAGCCAGGCGGCGTGATATTGAGCCGCCCACCGGGCCGGCGGGCCGATGTGCTCCTGCTCGAGTCGGGCCCGCGCGTCCTGCCCGACTACCCGGTGAGCACGGCCCGCCGCGTCGAGCGCGCGGCCGCCGCGCGCGGCATCCGCATCCGGGGCGGCGCCGTGGTCACACGCGTCGACGCGGAGGCGGTACACCTGCGAGACGGCGAGCGGGTCGCCGCCGACGCGATCGTGTGGGTGGCCGGCGCCGCCGCCCTGCCGATCTTCGCGGGATCGGGCGTCGAAACCGACGACCGGGGATTCGCCCGCATCCGCCCCACGCTGCAGTCGGTGAGCCGCGACGACGTCTTCGCGGCCGGCGATTGCGCGGCGTGGACCGCGGGCCCGGCGCTGCCCAAGGCCGGCGTGTACGCCGTCCGCCAGGGGCCGGTGCTGGCACACAACCTCATCGCGCGCGCCAGTGGCCGCGGGCGGCTCCGCGCGTATCGCCCGCAGCGCGACTTCCTCTCGCTGCTGAACCTGGGCGACGGCCGGGCCATCGCCGCCAAGTGGGGCCTGTCCATCGAGGGCCGCCCGGTCTTCGCGCTCAAGGATTGGATCGATCGCCGCTTCGTGCGCCGCTTCCAGGTGCTGGGATCGGACGACACGGTCATGCCCGACTTCGCGGCCACGCCGATGCCGGCCGACGACATGCGCTGCGGCGGCTGCGCGGCCAAGGTGGGCGAGACCGGGCTTCATCGCGCGCTCGAGCGGCTCGGGCCGATGAGCCATCCCGCGGTGATCCTCGGCTTGACCCAGGCCGACGACGCGGCCGCGGTCGAGACCGAGGACGGCGAGATCGTGGCCGCCACCATCGACTCATTCCGCGCGTTCGCCGACGATCCCTACCTGGTCTCACGCGTGGCCGCGGTCAACGCGGCCAGCGATCTCTGGGCCAAGGGGGTGACCCCGCGGTTCGCCCTGGCGCAAGTCACGGTGCCGGAGGCAGATCCGGCGCGTGCCGAGGAAACGCTCTACCAGGTGATGGCCGGCGCGCGCGAGGCTCTCGACGCCGACGGCGTGGTCCTCGTGGGCGGCCACACCAGCACCGGTCCCGAGCTGGCGGTGGGCTTCGCGGTGTGGGGCCGGGCCGCGTCCGCGGATGCGCTGATCCGCATCGGAGGCCTGGCACCCGGCGACCGCCTGGTGCTGACCAAGCCGCTCGGCACCGGCGTGCTCCTGCAGGCCGACATGCGCGGGCTGGCGCGCGGCGCGTGGATCGAGGCCGCGTATGCGTCGATGCTGCGGTCCAACGGCGCGGCCTCGCGGGCCGCCGTGCCGCTCCGCCCGTCGGCGGCCACCGACGTCACCGGCTTCGGGCTGGCCGGCCACCTGGGCTCGATGCTGCGCGCCAGCAAGGCCTCCGCAGTGCTCGACCTCGACGCGATTCCCGCGCTACCGGGCGCGCTGTCGCTGCTGGCCCGCGGCGTGCGCAGCACGGCCCACCCCGAGAATGCCAAGGCCCGGCGCGCGATCGTGGTGGACGAGGCAGCCGCCGGCCGGCCAGCGGGGGACCTGCTCTTCGATCCGCAGACGTCGGGCGGGCTCCTGCTCGGCATCGCACCCGAACGGAGCGAGGCCCTGCTGCGGGCGCTCCACGCGTCCGGGGATGCCGCGGCCTGCCTGATCGGCGAGGTGACGGCCTCCCGGGGCGACGGCGCCCTGATCGCGGTGGTCGCCGGTCGCCCGGCCGGGCCTGCTCCTGCCGACCTCGGGTCTCAGAGCTGAGCGATCTCGACCACGAGCCCGTCGCCCCAGCCATACTTGGCCTCCGAGCGGCGACGGACTGCCGCCACCAGGGCCCGCTCCGCTCGGTGGTCCACCACCCGCGCCGTCCCGCGGAATCGCTTGGATCCGACCCGCACCCTGACCGCAGGGTCTCCGCCCAGATTCTGGACCCATTGAGCGCGGCGCCCGTGCTCGGCGACCAGGTAGTAGCGGTCGCCGTCTCGGGTGAACCAGATCTCGATCTGCCGCGGCCGCCCGCTGCGGCGGCCGGTGGTCGTCAGATAGAGGTACTTCGGCTCCGCCCTCACGCGCCGAAGGCGCGGTCGAACTGGCGGCGGGCCGCCTCGTCGACGCCGCTGCGGAACTTCTCGTAGCGCTCGAGGAACCGCTTGCCCGCCCGGGTGAGGTGCATGCCGCTGTCGGGCCCGCCGCCGGGCACGCGCTCCACGAACTTGAAGCCGGCGGCGTCCTCGAGGTCGCGCAGGTAGCCCCACGCGTTGCGGTAGGACATCTCCAGCTCGCGGGCCGCCTTCTTCAGCGATCCCCGCTCGTCGATCAGCGCGAGCAGCCGGGCACGCCCGTCGCCGAACTTGAGATCCTCGCCGAACGTGACCCAGACCCGGAGCTTGGGCTTCATCGCTCGGAATCTACCGCAACCCCGCGGCCCTCGGCCAGCCGGGGGAGGCTCGGAGGAGGCCCCGAAGGGCGGAGCCCGTGTTCAGTCGCCCCCTTCGACTACCAGCGGGGAGCCGGCTCAGCCCTGCGCCAGGGTCAGATCGGAGCGATCTTCGTCGGTATCGGGGTTCCGGAGCAGATCCAGCAGACGCGCGTCGAACGGCACGAGCACGCCGGTGGCGCCGGCCTGCGCGCAGCGGCTCAGCACGGCCCGCCAGTGCGCCCGGCCCTCGGGCACCGGCGCGCGGGCCCACAGCTCGAACGGCGCGCTGAGGTGGTCGCGCTCGCGGCGCACCCGCGCCTGGTCGAACGCGGCGTGGCACTGCGCGGGCCCGGCGGAGGCGACCAGCCCATCCGCGAGGCGCGCCGCCAGCAGCGCGTCGCCGTCGCCCGACATCCGCAGCAGCACCCGGCCCGCCGTCATCCCGTACGCGTGGTCGAGCGCGGCCTCGGTGCGGGCCGGCGACTGATCCGGTGCGAGGGCGGCGAGCACGCGCCCGCGAGACAGGCGGTGCAGCGTCCCCATGCGACGGGCCAGCGTGTCGGTGGCCTCGCAGTCGCGGGCCGAGACCGGGACGGCGAGCCGCACCCGGCCGGTGATGGTCGCGATGCCGGCCAGCACCAGCCAGGGGTCGAAGCCGTCCTCGGAAAGCCAGAGGGAATCCGCCCCGGCCCCGTCGAGGGCGCGAGCATCGGCCAGGTAGTCCCCCGCGTCGGTGAAGCCGGACGGCAGCAGGACCCCGATCCGGAGCATGTCAGGCCTGGGCGCCGAAGACCACGACCATCCGGAGCGCGAAGCTGCCGATGAGGCCGAGCCACGCGGCCAGCGCCGACGGGCGGGCCCGGCGTGACATCGCGAGCGGCACGATGATCCCGAGCGCCACCAGCAGCCACAGCACGATCCAGCGCAGCGCGAAGAGCTGGGCGACCAGCGTCCCGAGCGTGGCGAAGAAGATCAGCAACAGGATCAGCTCGAGCACCGTGAACACGCGGTCCGCCCGCGCGAGCTTGCCCTCGGTGGTGATCTCCTCGACCCGCCGGCCGGCCACGATCGCCAGCGCGGCCGCGCCCGCGCTCAGGCCGGAGGCCAGGAACAGGCCGCCCAGCGCCCACGTGTCGCTCCACACCGGCTGGTTGCTCACGCTCAACAGCACCCCGGTATAGCCGGCCACGAACAGGCCGAAGAACGACCCCAGCACCATGACGATGACGCCCAGCGCGCCCGCCATCACGTTGGCGAAGCTCCGCACCGGCCGGTATCGCTGCCCGCCGATCCCGGCCAGCGCCTCGATGAACGACAGCGTGGCGAACAGGCCGAAGAGGAGCAGGGCCCAGGCCCCCACCGACATCGGCGACCAGTACTTGAAGCTGAGCCCCCAGGTCCGGGCGTTCACCAGCATGTGCCAGAAGCGACTGGGGCGCCCCAGGTCCAGCGTGAGCAGGATCGGGCAGATCACCATCGCGAGGAACGCCACGATGAACGCCAGGCGAGCCACCCGCTGATCCCGCACGTCGCCCATGAGGCGCAGCAGCGTGCCGATCAAGTAGGCGCCTCCGGCCAGCCCGCCCAGGAAGAAGTACCAGACGATGTACCAGTGCCACTCCGGCGGGGCGACGAAATGCTGGACCATGGCTACACCTCCCGCCCGCGCTGGCGGAACGCGATGACCGCGCCCACCACCGCGACCAGCCCGGTCACCAGCGAGCCCAGATAGCCCCCCAGGTTGTTGCGACTCGGCAGCACCGCGTTGGCCGCGTTCGGCATCTGGTAGGCCTCGGGCCCGTCGGTCAGCAGGAACAGCGCGTGCAGGCCGCCGTATTCGTTCTCGCCGTAGAGCTGCGCGTTCGACACGCCCTGGGCGTGCAGGCGCTCGAGCCGGGCCCGCGCGACGTGGCGCATCTCGCTCAGGTCGCCGAACTTGATCGACTCGGTGGGGCACGCCTTGGCGCAGGCCGGGACGAGGTTGTTCTGGAGCCGGTCGTAGCAGAAGGTGCACTTCTGGGCCAGGCCGGTGGCGTCGTTGTACCCGATCACGTGATACGGACACGCCGCGATGCAGTCGCGACAGCCGTTGCAGAGGTCGGGCTGGATGAGGACGGTATCGAACTCGGTCCGGATGATCGCGTGGGTCGGACACACCTCCATGCAGCTGGCCTGCGCGCAGTGCTTGCAGACATCGCTCATCATGCTCCAGGCCACGCCGCCGTTCGGCGTCTCGCGCTCGAGAAACTGCACGTGCCGCCAGTTCTGCTCGTCGAGCCGGCCGGTGTTGTCGAAGCCGTCCATGAAGGTGGCCGGATGGCCCGGCAGCTGGTTCCACGTCTTGCAGGCCACCTCGCAGGCCTTGCAGCCGATACAGAGCGTGGTGTCCGTGAAGAAGCCGACCGTGCGTGCCATCGGGAATCTCCTATGTGCCCATGAGGTTCGGCGCGATCTTGGCGAAGCCGCGATCCCGCGCGTAGAGATCGAGCGGCAGCGCGACGAGCTCGTCCACGATCGGTACCGCCGCCCCATCCTGGCGGCCGTCGACCGTGATCAGGTAGCGCCGGCAGGTCTCGCAGGCGTCGACCGACAGGGCGGGAAGGCGCTTCTCGTCCGAGAAGATCGGCCGCTTCGCGGACGAGCGCTCCCCGCAGCTCGGGCACGTCAAGCGGTCGTGGACCCAGGCGCTGCCGCATCGGCAGCAGAGCAGCTGCCGGGGCGCGGTCAGCAGGGTCTCGCCCGATTCGGCCAGGTACGAGAGCTGCGGCGCCCCGCCGCAGCGCGGGCAGCCGCGTTCCCGCCGAGGACGCGGCAGCGCCGCGACGGCGCCCAGGCTCTCCAGCACCGGGGCGCTGGCGGCCCGGGCCAGGTATTCCTCCACCGGCGGCTGCGGCGCGCTGTCGAGCCAGGCGGCCACCGCCGCGGCGGCCGGGCCGAGATCGTCTCGCACCGCGCGCGCGAGCGCGGGCGGCCCCGCCGCGACCGTCGCGGCCACGATCGCCGGCATCACACGGGTGGCGACGTACTCCGCCAGCCCGTCGGGTGCGGGCCGGTCGGCCCGCGCGGCGCGGGCGGCGGGCTCGTGGACGTCGAGCAGCGCGGCGTAGAGGCGCAGCATCTCGGCGGCGTGGGGCCAGCGGCCGCGCAGCTCGTTGGCCCGTCGCCGCCGCGCCTCCCATGGCGGAGCGGCGACGGGCTCGGTCTCGAAGCGGTCAGATCTTCTCAATGTTCACCAGGAACGCCTTGAACTCCGGCGTCCGCGAGTTGGCGTCGCCCACGAACGGGGTGAGCGCGTTGGCGAGCCAGTTGGCCCCCCTGGTCGGATCGCGATCCGCCGCGATGCCCACGAAGCCCCAGTGGATCGGGATGCCGATGTGGTAGACCTTCTTGCCGCCGACCGTCAGCGCGCCCAGCCGCTTGGTGACGATGGCCGCGACCTCGAGCCGGCCGCGCTTGGACGAGACCCGTACGTGGTCGCCGCTCACGATGCCCTTCTCCCGCGCCAGCTCGTCGGGGACCTCCACGAAGGGGTATGGCTGGAGCTGGGTGAGATACGACACGTGCTGGGTGATGTAGTGCTCGTGCTCGGTCAGCCGGTAGCTGGTCGCGATGTACGGGTATTCCGCGGCGGTGCCGAAGCGGTTCTCGCGTCCGGCCGCCTTGTCGTAGAGATAGGCCACCGGCGACTCGGACTGGTTCGGATGGAGCGGATTCGTGATCGGCGACTCCATCGGCTCGTAGTGCTCGGGGAACGGCCCGTCGAGCATCGAGGCCGAGTAGAGGCGGCCCACGCCTTCGCCGTTCATGATGAACGGCCCCCAGGCCTTGGGACTCCGCGGATTCATCGTGGCCGGGTAGTCGGGGACGTCGCCGACCCACTTCTGCTGTGCGGGGTCCCACACGATGCCGGGACGGGCCGGATCCCAGGGCCGGCCATCGAGGTCGGCGGAGGCGCGGTTGTACATCACCCGGCGGTTCATCGGCCAGCTCCAGGCCCAGCCGTGATAGAAGCCGAGCCCGGTCGGGTCGTTCTTCGCCGGGTCCTGGATGCCGGCCCGACGGGCCGCGAGGTTGCCCGCCTCGGGGTACGACCCCGTGTAGATCCAGTCGCCCGCGGTGGTGGTGCCGTCGTCCTTCAGCTTGCTGAAGCTGTCCAGGCGCTTGCCGCTGGTCAGGTCGTAGCCGTTGATCTCCCGGGCGATCTCCTCCAGCTCGGGCTTGAGCGGGTCCTGGTAGGGGAGGGTCAGCGCCATCAGCGGGTCGGGGAACTTGCCCCCCTGCTGCTGGTAGAGCTTCTTCACCCGATCGAAGACCTGAGCGATGACCCAGTGGTCGTGACGCGCCTCGCCTTCGGGCGGGATCACCTGCTCCTTCCACTGCGACCAGCGGCCGCTGTTGACGAACGAGCCGTCCTTCTCGATCCAGTGGGTGCACGGCACCATGAACACCTCGGTCGGGATCGACTTGGCATCGACGCCCGGCCGCCGCCAGAACTCGGAGCTGGTGGTGGGCAGCGCATCCATGACCACCAGCCACTTGAGGTTGGCGAGCGCCTGCATCACTTGATTCGAGTCCGGACCGATGCTGGTGGCGGTCATGCCGGACAGGATCACGCCGTCCATCTTCTTCTTGAGCGCCTGGTCGTAGATCGTGATCCAGGAGGAGTTGGTGGCCGGCTTGGGCACGTAGTCGAAGGCGAACTCGTTCTCCGGCTTGGCCACGTCGCCGTACCAGGTCTTGAGCAGGCTGACCATGAAGTTGCGATAGTTGGTGCCGAAGAAGTTCCAGGCGTTGGCGTCGAACTTCTTCGGCGCGCTCTGCGACACGTAGTCGTTGAGGCTCGTCTGTCCCGGCGCGGGAATGCGGAGGTAGCCGGGCAGGATCTCCCAGGAGATGGCGTGGTCGGTGTTGCCCTGGATGTTGGCGTGCCCGCGCTCGGCATTCATGCCGCCGCCCGGCCGTCCCATGTTGCCCAGGAGGAGCTGCAGCAGCGCCGCGCTGCGGATCAGCTGGCCGCCGGTGGTGTGCTGGGTGAGCCCGACCGCGTAGACGATCGTCATGACCTTGTCGGGCCGGCCACACTCTCCGACGATCTTAGCGATCTCGAGGAACGTGTCCGCGGGAATGCCGGTGACCGAGGCCACCACCTCGGGGGTGTAGCGCGCGTAGTGCTGGCGCAAGAGCTGGAACACCGAGCGGGGGTGCTCGAGCTGCATGTCGCGCTTGGCGAGGTCCACGCCCGCCCCGACCTTCTCGTCCTGGGCGGTCGCCCCCTGGGCCGCTCCACCTTGGGCCGCCCCCTGGCCCTGCCCGTGCTGGACGGGCCCATGGGCGTGGGCGCCGATCTCCTGCCTCATGCGCTCGGCGGCCGCCCCCGCGACGCCCTCGTAGGCCCAGGTCGACATGTCGTAGATCCGCTTCGAGGGGTCGTAGCCGCTGAAGAGCCCCTCGTGGAACCCGTAGCCCTCCTTCACGATGAAGGAGGCGTTCGTGTAGTTGCGCACGTACTCGTGGTGGATGAGATCGTTCTCCAGCACGTAGTTGATGAGCCCGCCGAAGAACGCGACGTCGGTGCCGGTCCGGATCCGGGCGTGGATGTCGCTGACCGCCGACGTCCGGGTGAACCGCGGATCGACGTGGATCATCTTGGCCCCGCCCCCCGGCCCGATGCCGCGCTTGGGGTCGAGCTTGGCCTTCATGAACCACTGGAAGCCGACCGGATGCGCCTCGGCCGGATTGGCTCCGTTGATCAGGATGACGTCGGCGTTCTTGATGTCACGCCAGTGGTTCGTCATCGCGCCCCGTCCGAATGTGGCCGCCAGACTGACGACCGTGGGGCCGTGTCAGACTCGGGCCTGCTGTTCTATGAACACCGTCCCGAGGCTGCGCATGATCTTGGTGGCGAAGTAGCCCTCCTCGCTGCTGAACGCCGCGCCGCCCGCGAAGGCGATGCCCTCGCAGCGGTTCACCGTGTTGCCGTTGGCGTCCTGGGTGACGAAGGTGGCGTCGCGCGACTCCTTGATCCGCTGGGCCAGGCGGTCGAGCATCTGATCCCAGCCGATCTCCTGCCAGTGATCGCTCCCGGGCGCGCGGTAGAGCGGCTTCTCGACCCGACGGCTGCTCACCGCCAGCTGCATGGTGGTGGCCCCCTTCGGGCAGAGGCGGCCTTCGTTGACCGGGCTATCCGGATCGCCCTCGATCTGCACGATTCGGGTCTTGCCCGCGATGCTCGTGCGGGTGTAGGCGAGCATCGAGCAGCCAACCGCGCAGTAGGGGCAGACCGAATGCGCGACCTTGGTCCCCTCGATGCGGAACGCTTGCTGGATTTCGACCGCCGCGGCGGTGTCGAATCCGAGCGCGGTGAGGCCGACGGCGGCTCCGCCCGCGGCCGCGCCGACCTTGAGGAATTCACGACGGGTCACCTGTGGCATGGAGCATCTCTCCTTGCGCGCGGCGGGCGCGCTCGACGGGCGATCGCGGTCATCACACCGGCTCCGGCACCGCGGTCGTGACTCGATGGGCTCCCGCGTAGACGTTGAAGCTGCCGCCGCGGAGGAAGCCGACCAGGGTGATGTCGGCCGCGAGCGCCAGCTGCACCGCCATGCTGGAAGGCGCCGAGACCGCGGCCACGATCGGGATCCGCGCGCTCCACGCCTTCTGCATGATCTCGAAGCTCGCGCGGCCGCTCACCATCAGGATGCAATCGTCGAGCGGGAAGCTCCCGACCCGCAGCATGTGTCCCACCACCTTGTCGACCGCGTTGTGCCGTCCGACGTCCTCGCGCAGCACGAACAGGCGGCCGGCCAGATCGAAGAGCGCCGCCGCGTGGAGACCGCCGGTGCGCTCGAAGGTCGGTTGCGCGGCGGCCAGGGCCGCGGCGAGCCGGGGGAACAGCGCGGGCGACACGGCGGCCGCGGAGGCCACCGGCGCGCTGCCGGTGCGGATCGCCTCGATCGACACCTTCCCGCACACGCCGCAGGCGGACGAGGAGATCAGGCTGCGCCGCAGGCGCTCGCGCGCGACGTGGAGATTCCCCTTCAGGAGGACGTTGATCACATTCGCGTGGGGCTCTCCGCCCGGCCCGCGGTAGCGGGCGATGACGTCGAGGCTGTCGGCGCCGCGGATGACGCCCTCCCCGTGCAACAGTCCGGCGACGAGATCCTCGTCGTGGCCGGGGGTGCGCATCGTGACCGTGAACGCCATCCCGCCGAGCCGAATCTCCAGTGGCTCTTCCACCGCGAGATGGTCGGGCGCTGCGATGACCGCGTCGTCGCGAACCTTGAGGATCGAGAGCGGCACCGCGGCGGCGCCGGGAGGAACCTCGAAGACACACTCTGGGGTCATGGACATCTTCCTGGGAGTCATCGCTCGGCGGATGATGACCGATCTTCCTGGGCAGCAAGTCACGTGCCTCGCACCGGCCGGAAAGAAAACGACGTGATCCATCGCGACGAACGCGCGGGGAAAGGACTTTCCCCGTCAACTCTACCCGGAACATTCGTCCGTCGCGCCCGGCGGGCGGCGACTCTCCTTCCGCCACCGCGGGCCACCGCCGAGCAGACCGCGACTCCCATGCGCGGGCCAACCCGTTCTCATCCCGGGCCGGGCACGGCCGGGGCCGCTGTGGTACCCTAGCCGCCGCTCGCTGAATCGCCGGCGGGCGACATCGCGCCCACAACCGCTTTCGAGGAGGAGACCCATGCCGATCAAGGTCGGTGACCGTTTGCCGGACGGCACGCTCACGGAGTTCATCGAGCAGGAGACCCCGGGCTGCACCGTCGGCCCCAATGCGTTTCAGGTGGCGGATCTGACGAAGGGCAAGAAGATCGTGGTGTTCGGGCTGCCCGGCGCTTTCACTCCCACCTGCTCGGCCAAGCACGTGCCGAGCTACGTGACCAACATCGACAAGCTTCGGAGCAAGGGCGTCGACGAGGTCTGGTGCGTCTCGGTGAACGACGCCTTCGTCATGGGCGCGTGGGCCAAGGACCAGAAGAGTGGCGGCAAGGTCCGCATGATGGCCGACGGCAGCGCCGCCCTCACCAAAGCGCTGGGCCTCGAGATGGACTTGACCGCCCGCGGCATGGGCGTGCGCTCACAGCGCTACTCCATGCTGCTGGACAACGGCGTGGTGAAGTCGCTCAACGTCGAGGCGCCCGGCAAGTTCGAGGTGAGCGACGCCGAGACGATGCTGAAGCAGCTCGGCTAGCAGGCGTTCGCCCAGCCGGTTACTTCGCTCGGCAGGTCAGGGAGACGGTGTGGTCGCCGAATGGGACGCGGGCGACATGGGATGCGGCGAGCTGGTGCTGGAGCTGCGCGCCCGGCTCGACGGGCTGCCGCCCGGTGAGGTCATCACGCTGACGGCGCGCGATCCCGGCGCGCCCATCGACATCCCGGCCTGGTGTCGGATGACCGGGCACACGCTGGTGAGCCAGGCGCATCCGGTCTACCGGATCCAGCGCAAGGAGGGCTGACCCATGGCCAACAAGTTCGCCGTCAATCTGACCTGCGCCAAGGACAACCCCGATCGGGCCACGGTGGCCTTCGTCATCGCCAACGCCGCCGTCGCCTCCGGGAAGGAGACGCTCGTCTTCCTCAGCATCGAGGGCGTGCGCCTCGCGGAGAAAGGCTACGCGGAGGCGATTCACGAGGAGGGGTTTGCGCCGCTCCGGGAGCTGATGGACGGCTTTGCCAGGGCCGGCGGCACCATCCTCGTCTGCTCGCCGTGCTTCAAGAAGCGCAAGCTCGACGAGAACGCCCTGGTGCCGGGGGCCGTCATCGCGGGCGGGGCGAAGCTGGTGGAGTTCCTCGCCGACGGCAGCGCCTGCGTGACCTACTGAGGCGTCAGCACCCGGCCGGCCGGCACCGGGTGGTAGCCCGACCCGTCCATCACCACCTGGCCGTTCACGACGACGTACGGAATGCCCACCGGGTAGCGGTGCGGATCCGGGAACGTGGCCGCGTCGCTCACGGTGACCGGATCGAACAGCGTCACGTCCGCGGCGCGCCCTACCTGCAACAGGCCGCGATCCTTCAACCCGAGCTTCGTCGCGGCCATGCCGGTCATCTTGTGCACCGCGGTCTCCCAGGAGAAGAGCCGCTTCTCCCGGCAGTAGACGCCGAGCACCCGCGGGAACGTGCCGTAGCTGCGCGGGTGCGGCTTGCCGGGATGCGGGCCGGCGCCCGCGTGCAGGGACAGGGAGTCGGAGCCCACCATGGTGTGGGCGTAGCCGAGTGCGGTGCCGACGTTGTCCTCGCTCTGCGAGAAGACCACCATCGACACGCCGGCCCGCTCCTCCAGCACCAGGTCCATCATGGCCTGGGCCGGCTCCTTGCCGGTGCGCCGGGCCAGCTCCGCCAGATGCAGGCCGGCCAGCTCCGGCTTCGAGCACGTCGCAATCATGATCTCGTCCCAGCCCATGCCGCCCGAGCCGGTACGCCACCGCTCGCCGTCGACCAGGCAATCGGCGATCGCGCGCTGCCGCGCCTTCGGATCGGTGAGGCGCTCGAGTAATTTCGAGATCCCGCCGTCGTGCATCCACGCCGGCAGCAGGTTGTCCATCTTGGTGCTGCCGGCCGGATACGGGTAGACGTCGCCGGTGACGTCCACGCCGCGGGCGCGCGCGGCGTCGATCATGCGCAGGACGCGGTCCATCTTGCCCCAGTTCTCGCGGCCCGAGGCCTTCACGTGGGCGATCTGCACCGGCACGCCGCCCCGCTCCCCGATCGCGATGGCCTCCTGGGCGGCCTGCTCGAGCGTGGCCGCCTCGCCGCGGATGTGGGAGAAGTAGAGCCCGCCACGGCTGGCCATGCTCCGGGCGAGCGACGCCAGCTCCTCGGTGTCGCCGTAGACGCTGGGCGCGTAGACCAGACCGGTGGAGAAGCCGAAGGCGCCCGCGTCAAGCGCCTCGGCGAGCAGCCGCTCCATCGCCTTCTGCTCGTCCGGCGTGACCGGCCGCGCCGCGGGCCCGACCGCGGCCAGGCGAAGCGCCCCGTGCCCGACGAACTGCGCGATGTTCACGGTGGGCCCGAGGCCGCGCAGGTGATCGAGGTACTCGCCGAAGCTCTGCCAGGTGATCGGGATCTTGCCGCCGATGCCACCCGCCCACTCCTGGACCAGCCCGGCGCGCCCGGGGCCCACCGGGGCGGGTGAGAAGCTACACATGCCCACCACCTCGGTGGTCACGCCCTGACGCACCTTGGACTCCGCCGAGGGGCACTTGTCGTAGACCAGGTCCGAGTGCGAGTGCGCGTCGATGAAGCCGGGGGTCACCATCAAGCCGGCGGCGTCGATCACGCGGGCCGCCTCGCCGGCGAGGCCGGGCCCAACCGCCGCGATGCGATCGCCCTCCACCGCGACGTCGGCGGCGCGGGCGGGGGCGCCGCTGCCATCCACCACGGTGCCGTTTCGGATCAGGAGCGACCAGGCCATGGCGCTACTGGGCGGCCTCGATGATCTTCACCGACTTCATCTTGTCGCCCACCTTGATCTTGTCCACCACCTCCATGCCCGAGGTGACTTTCCCGAACACGGTGTACTGGCCGTCGAGGAAGTGGGCGGGGGCCAGCGTGATGTAGAACTGGCTGCCCGCCGAGTTCGGGGCCTGCGTCCGCGCCATCGCCACCACGCCGCGGACGTGCTTCTGCTTGTTGAACTCGTCCTTGATGGTGTAGCCGGGGCCGCCGGTGCCGTTGCCCTTCGGATCACCGCCCTGCACCACGAAACCCGGCTCTACGCGGTGGAAGACGACGCCGTCGTAGAAGCCCTTCTTGGCCAGCGTGACGAAGTTCTCGACCGTCTTGGGCGCGTCGTCCGGGAAAAATTCGATTGCGATCTCGCCGCCCTTCTCCATGGTGATGACGGCACTCTGCTTCACCTTTTTGCCTCCCTTGGGTGCGTCCTTCGTGGGTGCGTCCTTGCCGGCCGGCGCGCCGGGCTGCTGAGCCCCCGCCGGAGCGAGCACCATGAGCGCGGCGAGCAGGGCGACGAGCATGCCGAGACCGATGTGAGCCTTCACGAGTAGGCCTCCTTGACGTGGAGCACGGGATGGACGCGCCATTATGCCCCAGCCCTCGCGACTTCGCTACTGCCTCCACCGTCGCGGGCCCGTGGTAGAGTGAATCTCATGCCGCAGCGCCCCGACATCAGAAACGTCGCCATCATCGCGCACGTCGACCACGGCAAGACCACCCTCGTCGACGCGATGCTGTGGCAATCGGGCATCTTCCGCGCCAACGAGCACGTCGCCGAGCGAGTGATGGATTCGATCGACCTGGAGCGGGAGAAGGGCATCACCATCATGGCCAAGAACACGGCCATCCACTACCAGGGCGTGAAGATCAACATCGTCGACACGCCCGGCCACGCCGACTTCGGGGGCGAGGTGGAGCGCACCCTCACCCTGGTGGACGGCGTCCTGCTCCTGGTCGACGCGGCGGAGGGCCCCCTGCCCCAGACGCGCTTCGTGCTGAAGAAGGCGCTGGAGGCCAACCTCACCCCGGTGGTGGTCATCAACAAGATCGATCGCCAGGACGCCCGGGCGGCTCAGGTGCTGGACGAGGTCTACGATCTGTTCATCGACCTGGACGCGGCCGAGGACCAGCTCGATTTCCCGGTGCTGTACACCGACGCGCGCAAGGGTATCGCCAAGCGCTCCCTCGAGGACGACTCGAAGACGCTGGCCCCTCTGTTCGACACGCTGCTCGCCACCATCCCCGCGCCGCACTATGACGAAGGACACGGGCTGCAGCTGCGCGCCACCTCGCTCGACTGGGACGACTACGTGGGCCGCCTCATCATCGGGCGCATCGTCAACGGGCGGGTCCGCCAGTACGACCGGGTCGCGGTGGTGCACCGCGACGGCGGCGTCGAGCACGCCAAGATCACGGTGCTGTACGGCTACGAGGGGCTGAAGCGGGTCGAGGTGTCGGAGGCGGCCGCGGGCGACATCGTCGCGGTGGCGGGCATCGAGAACATGGAGATCGGCGAGACCATCGCGGACGCCGACAAGCCGGTGGCGCTGCCGGTCATGCGCATCGACGAGCCTACCGTGGCCATGATGTTCTCCTCCAACGTCTCGCCCTTCGCGGGCCGCGAGGGCAAGTTCGTCACCTCCACCCAGCTGCGCGAGCGCTTGTGGCGGGAGAAGCGGGGCAACGTGGCCCTGCGGGTGGAGGAGACCGACTCGCCCGATACGTTCAAGGTCTCCGGGCGCGGGGAACTGCAGCTGGCCATCCTCATCGAGATGATGCGGCGCGAGGGCTTCGAGATGGAGGTCTCCAAGCCGCAGATCATCACCCACGAGGAGGGCGGCCGGACGCTCGAGCCCATGGAGCACCTGGTGGTGGACGTGCCCGACGAGTTCATCGGCGCGGTCACCCAGAAGCTGGGGCCGCGCAAGGGCCAGATGGTGAAGATGGTCAACCACGGCACCGGCCGGGTGCGGCTCGAGTACCGGATCCCGTCGCGGGGGCTGATCGGCTATCGCTCGGAGTTTCTGACGGACACCCGTGGCACCGGGCTGCTCAACCATCTCTTCGACGGCTGGGCCGAGTGGCAGGGGGACATCCCGCACCGGGCCAACGGGGCGATGGTGGCCGACCGCGCGGGCAAGACCACGTCGTACGCCATCGACCACCTGCAGCCGCGCGGGGTGCTGTTCCTGGGGCCGGGCGAGCCGGTCTACGAGGGGCAGGTGGTGGGCGAGAACGCGCGGGACAACGACCTGGACGTCAACATCACCAAGGAGAAGAAGCTCACCAACGTGCGCTCGTCCACCTCGGACGAGGCGGTGCGCCTGACTCCTCCGCGCCTGATGAACCTCGAGCAGTCCCTCGAGTGGATCCGCGAGGACGAGCTGCTCGAGATCACCCCGAAGTCTCTCCGCCTCCGCAAGAAGACCCTCGGCGGCCGTCGCCGCTTCTAGCCCGGGGTCAGGTCTTACATTGCGACATTTTCCCCTTGGCCGCTGGTATGTCCGCTCGCGCCAGGGCGCGACTCACCGTGACGTAGTGGCGGCCGAGAAAATCGCCCACTTCTTTCAGGGAATACCCGTGCTCGCGCACCGCGGTGACGGCGCGCGCATCGCGCTCGCTGCGCGTCGCGACCCCGGCGAACAGGGTGTGGAGCGCCGGCCGATGGGCAAAGCGCTGCGCTCGGGGAAACTCGGTGCATCGCTCGATGGCGGCATCGTGGTCACCCGTCGACTCCGGCGGGCGTTCACCGGCGACGTGATATGTCGACCCGAACCCATCGAGCCCGGGGTCGTAGTCGCCGCCCAGCGCTCTCTCGACAAACCGAACGTAGGCCTGGACTGCACTGGTTGCAGAACCGCCTCCGGAGAGGGCGCGCACCCAGTCCACGGTCAGGAATCCGGGGACCGGCATTCGGGCGGCGGTCGCGCGGAAGCTACTCCAGGCCCAATCACCGGGATGCGACACGAGACCGGCGCGTACCGGATTCAACACGATGTAGCGGCACGCCTCGTTGAGATGCGCGTCGCGGCCAACCAGCTCGGCGCCGAAGCGTCCCTGCAGGACGTGACCGCATCGCTCGTGGCGGCGGTTGAAGCGCTGCGTGTAGACCCCGTTCAGCTGACGCATGGTGGCCGACAGGTTGCCCTCGGGAGTCTCCAGGAGCAGATGGTAGTGATTCCCCATGAGGCAGTAGGCATGGCAGCGCACGCGATAGCGCGTGACCACGGAGGCGAGCACGATCAGGAACCGCGAGCGATCCTCGTCGTCCAGGAAGATCACCTGGCGGTCGTTCCCGCGAGCGGTCACGTGATAGATACCGCCGGGGAACTGCAGCCGGAGCGGTCGCGCCATTCGTCGACGCTACCGCTCCGGCTGCCTCCCACTCAAGTGTGCCCGGCTCGGTACAGGGCCACCCGAGCCGCTCGCAACATCCACCCACCTCGGCTGCCGGGCCTTGAAAATGTCGTAATGTAAGACCTGACCCCGTGAGCTGGCGTCGCTGACTAGGCCTTGTGCAGCGATGCCATGCGGCGGGTCATCTCCTCCATGCTGACGTCCTCCTTGTGAGTGGAGAGGTGCCAGCTGTGGCCGAACGGGTCCTTCAACGTGCCCGAGCGGTCGCCGTAGAACTGATCGGCCACCGGCCGGAGCTCCGTGGCCCCCGCCTCGAGCGCCTGCTTGAACTGCTTGTCCACGTCGCGCACGTACAGCAGCAGCGTGACCGGCGTTCCCCCGTAGTGTCCGGGCCCGCGCGCATCCATCTCGGGATGCTCATCGGCCAGCATGACCACCGAGTCGCCGATCTTGATCTCGGCGTGGCCGATGCGGTCGTTGGGCGCCGGCATGCGCATGATCTCCTTGGCGTCGAACGCGCGCTTGTAGAAGTCGATGGCGCGTGCGGCCCCATCCATCACCAGGTAGGGCGTGATGGAATGATAGCCGCTGGGTATCGCCTTCACCTGTCCGGGCTTGCTCGCGGCGGTCTTGGTCGCCATGAGACTCCTCCTTCGTGTCTTGGGGTGATGAATGGTGTTCGGGGAAATGACCATCGCCCACGCTACACCTGCGCACCAAGCCCTGCCACCCGTCGCGCCGCATCGCTTGTTCGCCCATCACGGCGAGCACTTACAGGTGGATCGGCTCGATGCTCACCTCAACTGGCAGGGGACGATCGGCATGTCCGAGGAGGTCGTGCACGGTCACGCCGGGATACCGCGGCGCGGACGGATCGAGGAGGATACGGAAGAGGCCCGGCGTGGGAAGGAAGAGCGCGCTCTCGGACGGATCGGCCACCGCCAGCAGCAGGCTGTCCGCACCATCTGCGCCCGTGATCGCGAGCCCGCGATCGGCGGCCCACGAGCCCTCCGGACCCTGGCCGCGCTCTCGTACGAGTCGCAGACCTCTGATCTGCGAGAGTCCCGCCGCCAGCGGCGCGCCGCGGTAGCGCCATTCCGCTCGCTCGGGCGCGCGGGCGGCGGCGCCCCGCTCGGGCGTCAGCGCGTACACCGTCCCGTCGCGAGAGAGGTCGAAGAACGAGCCGAGGCTCGTGCTCGGCGGCTGCGGGAGAGCTTCGACGTGGAGCCGGCTGAGCTCTCCTCCGAAGGCCGGCGCGACCAGCGACGAGACGCGGACCGCCGGGCCGGTAGCGGGAACGATCACCACGCTCGATCGGTAGGCGCCGGGGTCGAGCGGAGACGTGAGGCCGGGACCGGGCGCGTACAGCAGATCGCGCCACGGCGCGAGCAGGGAGCGCAGCACGGCGCGCTCCGACTCAGGAAGCGTGAGGTCGATGTGGGGGGCGGGCATCAGGGGACGGCGCCTGGCGTCAGTTTTCAGCCACGCGCCTCACCCGCCCCTCACCCTGCCCTCCCCGCGGTGGGAGAGGGAGAAGTCAGCGGCGAGGGCCGCGGCCGTGACCGCGCCCGTCGCGCCGGCCGCCGCCCCCGCTGGCGCCCGGGCGGCCGGGTCGGCCGCCGCGGCCGACGCCGCGCGCGGCCATGCGCTGGCGTTTCTCCTCCGCGTAGCGGCGCCGCTCCTCGCTGGTGGGCTTGATCTCGGGCAGGTAGAGGTCGTCCTCGGCCCAGTCGACCGCGATCTTCTGGCTGATGAACTTCTCGATCGGCTCGAGCGCGAGCGCGCCCGCCTCGTCCACGAGGCTGATCGCCTTGCCGGCGGCCCCCGCCCGCGCGGTGCGCCCGATGCGGTGGACGTAGTCCTCGGCGTCCTGAGGCAGGTCCCAGTTCACCACGTGGCTCACGCCCTCGATGTGCAGCCCGCGCGAGGCCACGTCGGTGGCGACCAGGATCGGCAGCGCGCCGTCCTTGAAGTCGTTCAGGATCTTGAGCCGCTTCTTCTGGTCGACGTCGCCGGTGAGCGCGCGCGCCTCCCAGCCGTTGCGACCGAGCCGGTCTTCGAGCCGCCGCGCTTCCTCCCGGGTGTTGGAGAAGATCAGGATGCGGCTGCCGCCCTCGCGGCGCAGCAGCCCCAGCAGCAGGTTGAACTTCTCCTCCCGCCCCACGTGGTAGAGCACCTGCTCGGCCTTCTCCGCCGTCTTCTGCTGGGGGGTGATCGTGATCTGGGTGGGGTTGTTCATGAACTCCCACGTCAGCTCCATCACCCGGAACGACAGGGTCGCCGAGAACAGGAACGACTGGCGCTTCTCCGGCCGGGGCAGCCGCCGCAAGATGAACCGCAGGTCGGCGATGAAGCCCATGTCGAACATCCGGTCGGCCTCGTCGATGACCAGCACCTCGACGCGCCCCGGCGACCAGATGTGCTGCTTCAGGTAGTCGATCAGGCGGCCGGGGGTGCCGACCAGGATGTCGCAGCCCTCGCGCAGCGCCTCGCGCTGCTTGTTGTAGTCGATGCCGCCGTAGACCGCGAGGATGTCGAGGCCGGTGTGGGCCCCGAGCAGCCGCGCGTCGGCCTCGATCTGGACCACCAGCTCGCGCGTGGGCGCGATGATCAACACCCGCGGCGCAGTCACGCCCGAGCGCGCCGGCGCGGGATGCTCGAGACAGCGCGTGAAGGCCGCGATCAGGAAGGCGGCGGTCTTCCCGGTGCCGGTCTGCGACTGCCCGGCCACGTCCTTGCCCCGCAGGGCGAGCGGCAGCGCCGCCTCCTGGATCGGGGTGGCGCTGACGAAGCCGGCGTCCTCGATGCCGCGGCGCACCAGGTCGGGCAGCTCGAGGGCCGCGAACGCGAGGGGGCTCATCGGGCCCGGCCCACGCTGGGCGCCGTCCCGGGCCGCGTCATGCCTTGGGGTCCTCGGCCAGCGCCGGCTTCGGCTTCTTGCGCCCGAAGATGCGCGCCGAGAGGATGCCGAGCTCGTAGAGGATGCAGAGCGGCCCGGCCATGAGGCTCTGGTTCACGATGTCGGGAGTCGGGGTGAGGATCGCGGCGATGACGAAGTTGATCAGCACCGCGTACTTCCGGTTCTTGGAGAGGAACTGGGGCGTCACCAGCCCGAGCATCGACAGCAGGGTGATCACCACCGGCAGCTCGAACACCACCCCGAAGGCCAGCGTGAACTTGAGGATGAAGTCGATGTAGCTCGAGATCGTGATCATCGGCTTCAGGCCCTGCTCCTGGCCGAAGCTCACCAGGAAGTTGACCGCGAAGGGGATGATCACGAACATCGCGAAGGCCCCGCCGGCCAGGAACAGCAGCGAGCCGATGATGACGAAGGGCGCCGCGTACTTGCGCTCGTGCTTGTGGAGGCCCGGGGCCACGAAGGCCCACACGTTCCACAGGATGACCGGCATCGCGATGAAGACGCCCATGATCATCGCGACCTTCATGTAGGTCCAGAACGCTTCGGTGGGAGTGGTGAAGATCAGCTCGGTCTTCAGATGGCTGGAGAGGAGCCGCATCACCGTCTTGGTGAAGTACAGCGCGACGCCGAGGCCGAGCGCGGCGGGAATGAGGCTCCAGATGATGCGGGTGCGGAGCTCCGAGAGGTGCTCGAAGAACGACATCTTGCCGGCGTCGTCGTCGGGCGCCGGCACGTCGGAGGTGATCGGCTCGGAGTCGCTCATCACCAGTCGGAAATGAAGTGCCGCAGCTGGCCCACCCCGCGCCCGCCCTTGAAGCCCTCGCGGATCGCACGCGTCACGTAGGCCTTGGCGGAGCGGATGGAGTCGCCCATCGCCTGGCCACGCGCCAACCCGGCGGCGATGGCGGCGGACAACGTGCAACCGGTGCCGTGGGTGTTCGTCGACTCGACCCGGCGCGCGGTGAACCGGGTGAGCTCGCGCCCGTTCCACAGGAGGTCGGTGGCGTCGCCCTTCAAGTGGCCGCCCTTGATGAGCACGTAGCGCGGTCCCATCCCGTGGATGCGGCGCGCCGCCTCTTCCATCTCCTCCGGCTCGGCCACCCGCATGCCGGCCAGCACCTCGGCCTCCGGCAGATTCGGCGTGACCAAGAGGGCCCGCGGCAGGATGTGGTCGGCGAGGGCCGCACGGGCGTCGGGCTGCAGCAGCAGGTCGCCCGACTTGGCCACCATCACCGGATCCACTACCAGCTTGTCGACCGGGCGCTCGCCCAGCACCGCGGCCACCGCGTCGATGATCGGCGCGGTCGACAGCATTCCGCACTTCGCCGCGTCGGTGCCGAAGTCCTCCAGCACCGACCGCAGCTGCCGGGCCACGAACTCAGGCGGCAGGTTCTCCACCCCCTGGACCCCGAGCGAGTTCTGCGCCGTCACCGCGGTGATCACCGACATGCCGAACACCCGGAACGCCGAGAACGTCTTGAGATCCGCCTGGATGCCCGCCCCGCCGCCGGAATCAGACCCGGCGATGGTGAGCGCCTTGGGAATCAACATGGCCCCTTAGTATACGGGAAGAGGCGAAAGCCCGGACCGGGAAGAACCCGCCGGCGGCGGGAGAACGACTACCAGCGAACGGACAGGCCGAACAGGGCGGTGTGGGTGTCGAGATCGGTGCCCAGTCTGGTTCGGGCCAGATTCGCGTCGCGCAGCTCGACGTCCGGCGAGACGTGGGTGAAGCGGTATTCCCCGAACAGCATCAGGTTCTGCGCGACCTGGATGGCCACGCCGCCGCCCGCCTTGAGCCCGAACGAGACGTCGGTATCGCCCTCCTGGTTCTTGAAGCTCTGGGTGTTTCGCGGCGTGATGGTCGTGATGAAGAGCGGGGGGCCGACCGTCAGGTAGGGCTGCACGCGTCCCCACGGCGCGGCCTCCGACTTCAGGAGCGGCAGGCGCAGCATCAGGTCCAGCGAGATCGCATGGACCGTGACGTCGAAGGAGCCGGGGCCGCCCTTGCCGGCGCCGCCGCAGCCGTCCGGATAGATGCAGCCGTGGAAGCGCGCCGACTGCGGGCCGATGTACGGGGAGAACTGAAAGTAGTCGACGCCCACGCCCAGGAACGGCAGCGCGTCGAAATATCGGCCCACGCGGCCGCCCCAGGTCAGGGCCTTGTCGAACTCGACGTCCTCGAAGGTGCCGGGCCCGATCGCCTTGTCGTTGAGCCGCAGGTCGGCGTCCTGGGTCAGGCTCACCCCCGCGAAGAGATCGGCGAACCATTCGGCGGCCGCGGGGCGAGGAGCCGAGGCGAGCATCGCGGCGAGGGTGACCGCGGCGACGATGGCGAGGCGAATCCCGCGCATGCGCCCGATGCTACCACCGCGGCCCGGCGACTAGGACGGAATGATCAACGTGAACTCCCCGCGGACCGGCCCCGCCTCGAAGTGCGCCTTCAGCCGAGCGGCCGGCCCGCGCACGATCTCCTCGAACTGCTTGGTCATTTCCCGGGCCACCACGATCTCGCGCTCGCCGAACACATGGGCGACGGCCTCCAGCGCGCCCAGGATGCGATGCGGCGACTCGTAGCACACCACCGTCATCTCGAGCGCCCGCAGCGCCTCCAGCCGATGCACGCGCCGGCCCGGCTTCACGGGCAGGAAGCCGTCGAACAGGAAGCGGTCGGCGGGCACGCCGGCCGCCGAGAGGGCGGCCACCACCGCGGACGGCCCGGGCACCGGCACCACCGGCAGACCGGCCTCGCGGGCTTGCTTGACCAGGAGGAAGCCGGGATCCGAGATGCCGGGCGTCCCCGCGTCGGTCACCAGGGCCACCGACTGACCCGCGCGCAGCGTCTCGAGGAGCCGCGCGCCCTTGGACAGCTTGTTGTGCTCGAAGTAGCTGGTGACCGGGGCGTGGATGCCGAAGTGAGAGAGCAGGATCCGCGTGCGCCGGGTGTCCTCGCACGCGACCACCGCGACCTCCTTCAAGACGCGGAGGGCCCGCAGCGTGATGTCTTCGAGATTGCCGATCGGGGTGGCGACGACGTAGAGGGTGCCGGGCACGGACCCCTCACCCCGCCCGCTGCCCATGGAGAGGCGAATGGGGCGCGACGAGTCCGTCGGAGAAGCGGTCACGGCACACGACGTTCTGGCCGCTCCGAGCGCCGGCTTGGCCGGCGCAACCTACTCGTCGGGGGAGGTTCGGAAGGGGGGCGCAGCCCCCCTCCGAGCTCACTAGGCGGACTGCTCCTTCTGCTCGGAGATCAGGATCGGGCGATCCTTGTTCAGGATGACCTCACGCGTGATGATGCACTCTTTCAGCCCGGGCAGCGAGGGCAATTCGTACATCACCTCGAGCATGACCTCTTCGAGCACCGCGCGCAGGCCGCGCGCGCCGGTGCCGCGCTTCATGGCCTCGCGGGCCACCGCGGCCACCGCGTCGTCGGTGAACTTCAGCCGCACCTTCTCCAGCTCGAAGTACTTCTGGTACTGCTTGATGATCGCGTTCTTGGGCTCGCGCAGGATCCGCACCAGCGCCGCCTCGTCCAGGTCGTGCAGGGTCGCCACCACCGGCAGCCGCCCCACGAACTCGGGGATGAGCCCGTACTTGAGCAGGTCCTCGGGCTGGATCAAGGCGAGCAGGTCGCCGACCCGCCGCTCCTCCCGGCTCTTGATCTCGGCCCCGAAGCCGATCCCGGTCTTGCCCACCCGGCCCTCCACCAGCTTCTCGATGCCGACGAAGGCCCCGCCGCAGATGAACAGCACGTTGGTGGTGTCGACCTGGATGAACTCCTGGTGCGGGTGCTTGCGCCCGCCCTGCGGCGGCACGTTGGCCACCGTGCCCTCCAGGATCTTCAGCAGCGCCTGCTGCACGCCCTCGCCCGAGACGTCGCGGGTGATCGAGGGGTTCTCCGACTTGCGCGCGATCTTGTCGATCTCGTCGATGTAGACGATGCCGCGCTGGGCGCGCTCGACGTCGTAGTCGGCGGCCTGGAGGAGGCGGAGGATGATGTTCTCGACGTCCTCCCCGACGTAGCCGGCCTCGGTCAGCGTGGTCGCGTCCGCGATCGTGAACGGCACGTGCAGCATCTTGGCGAGGGTCTGGGCCAGGAGGGTCTTGCCGGAGCCGGTGGGGCCGATCAGGAGGATGTTGGCCTTCTGCAGCTCGACGTCCCCCGCCTCGGAGCCGGCCTCGATGCGCTTGTAGTGGTTGTGGACCGCCACCGCCAGGATCTTCTTGGCCCGCTCCTGCCCGACCACGTACTGGTCGAGCACGTTCTTGATCTCGGCCGGCTTGGGGAGGCTGCGCAGCTCCCGACTCTTCTCCTCCTCCCACTCCTCCGCGATGATGTCGTTGCAGAGCTCGATGCACTCGTCGCAGATGTAGACGGTGGGGCCCGCGATCAGCTTGCGGACGTCGTTCTGGCTCTTGCCGCAGAACGAGCACTTCAGGGCGCCGCCGCCTTCGCGGGTGCGGGCCATGCGCGCGGGCCTCTACTTGGGGGTCACGACCACTTCGGCAACGGGCCGCGTGGTCGGCTTGGAGGAGATGACCTCGTCCACGATGCGGTACTCCTTGGCCTGCTCCGCGGTCATGAAAAAGTCGCGGTCGGTGTCGCGCTGGATCTTCTCCATGTTCTGACCGGTGTGGTGCACCAGGATGCGGTTCAGCTCCTCGCGCATCCGGAGGATCTCCTTGGCCTGGATGTCGATGTCGGTGGCCTGACCCTGCACGCCGCCGAGCGGCTGGTGGATCATGATGCGCGCGTGGGGCAGCGCGAAGCGCTTGCCCTTGGTGCCCGCGCACAGCAGCAGCGCGCCCATCGAGGCGGCCTGGCCCATGCAGATCGTCGAGATGGCCGGCTTCACGTACTGCATGGTGTCGTAGATGGCCATGCCCGCGGTGACCGAGCCACCCGGCGAGTTGATATAGAGGTGGATGTCCTTGTCCGGGTCCTCCGCTTCCAGGAACAGCATCTGCGCGATGACCAGGTTGGCGATCTCGTCCTCGATGTAGGTCGGGAGGAAGATGATGCGCTCCTTGAGGAGCCGCGAGAAGATGTCGAACGCGCGCTCACCGCGCGGCGTCTGCTCCACTACCATCGGGACCAATCCCATCGGACGCCTCCTGGCCATGGCCGTAGTGTACCTCAGGCGGGGTTTGCCTGATTCTTTTCGATGAGGAAATCGACGGTCTTACGCTCGCCGAGGGTGTGGCGAATGCCTTCCAGGTCGCCGCTCTGCTCGAGCATGCGCCGCACCGCGGGCGCCGGCCGCTGGCTGGCCTGGGCCAGCCGCTCGACCTCGGCCTCCACGTCGGCGTCGCCGGGCTCTAGCCCTTCCTTCTCCGCGATGGCCTCCAGCAGGAGCGCGCGCTTGACCGCCTTCTCGGCGCCCGGCCGCAGGTCCTCGAGCAGCTTCTTGTAGTCCCACGGCACCCGGTCCGGATCCACGCCCTGCCGGCGCATGTGCTCGCGGGCGTGCTCGATCTGGTGGCCGACCTGCCGCAGCACCAGCGCCTCCGGCACTTCGAAGGTGTGGTTGGCGAGCACCGCGTCGAGCACCGCCCCCTCGAGGGCGCGGCGGTTCTCCGCATCGCGCCGAGCCTGCAAACCCTTCCGCACTTCGTCCTTCAGCGCGTCGAGGGTCTCGAACGACCCGCCCACGCTCTTGGCGAAGTCGTCGTCCTGGGCGGGAAGCACCTTCTCCTTGACTTCCTTCACGGTGATGGTCGCGTCGGCCGCCTTGCCGCGCAGCGTCTCGTTGCGGTGATCGTCCGCGAAGCGTACCCGCGCCTGACGCGAGCCGCCCGCGGCGAGGCCGATCACCGCCTCCTCCATCTCGGGCAGGACGCTCCCGCTGCCGATCACGAATCCGTAGTCGCTCTCCGAACGCGCCTCCATGCCCTCCGGGGTCAGCGTGTAGTCGATGATGGCCAGATCGCCCGGGTCCGCGGCCCGCTCCACCGCCCGATACTCGGCGTGCTGCTCCTGCAGGGCGTTGAGGGCCTCGTCGACTTCGCTCTCCGCGAACGGCTTCGGCGCGTGCTGAACCGCGAGACCGGTGTAGGCGCCGAGCGTGATCGCGGGCTTGACCTCGACCACCGCCGCGAACTTCAGCGCCGCGTTCTCCTCGAGGGTGACCTCCTGCAGATCGGGCTCTTCCACCGGCTCGATGCGCGTCTCGGCCAGCGCCTGACGGTACACGTCCGGGATGAGCCGGCGGGCCACTTCCTGCCGCACGTCGTCGGCGAAGTGGAGCTTGATCATGCTGCGGGGCACCTTCCCCTTGCGGAACCCGGGCAGCCGCGCCTCGCGCTGCACCCGGTCGAACGCCTGCTCCCACGCTCGGGTCACGACCTCCGGCGCTTCCTCGACCTGCAGCCGTCGCTTGCAGGCGCCAAGCTCTTCGATGTCGACTTTCATGATCGCTCCGCGAGAATCATCCTCGTGCCAGGGGGGGTTGAGCCTGCTCCGGCGCCGGAGCCCCATCCTACACTATCGGAAAGCAGCGTCAAGAATACGAGCACTTACCCCGCGGCGGCCGGATCTGCCCCGGGCCGATTCGCGCCTTGACAAGTCCCGCTCCGGGTCCGCACAATCCCGCCACGACGCGTGCGGCCCGCGGCGAGCGCGGCCTCCGGCGACCAGCGAAAGGACGGCCCCATGCAGCTGTCCGGGATGACTGTCAGGCGCAAGCACTGGGAGCCGCTGGCCTTTGCTTCCCCGTCCCTCTTCCTCATCGGTCTGGTCATCGTCTTCCCGCTCGCCTACGCCTTCTACCTGTCGCTGCAGAACTTCGATCTCTCGATCGGACCCGACTACGAGTACGTCGGGCTCCAGAACTACACCGAGGCCCTGTTCCGCGACGCCCGCTTCTGGGCGTCGGTGTGGAACACCGCGGTCATCATCGTGCCGGCGCTGGTCGCGGAGCTACTGCTCGGTCTCGGGCTGGCCCTCCTCCTCAACCGCAAGATCCGCGCGCGTCCCATCATCACCGCGCTGCTGGCGATCCCGCCCATGGTCTCCCCGGTGATGGCGGCGATGGCGTGGCGGATGATGTTCGGGGTCAAGTACGGCGCGATCAACAACCTCGGCTTGCAGCTCGGCCTCATCGACGTCTACTTCGACTGGTTCTCGACTCCGTTCCGGTCCATCCTCGCGGTGGTGCTGGTCGACGTCTGGCACAACACCCCGTTCATGATGCTGGTCTTGCTGGCCGGCCTGCAATCCATCCCCCCGGATCTCTACGAGGCCGCGCGGGCCGATGGGGCCAGCGCCTGGAAGAGCTTCTGGTTCATCACCTTGCCCCTGCTGAAGTTCACCGCCGCGGTCGCGATCATGATCCGCATGATCGACCTGACCAAGCTGTTCGGCCTGATCTTCGTGCTCACCTTCGGGGGCCCCGGCGGCGCGACCGAGACGCTCGCGTTCAACACCTATCTGGTCGGCTTCAACGATTTCCGGATGAGCTACGCCTCGGCCCTGTCGTACCTCATCATCCTCATCGTGCTCGTCCTCACCCTGGTCTTCCTGCGCCTCTCCCGCCCGCGCGACGCGAGGGCCGCGGCATGAGCGTGGCGGTCCGGGAGGCTGCCCTCGCCGGCGCGCGCCGGACCACCTGGTACCGCGCCCAGCGCTGGGTCGCCGGCGGGCTGACCTACCTCGGCCTCGCCGCGGCGCTGGTGTTCTTCCTCGGGCCGTTCTTCTGGATCCTCACCACTTCGCTCAAGGGCAACGAGGACTACTTCACCTTCCCCCCGGTGTGGATTCCCGAGCACCCGTCGCTCGCCCACTACGGGCGGCTGTTCAGCAAGGCCAGCGGCCTCCAGTACTTCGGCAACAGCCTGCTCGTGTCCACCCTCAGCATGTTCGCGGCGCTCGCGGTGAGCCTGCCCACCGCCTACAGCATCGCCCGCTGGCGCTTCGGCGGCGGCTTCCTCAGCGCCCTGCTCCTCGTCCTGCGCATGCTGCCGGCCATCGCGCTCATCATCCCGGTCTACATCATGTACAAGGCGCTGGGGCTCACCAACAGCTACCTCGGCCTCGTCATCATCTACACCGTGGTCTACGTCCCCTTCGCGGTGTGGCTCCTGGTTGGCTTCCTGCGCGATTTCCCGGTGGAGATCGAAGAGGCCGCGCTCATCGACGGCTGCTCGCGCTTCCGAGCCCTGCTCCGGGTGGTCGTCCCCATCATCGCGCCCGGGATGGCGGTGGTCGCGCTCTTCGCCTTCATCGCCACCTGGAACGAGTTCCTGTTCGCGGTGGTCCTGACCGGCATCGAGACCAAGACCATGATGGTCCTCGTCACCTCGTACACCAGCGGCGGTACCGATATGTTCTACGGCGAGGCGTCGGCCTCGGTCGTGCTCGGCGTCCTGCCCGCGTTCGTCGTGGCCTTCCTGCTGCAGCGCTACCTGGTCAAGGGCCTGGCGCTGGGAGGCACGAAGGGATAGTCATCGGCCCTGAAAGGAGATCCTCCATGAAACGCGTTTGGGCAGTGACGGCGGTGGCGGTGAGCGTGGTGGGGCTCGCGATGGTGGCGCACGGTCCGCTCACCCCGCGGGGTGCGAGCGCGGCGCGTCCCTACGAAGGCACGACGGTCCGGGCGGTGGTCAACGCCGAGTACGTCAAGTACTCGCTCTCCCTGGTCGAGGCGGAGCTGTACGACAAGCTGGGGATCAAGCTCGAGACCGAGGTGATCCCGATCGACGCCTTCGTAGCCAAGACCCTGCTCGAGTTCAACTCGGGCAAGAGCCCCTGGGACCTGATCATGTTCGGGGGGTCGAACATGCCCGACTACGGGCGGCACTTCGAGCCCCTCGAGAACTGGATCGGCAAGCTCAAGCTCGACTTCGCGATGGAGGATATTCCGGACGTCTACAAGAAGCTCTTCCTCAAGCACAACGGCAAGCTGGTGGCGATGCCCTATGACGGCGACGTCCACATGCTGTTCTGGAACAAGGTCGCCTTCGAGCGCCCGGAGAACAAGAAGAAGTTCAAGGCCAAGTACGGCTACGAGCTGGCCCCGCCGCAGACCTGGAAGCAGTGGGACGACCAGTCGGAGTTCTTTCAAGGGTGGGGCTGGGACGGCAGCGACAAGAAGCTCTTCGGAGCCGGCGCCTCCTACAAGCCGAGCGGCGGCGGCTACTCCTACTACTGGTGGCGGCAGCGCTTCTTCGCGTACGGCGGTCAATACTTCGACGGCGAGATGAAGCCCCTCGTCAACACGCCGGCGGGGATCCGGGCGCTGGAGGAGATGGTCCGGACCATGCCGAACTATCCCCCCGGGGTCATGCTCTTCGAGTCGGAGGAGCCCAAGACGATGCTCATCAAGGGCGACGTGCCGATGCTCTACTCGTGGACCAGCACCGGCAAGCGGGTGGGCAACGCGGCCGAGTCGGTGATCGTGGGCAAGGCGGGCTTCGGCATCGTGCCCGGCGCCATGATCGACGGCAAGATCATCCACCGGCCCGCCCTCACGCCGGGTCGCGGCATGGCGGTATCGATCTACTCGCAGAAGAAGGAAGCGACCATGAAGGTCCTGGAGTTCATCTCCAATCCGGAGCAGAGCCTCAAGATCGTGATGGACCCCAAGACCATCATGGATCCCTGGCGCGTCTCCCACTTCCGCTCGCAGAAGTTCCAGCAGGCCTTCCCCGGCGCCAACGAATACCTGGCCGCCATCGAGAAGACCTTCCCCCACGTGGTGCCGGATCCGATCATCCCGGGCGCCAACGACTACCAGCGCAAGCTATCCTTCGAGATCACCGAGGCCCTGGCCAAGCGCAAGCAGCCCAAGGAGGCCCTCGACGCCGCCGCCGCCGAGTGGGACAAGATCACCGACCGGCGCGGGCGCGACAAGCAGAAAGCGATGTGGGGCGAGAAGATGGGTGAGATGAAGCAGCTCGGCATCGAGTACCACCCGGACTGGGCGGCGAAAGCCAAGTAGCCGGCTGGTTCCCCGCTAGACTCGACGCCGCCGGGAGACCCCCGGCGGCGTCGCGGCGTCAGCGATCGATGGTGCGAGAGGGGGGAGTTGAACCCCCACGGGTTGCCCCTCTGGATCCTAAGTCCAGCGCGTCTGCCAGTTCCGCCACTCTCGCACGGCGGTCGACCGATGCGGCGTCGACGCCCACCATAGCACACGGCCGAGGCCCGGCCAGACCGCGCACGCCACGGCAGGCCGCGATCCGCGGCGACGTGGCTCAGACCGGCCGATCGCGCAGGCGCCGGTAGCGGCGGATCAGCGCGTTGGTGGAGCTGTCGTGGGCGAGCCGGGGCGCCTCGGGGCGCTCGAGCTCGGGCGCCACGCGCCCGGCGAGGGCCTTGCCGAGCTCCACGCCCCACTGATCGAACGAGTTGATCCGCCAGATCGTGCCCTGCACGAAGACCTTGTGCTCGTAGAGGGCGACCAGGCGCCCGAGCGTGGCCGGCGTCAGCTCGGCGGCCAGGATGGTGGTGCTCGGCCGGTTGCCCTCGAAGGTGCGGTGCGGCACCTGGAACGCGGGCACGCCCTCGGCGGCCACTTCGGCTGCGGTCTTGCCGAAGGCGAGCGCCTCGGTCTGGGCGATCAGGTTCGCGACGAGCAGATCTTGATGCTGTCCGAGCGGGGTCAGGGGGCGGGCGATGCCGATGAAGTCGGCCGGGATCAGCCGCGTGCCCTGGTGGATCAGCTGGTAGTAGGCGTGCTGGCCGTTGGTGCCCGCGGTGCCCCAGATCACGGGGCCGGTCTGCACGGTCACCCGATGGCCGTCCAGGTCCGCCGACTTGCCGTTCGACTCCATGTCGAGCTGCTGCAGATAGAAGGGCAGCTTGGCCAGGTAGTGGCTGTAGGGCAGCACCGCGTGGGTCTCGGCTCCGAAGAAATCCACGTACCAGATGCCGATGAGCCCCAGCAGGACGGGCAGGTTCCGCGGAAACGGCGCGGTGCGGAAGTGCTCGTCCATCTCGTGCATGCCGGCCAGCATGGCCCGGAAGTGCTCGGGCCCGATCGCGATCATGAGCGACAGCCCGATGGCCGAGTCGACCGAGTAGCGGCCGCCGACCCAGTCCCAGAACTCGAACATGTTCGCGGTGTCGATGCCGAACTTCTCCACCTCGGCCGCGTTGGTGGACACGGCCACGAAATGTCGCGCCACCGCGCGCTCGTCACCGAGGGCCCGCAGCGACCACTCGCGGGCCGCGTGCGCGTTGGTGAGCGTCTCGAGCGTGGTGAAGGTCTTGGACGAGATGATGAACAGGGTCTCCGCCGGGTCCAGGTCGCGGGTGGCCTCCACGAAGTCCGCCCCGTCCACGTTGGAGACGAAGCGCAGGGTGAGCCGCCGGTCGCTGTAGAAGCGCAGCGCCTCGTAGGCCATCACCGGGCCCAGGTCCGAGCCGCCGATGCCGATGTTGACCACGTTGCGGATGGGCTTGCCGGTGAAGCCGGTCCACGCGCCGCTGCGCACGCGAAACGAGAAGTCGGCCATGCGATCGAGCACCGCGTGCACCGCCGGGACCACGTCCTCGCCGTCCACCGTGATGCGCTGGCCGCGCGGCGCGCGCAGCGCCACGTGGAGCACCGCGCGCCGCTCGGTGACGTTGATCTTCTCCCCCGCGAACATCGCGTCGATGCGCCGCCGCAGACCGGCCTCGTCCGCCAGCGCGATCAGCAAGCGCAAGGTCTCGTCGGTGATGCGGTGCTTCGAGTAGTCGAGGTGGAGGCCGGCCGCGTCCAGCGTGAGCCGCTCGCCGCGGGACGGATCCTCCTCGAACAGCGCGCGCAGGTGGAGGTCACGGATCTTCTCGTAGTGGTCGTGCAGCGCCGCCCACGCGGGGCCCGGTGTGCTCATCGTGTCGCCTCCGCTCGCTCGGGAAACAGCACCGCCCGGCAGTGCCGGGCGATCATCAATTCCTCGTCGGTCTCGATCACCCGCACCGCGCACGCGCTGTCCGGCGCGCTCGCGGGGTCGCCGTGGGCCGCGTTCCGTCCGGGATCGAGCCGCACCCCGAGGTGGCCGAGCCCCTCGCAGATCGCCGCGCGCACCGGCGCGGCCCGCTCTCCGATGCCACCGGTGAAGACCAGCGTGTCGAGGCCGCCGAGAGCGGCCGCGAGGGCCCCGACCGCCTTGCGCGCCTGGTAGCAGAACATGGCCACCGCGAGCGCGGCCGCCGGATCGCGATCGCGACGCTCGAGCAGCGTCTTCATGTCGGCGCTGCCGCCCACCCCCAGCAGACCCGACTCCCGGTTGACGAGCCGATCGAGGCGCGCGGCGTCGTAGCCCGCTTCCCGCATCAGGTAGGTGAGCACGCCCGGATCGAGATCGCCGGTGCGCGTGCCCATCATGAAGCCACCCGCCGGGGTCAGTCCCATGGTGGTGTCCACCGAGCGGCCGTCGCGGACCGCGGCCATGCTCGCCCCGTTGCCCAGATGCGCGATCACCAGCCGGCCGGCGCCCCCGCCGAGGCGCCACACGACGTACTCGTAGGACAGGCCGTGGAAGCCGAAGCGCAGGAGCGCGGGCGACGGCAGCGTGGACGGCAGGGGGAGGCGGCGGGCCACGTCGGGCAGGTCGCGATGGAACGCGGTGTCGAAGCAGACCACCTGCGGCACCGCCGGATAGCGCGCCGCGACCGCCTCCACCCCGGCCAGGCCGCTCGGCATGTGCAGCGGGGCCAGGGGCACGACCCGTCGCAGCGCGGCCAGAAGCTCGGGCGTCACCCGCTCGGGCGCGGCGTGCGCCTCGCCCCCGTGGACCAGCCGGTGTCCGACTCCCGCCGGTTCCGCCAGCTGGTGCCGTCCGAGCAGGTCGAAGATCGCGGCCACCGCTGCCCCGTGATCGGCGAACTGGCCCGCCAGCTTCTCGGCCGCGCCCTCGCCGCGCTTGATCCAGGCGCGCGCGCCGGGCCGGCCGATCTCCTCCACCGCGCCCTCGCCCAGCCGTCGCTCGTCCTCCTGGTAGACCGCGAACTTCAGCGACGAGGAGCCCGCGTTGAGGCAGAGCAGCGTCGGCGCGGCGGTCATCCCGGCTCGCTCCACCGCCAGTCGCGCACCTCGGGCATGTCCTCCAGATGCTCGCGGATGTAGGACGGATGCCGCTCCAGCATGGTGCGGCAGAGGGTGTCGAGCTCGACGAAGCGCTCCCGCGCGCCGGGGATGCGGCGCAGGGCCTCCAGGCAGAGGTGATAGCGGCTCATCCCGTTGCGCACCACCATGTCGAACGGCGTCGTGGTGGTGCCCTCCTCGTTGAAGCCGCGCACGTGGAAGCGCTCGACGTCGGGCCGGCCGTGGATCAGCTCGTGGATCGCGCGCTGGTAGCCGTGGAACGCGAAGATCACCGGCGCGCGCTCGGTGAACAGCTCGACGAACTTGTCGTCCGGCAGCCCGTGGGGGTGCAGACGCGGCGCGAACAGGGTCATGAGGTCGACCACGTTGACCATGCGCACGCGGAGCCCGCGCGCGTGGCGACGCAGGAGCCACACCGCGGCCACCGCCTCGAGGGTGGGGATGTCGCCCGCGGAGACCACCACCACGTCGGGCACGCCGCCCGCGTCGTTGGAGGCCCACGACCAGGTCGAGGCGCCCTTGGCGCAGTGGGCCCGGGCCGTCGCCATGTCGAGCCACTGCAGCTGCGGCTGCTTGTCGATCACGATCAGGTTGACGTAGTTGCGGCTGCGGAAGCAATGATCCGCGACCGAGAGCAGGCAGTTGGCGTCGGGAGGCAAGTAGATGCGTGACACGGTGCCTTTCTTCGACAGCACGACGTCGATGAGACCGGGGCCCTGATGGCTGAACCCGTTGTGGTCCTGCCGCCACGAGGTGGAGCTCAGCAGGATGTTGAGCGAGGCGACCGGCCGACGCCACTCGAGCTTGTCCGCCTCTTGCAGCCACTTGGTGTGCTGCACCGTCATCGAGGCCGAGACCATCGCGAAGGCCTCGTAGCTGGCGAAGAGCCCGTGGCGGCCGGTCAGCAGATAGCCCTCGAGCCAGCCCTGGCAGCAGTGCTCGCTCAGGACCTCCATCACCCGACCGTCGGCTGCGACGTGGGCGTCGTCCGGCGTCGAGGGCAGCATCAGACAGCGGTTCTCCACCTCGAAGACGTCGCCCAGCCGGTTGGAGTTGGTCTCGTCGGGACAGAACAGGCGGAAGTTCGCGGCGGCCGCGTTGCGCTGGAAGATGTCACGCATGAACTTGCCGAGCTGGCGGGTCGACTCGTGATGCTCCCGCGCCGGCTCCGGCACCGGCACCGCGTAGTCGGCGAACTCGGGCAGGTCGAGGTCGCGCAGCAGGCGGCCGCCGTTGGCGTGGGGATTCGCCCCCATCCGCCGGTCACCGGTCGGTGCCAGCGCGGCCAGCTCAGGCCGGAACCGCCCCGCGTCGTCGAACAGCTCCTCCGGCCGGTAGCTCTGCATCCACGCCTCCAGCATCGCGAGATGGTCCGGCCGCTCGCGCACCTCGGGCAGCGGCACCTGATGCGCCCGGAACGTGCCCTCCACGCGCTGGCCGTCCACGATCTTCGGTCCCGTCCATCCCTTGAGCGTGCGCAGCACGATGGCGGGCCAGCGCGGGCGGCCTTGCCGCGCCGCGGAGGCCCGCGGCCGTCGCGCCTCGGCCTGGATCGCCCGGATCCGCGCGTAGCAGTCGTCCAGCACCACCGCGAAGCGCGCGTGCACCCGCTCCGGATCCTCGCCTTCCACCGTCTGCGGATCGTAGCCGTGGCTCCGCAGCAGGCCGACCACGTCGGGCTCGGGACTCCGGCCGTCGAGCGTGGGGCCGCTGATCTTGTAGCCGTTCAGATGCAGGATCGGCAGCACCGCGCCGTCCCGCGCGGGGTTCAAGAAATCGATCCCGGTCCAGCTGCCGGCCAGCGGCCCGGTCTCCGCCTCTCCATCGCCCACCACCGCGGCCACGATCAGGTCCGGGTTGTCGAAGGCCGCGCCGAAGGCGTGGACCAGGACGTAGCCCAGTTCACCGCCCTCGTGGATGGAGCCCGGGGTCGGCACGCTCACGTGACTGGGGATCCCGCCCGGCGAGGAGAACTGCCGGAACAGTCGGTGCAACCCGGTGACGTCCTCGGAGACGTCCGGGTAGACCTCCGAGTAGGTCCCCTCCAGATACACGTTGGCCACGATGGCCGGGCCGCCGTGGCCGGGTCCGGTCAGATAGATGACGTCGGCGTCGGTTTCCCTGATCAAGCGATTCAGGTGGACGTAGACCAGGTTGAGCCCGGGGGAGGTTCCCCAGTGGCCCAGCAGCCGCGGCTTGATGTGCGCGGGCCGCAGGGGCTCGCGCAGCAGCGGGTTTCCCTGGAGATAGATCTGCCCGACGGTCAGATAGTTGGCCGCTCTCCAGTAGGCGTCCAGATTCCGGATCTGCTCGATCGACATCGCCATCCGCTCGTCTCCCGCGACCGGTTGCGGCGGCTGCGCTGCCCCCGCCGGTCTTCGCGCGCGCTCACGCGCCCTTCCGGTCCTCCCGGGCCGGCTTTTCGTGATGACCCCCGAACTCGAAGCGCATCGCGGACAGCACGCGCCCCGCGAACTCCGCCTCCCCGCGCGAGCTGAATCGCTCGTAGAGCGCGGTGCTCAGCACCGGCGCCGGCACCCCCTGGTCGATCGCGGCCTGCACCGTCCACCGCCCCTCCCCCGAGTCGGAGACGCGGCCCGAGAACCCGGCGAGATCCGGGCTCCTGGTGAGCGCGGTCGCGGTGAGATCGAGCAGCCACGAGGCCACCACGCTCCCGCGCCGCCACACCTCCGTGATGTCGCGGACGTCGAGGTCGTAGCGGTAGTGCTCCGGGTGCCGCAGGGGCGAGGTCTCGGCGTCCACCGTATGCTCCTTGGATCCGACGTTGGCGTGACGCAGGATGTTGAGCCCCTCCGCGTAGGCCGCCATCAGCCCGTACTCGACGCCGTTGTGCACCATCTTGACGAAATGGCCGGCCCCGGCCGGGCCGCAGTGCAGATACCCCTGCTCGGCGGTGCCGCCGATCTTCTCTCGCCCCGGCGTCCGGGGCGCGGTCCCGAGGCCCGGCGCGAGCGCGGCGAAGATCGGGTCCAGCCGCTTCACGGTCTCGGCCTCGCCGCCGATCATGAGGCAGAATCCGCGATCGAGGCCCCACACCCCGCCGCTGGTCCCCACGTCCACGTAGTGCAGCCCGCGCGGACGCAATTCGCCGGCACGTCGGATGTCGTCGTGGTAGTGCGAGTTGCCGCCGTCGATGACCACGTCGTCCGACTCCAGCAGCGGCAGCAGGTCGTGCAGCGTCGGGTCCACCACCGCGGCCGGCACCATGAGCCAGACCGCCCGCGGGCGGACCAGCGCCTTCACGAAGGCGGCCAGCGAGTCGGTCCCGGTGGCGCCCTCGCGGGCGAGGGTCTCCACCGCCTCCGCGTGCACGTCGTAGACCACGCAGTCGTGGCCCGCCTGCCGCAGGCGGCGCACCATGTTGGCGCCCATGCGTCCGAGTCCGATCATTCCGAGCTGCATGGCTGGCTCCTTTATGAGGCCGCCGCGATCACCGCCGCGCCGGTGCTGGTCGAATCCTTGGCGAAGATGGTGTCGATGCGATCGGTCCGCTCCCGGCCGACCAGCTCGACGAAGGTCTCTCGCACGAGCGACTCGAAGCCCGGGTATCCGCCCCAGAGACTGCCGTCCACCGCGATGGTACGCCCTTCGGCGAGCGCGGGATCGATGAAGCGCAGCGTGCCGAGGAGCGCGGCCGCGACCAGGCGCGCCGCGCGCCGGACGATGACTGAGGACAGCTCGCGCAGGGCCTCCCGCTCCTCGCGCTCGGCGGTCGCGCCCAGCTCGCGCAGCAGCGTCTCGACATCCTTTCGCTCCGGCGTGCCGTCGGCCGCGATGCGGGAGAGGTGTTCGCTGTCCACCGCGAACGGCGTCGCGAAGGCCGAGCCGGCGAGCCCGCGAAACGCGGGGCCGTCCCGGGCCGCGTCGACCACGACCCGGCGCAGCAGCTCGCCCAGGTAGCGGCCCGATGCCATCTTCTCCAGCCGCTGCGCGCCCGGCTTCGGGTCGACCAGCTCGCGATCCAGCGCCGCGTCGTAGCGCGTCTCGAGCGCCGCGACCCCGTCGAAGTTGCCGGATTCGAGGTTGCGAATGCCGGCCGTCCCGAGGTCCGCGGCCTGATTGGTCCCGGTCCCGAGGATCAGCCCGACGTCGGCGGGCCGGGCGCGGTGGTCGGCGCCGCGGGCCCGGTAGCTCTGCTGCGCGAGCGTGGCCACCGTGTCGTTGCCCACCGCGGTGACCGTCACGCGTGAGAGCTCGCGACGACGGAGCGCCTCGGTCAGCAGGGCGACCACGTCCTGACCCTCGAGGTCCACCACGCTCCAGCCCTTGGTGAGGGCCAGCGCGATGGCCCGGTCGATCCGTTCGAGCCGGGCGGGAAACGAGTAGACGAACCCGAGCGGATAGTCGGCGGGCGGGTGCGCGGCCACCACGCGGCCGATGGCCGCCGCGACCACGTCGAACACCCGCGCCGCGGTGCCTTGCTTGTCGCCGTCGGAGAACGTGAACACGTCTTCGTTGACGACCCGGGCCGAGCCGTCGCCGGACAGCGCGACCAGGCCAACCCGGCCCTTGGTCCCGCCCCAGTCCACCACGACGATGCGCCCCGACTCCCGGCCGGTCGGTTGCCGCGTAAATGTGCGCAACATCTTGAGAGAGCCGCCCGCGCCGGCCAGGCCGCTGGCCATCTGGGCGGTGAACTCCCGGGCGAGGCCGTCGAGCGCGGCCGGCGTCGTCTCGAAGGCGGCCCGCGCGCGCGAGACGATGCCGTCGCACGAGAGGGACATGGGCGTCATGATACTCCCGGGTGGCAGTGCTATCATGACCCTCGCGATATGAGCACACCGGAGCGGCGCAAGACGGCCACCGTCGACGTCGGCGGCGTCAAGGTGGGCGGCCGCCGGCCCATCGTGGTGCAGTCGATGACCAACACCGATACCGCGGACGTACCCGGCACGGTGGCGCAGGTCAACGCGCTGCACGCGGCGGGCAGCGAGCTGGTGCGGGTGACCGTGAACACCGAGGCGGCCGCGCGGGCCGTGCCGGAGATCGTGAAGCAGGTGACGGTGCCCGTCATCGGCGATTTCCACTACAACGGCCACGTGCTCCTCACCAAGTACCCCGACTGCGCGCGCGCCCTCGCCAAGTACCGCATCAACCCGGGCAACGTGGGAGCGGCGAGGCATCACGACGACAACTTCCGTGCGATCGTGCAGGTCGCGATCGACAACGGAAAGCCGGTCCGCATCGGCGTGAACTGGGGCAGCCTGGACCAGAACCTGCTGACCCAGATGATGGACGCCAACGCGGAGAGCGCCCAGCCGCTCGACGCGCGGGACGTCACCATGAACGCGATGGTGGAGAGCGCGATTCAGTCCGCGGAGCTCGCCGAGCAGACCGGGCTGCCGCACGATCGCATCATCCTCTCGGCCAAGGTCTCGGGGGTGCAGGACCTGGTCGACGTGTACCGCAAGCTGGCCCCGCGCTCCGACTATCCGCTGCACCTGGGGCTCACCGAGGCGGGCATGGGGGCCAAGGGCATCGTGGCGAGCACCGCGGGCCTGGCGATCCTGCTGCAGGAGGGCATCGGCGACACCATCCGCGTCTCGCTGACTCCCAAGCCGAATGGCGATCGCACCGAAGAGGTGCAGGTCGCGCAGCTGATCCTCCAGTCGCTCGGGCTCCGCAGCTTCCTGCCTCTGGTCACCGCGTGCCCCGGCTGTGGGCGCACCACCTCGACGTTCTTCCAGGAGATGGCGGAGGAGATCCAGACCTACATCCGCGAGCAGATGCCGGTCTGGAAGGGACGCTACGCGGGGGTGGAGGAATTGAAGGTCGCGGTGATGGGTTGCGTGGTCAACGGCCCCGGCGAGTCCAAGCACGCCGACATCGGCATCTCGCTGCCCGGCACGTTCGAAGAGCCCAAGGCCCCGGTGTTCGTCGACGGCGCGCTCAAGCTGACCTTGAAGGGCGACACCATCGTCGCCGACTTCCTGAAGATCCTCGACGACTACGTCGAGCGCCGTTACGCGGGCTCCCGCCGGTAGCGCGGGCCGTCGCCCGTAGCCGCCCGATGCCGATCTCCGAGTACCTGCGGAACCTGCGCGCCAAGATCGGCCACGACGTCCTGCTCACGCCCGGGGTGGCCGCGGTCATCGTGAACGACCGGGGCGAGGTGCTGCTCCAGCGCCGCCGCGAGGACGGCCGCTGGGGGCTGCCCGGCGGCGCGATGGAGCCGGGCGAGGAGCCCGCCGAGACGCTGGTACGCGAGGTCCTGGAGGAGACCGCGCTTCAGGTCGTCCCCGAGCGGATCGTCGGCGTCTACAGCGGACCCGACTTCCGGGTGCGCTACGAGAACGGCGACGAGGCGATGATCGTGAGCATCACCTTCGCGTGCCGACCCGGCCCCGGCGAGCCGCGGGTCAACGACGACGAGTCGCTGGAGATCCGGTACTTCGCGCCCGACGCGCTGCCCGCGATGGAGTCGCGCCATCACCTGCGCATCGCGGACGCCCTTCGCGACGACCCCCGCGCCCGCTTCCGCCGCCCGACCTAGATCAGAATCGCGTCGGAGGAATGGCCGACCCGCGGCAGACTGGCGGCGTCGAGCGCCGGCTTGGCCGGCGCAATCAATTTCGCGGGGGGAGGTTCGGAAGGGAGGCGGAGCCCCCCTCCGAGTTCAGCAGTTCCTCGGCGATGCGCTTGACGTCGCCGGCCTCCACCTGGCCCTTGTGGCTCTTCATGATGTCGCCCACCAGGCGCCCCGCCTGCTTGGGATCGGTGAGACCGAGCGCGCCGATGCGCTCGCGCACGAGCGCGCGCACCGCGTCCTCGTCCATGGTTCGGGGCAGGTAGCCCTCACAGAACGCGATCTCGAAGCGAAGGTCCTGGGCCTGTGCCGCGCCGCGCTCGCCCGCCTTCTCGAACTCGGCCAGCGCCTTCTGCAGCTGCTTGCGGTAGGCGCCGATCACGTCGAGCACGAGCGCGTCGTCCACCTCGCCGGAGGCGCCCTTGGCCGTGCGGCGCTCCTGGATCTTGGTCTTCAGCATCCGCACCACGTTGGCGGTCCGCGCATCCTTGGACCGGATCGCCTGAGTGAGCGTTTCGTTCAGCGTCTGCTCGAGTGCCATCACACTCCTCTAGTCGGCTGATGAAAAGGCAGCCGGCTGATCAAAAAAAGTCCAGATGCGAGGCGGCGCCCGAGGGCCGCACGCGAGGCGTCTCGCGGCTCGACTGGCCCACGGTCAACATGCCACAAGCATGTTGAGGATGAAGGCGAGCGTGCGGCCGAGGGCGCCAACGACGAAGATGGGCCTTTTTCATCAGCCGGCTAGGCCAGCCAGTCGGCCAGCTCGGTGAGCGTGAAAAGCTCACGATCCGGCCGCGGCTCGCCGCGGACCAGCCGCTTGCGGTTGATCCACGCGGTGGGCACCCCGTTTCGGTGCGCCGGCGTCACATCGTGGAAGTGACTCTGCGCGGCGTGCAGCCAGCGCGCGCCGCTCAGCCGCCGGCGCGCGGTGACGAAGTGGCCGTCGGCCGGCTTGTAGGAGCCGACCTGCTGCGCGGTCACGATCGGATCGAACGGCACCGTGAAGTGCCGGCGGGTGCCCTCGAGCAGGTCGTCGTCGACGTTCGAGAGGATGCCGAGCCGGTAGCCGGCCCGGAAGAGCCGCTCCAGCGCGGGATTGGTGTCCGGGAACGGGATCCAGAACGGCAGGCTGGCGGGAAGGAAATCGGCCTTCGATTCGGGCAGTGCCCAGTCGAGCCGGCGCGCCACGCGCCGGGCGGTCTCGGTGAGCACGTCGCGGTACCGCCGGTAGGGCTCGGCCTCCACCCGGGCCTCGACCTCCTCGTAGACCGCGAGCGCCTGCTGCGGGTCGACCCGGGCGCCACTCTCCGCGATGGCCCGCTCGAAGGCGCCCAGGATGCCGCGGTCCCAGTCGATCAGGGTGCCGTAGCAATCGAACGTGATGACGTCGTAGGGGCGGGCGACGCTCATCGGCCCGTGGCGGGCGGCGCTCAGCCGAGCGCCGGCCGCTTCTGGGCCCAGGGCCGCGCCGCCTCGAAGGCGGCCGAGGCCTGCAGCACCCGGAGGTCGGCGAGCCTCGGCCCCACGATCTGCAGCCCGACCGGCATGCCGGCCGAGGTGAAGCCGGCCGGGACGGTGGCAGCCGGCTGGCCCGTGAAGTTGAACGGGTAGCTGAACCCCGCCCACGGGAACCAGTCCCACGCGTGCTGCGGATAGTGCGCAGGGTTGAGCCGCCCGACTTCGAAGGCGGCCACCGACACCGTCGGCGTCAGCAGCAAGTCGTATCGCTCGAAGAGGGCGCGCACCGCGTCGCAGTAGCCGTGCTTGCGCCCGCGCATCGCGACGTACTCCTCGGCGCTGTAGCGGCGACCGTCCTCGAGCGCCGCGACCAGGCCGGGATCCATGCGGGAGCGGAACTGGTCGAGGAACTGAACGTAGTTGCCCGCGTAGTGCGCGTTCCACATCAGATGGATCATCTGGCGGGTGTCGGGCAGGCTCACCTTCGCCTCCTCGACCATGCCGCCGAGATCCTGGAACGCCAGGGCCGCGCGCCGCGCGACCTCGCCGATCTCGGCATCCACGCGCAGGCTGCCCAGGTCGAGGCTCCAGCCGATGCGCAGTCCGCGCACACCGTCACCGAGGCGGCCGGCGTAGTCGGCGGGCGGCGCGTCCAGCGACTGGCGGTCCCAGTCGTCGGGTCCGGCCATTACGGAGAGCATGAGCGCGGCGTCGGCCACCGTGCGGGTCATCGGCCCGACGTGCGACACCGAGTCGGTGTTGGAGATCGGCCACATCGGCACCCGGCCGAACGTGGGCTTGAGCCCGTAGATGCCGCAGAAGGCCGACGGCACCCGGATCGAGCCCGCCCCGTCAGAGCCCTGGTGGAGCGGGCCGAGTCCCGCCGCGGCGGCGGCGCCGGCCCCCGCGCTCGAGCCGCCGGAGGTCATGCCGACGTTCCACGGGTTGCGCGTGATGCCGGTGAGCGGGCTGTCCCCGAGTGCCTTCCAGCCGAACTCGGGCGTGGTCGTCTTGCCGACGATGATCGCGCCCGCCTCACGCAGGCGCCGCACGAACGGGGCGTCCACCTCGCCCACGCGCTGCGCGAAGACGTGGGAGCCGAACCGCGCCGGGACGCCCTCGACCAGCGCCAGGTCCTTGATCGAGACCGGAATGCCGTGGAGCGGGCCCAGTCGCCCGCCCTTCATCACCGCGTCCTCGGCCGCGCGCGCCGCGGCGAGGGCAGAGTCCGCGGTCACGGTGCAGAACGCGTTGATCCTGGCATTGACGCGCTCGATCCGCTCCAGCACCGCGCGGGTCAGCTCCACCGGGGAGAGCGCTCGGGAGCGAATGCGCGGGATCAGCTCGGTCGCAGGAGTATAGGCGAGATCGGTCGCGTTCATGAAGCCTCCGGGGCGAGGGGGTCGACCGCCGCGGGAAATGGTAGCACGGTCATCGACGCGGCGGCGGCAGCGACACGGCCACGCCGCTGACTCGCGCGAAATGCGCGGCCAGCCGCTCGGCGAACGGCGACGTGTCGAGCGCGTTGTCGGAGCCGCCCAGCCGCGCCTCGGTCGCCCGCACCAGGCCGCGCATGCAGGCGGCCGCCTCGTAGTAGGACAGGCGCGCCGGGTCGAGGGTGCGCGCGCCACGGTAGCGCGCCAGATAGCGCGCGGTCATGATCGACCGCAGCCCGGCCAGGAGCGGGCGCAGCGCGCGCGGCACCGGGAACAGCTCGATCGGGGTGAGCCGAAGGACGGTCCACGTGGCCGCCACGTCGCACTCGGCGTCGGCGACCAGCACGTTGGGCCAGTCCAGCACCGCGCTGACGCGCCCGCCCGCGGCGAGCACGTTCTGCGGGTGGAAGTCGCCGTGGCAGATCACCGGCGCGCGGTCGGGCGGCCGGTGGTCGAGCAGCCAGCGCATGCCCGCCCCCAGGCCGGGAAGCGGGCCGCGGCCGATGCGCTCGGCGAGCGCGGCCAGCACGCCCGCCAGCGCGACCGTGCGGCGATCGAAGCCCCCGCCGACGGCGCCGCCCTCGTC
>Ga0081455_10000746_pt1 | contig 42273 bp, 41 predicted proteins | sample TabmetS3T2R1_FD_70207 | JGI IMG/M metagenome (GOLD analysis project Ga0081455, IMG submission 70207) | Tabebuia heterophylla rhizosphere microbial communities from the University of Puerto Rico - S3T2R1 | ecosystem: Host-associated > Plants > Roots > Rhizosphere ... | reverse complement strand
TGGCCAACCGCGCCTTGACGTTGCGCGACCGGACCGGTGCCCGCGTGATTGTGCTCGACTCCGATCCGAACGCGCCGCCGATCGCCGACACCGACTTCGCCGGCAGCACGGTGCCCGAGCGCGAGGCCATCCGCGCGCTGATCGACGGCTACGGGAGCACCACCCGGTCGGGCGACCAGGTGATCGTGACGCGCACGATCTTCCCCAAGTCCTTCTCGAAGTACCAGCCGAGCGACGCGTTCGTCCTCGTCACCGAGAAGCAGCTGACCGACGTCGCCAAGACGGTGGGCCAGGTCCGCAACGCCTTCCTCGCCGCAGCCGCCGTCGGCCTGTTCGTCGCGGTTCTCCTCGGCATCTTCCTGGCGACGACCCTCGGGCGCCGCCTCGCCCGCCTGCGCGCGGCCGCCGTCCGCGTCGCGCACGAGGGCACCGACGCGCCGACCCCGCGTGACGACGGCCTCGACGAGGTCGGCGACCTCGCGCGCGCGCTCGCGAGCATGCAGCGCGAGCTGCGCCGCCAGGAGGCGGCGCGGCGGTCGTTCGTCGCGACCGCCTCGCACGAGCTGCGCACGCCGCTGACGTCGCTGCAGGGCACCATCGAGCTGCTCGAGGACGACCTGCGCGACGGCGCGCTCGACCAGGCCGACGCCCAGCGCCAGGTCGCCAGCGCCCGGCGGGAGCTGCGGCGCCTCGCGAGCCTCGCCACCGAGCTGCTCGACCTCAGCCGCCTCGACGCCGCGGTGCCGCTGCGCGAGGAGCCGGTCGAGCTCGCGGAGCTGTGCCGCGCGGTCGCGGCCGAGTTCGAGCTGCGCGCGCGCGAGCGCGAGGTCGAGCTCGACGTCGCGACCCCGCCGGGCCCCTGCTGGGGGCGCGGAGACCCCGACGCCGTCGCCCGCGTCATCCGCATCCTGCTCGACAACGCACTGCGTCACACGCCTGATTCGAGCACGCTCCAGGTCGTCCCCGCCTACCACGGCGACCACGCCACCGTCGCCGTCGCCGACGAGGGGCCGGGCGTTCCAGCCGAGGACCACGAACGCATCTTCGAGCGCTTCGAGCGCGGCAGCTCCCCGTCGGGCGAGGGCGGCTTCGGGCTCGGGCTCGCGATCGGCCGCGAGCTCGCGCGGCGCATGGGCGGCGAGCTGCGCCTCGACGACGGGCCCCAGGCCGGCGCGCGGTTCGTGCTCCAGCTGCCGATCGAGCTGCCTTCGGGTTCGCACCCCGAGGCCCAGACCGCGCAGACGGCGACTTGACTCAGGTCGCGAGCGCGACCGAATCGCCAAGGCGGACGCGCCCCGGCTCGATGACCATCGCGTGCACGCCGAACGGCAGCGGCTCGGTCGTCTCGACGTTCTCGCGGTAGGCCCGCAGGTGGTGCAGCGTCTTGAAGTCGACGACGCCGGTGTCCGGCTGGCGGGTGGTCGCCGCGCAGCGCCCGACGTTGCCCGCGACGCGCAGGAGCACATCGCCGACGCGCACCTCCCGGTCGACCCAGCCGTCCTCCTCGTGCGGCTCGAGGCCGTCGATCCCGAACGTCATCCGGAAGCGCCGGCCGTCGACGAGGTCGCGCTCGCCCGCCTGCTCGCGCAGCCGCTCGAGCGAGGCGACCGACAGCAGCGTCACCGCCCCCAGCCGTCCACGGTCGACGCCGGGGCGCTCGGGCGGCATGGCGTAGAGCCGCAGCGGCGTGCCGCAGTGGTCGGAGAGCGCTGCCGCGAACGCGCCGTTCACCGGGCGCGGGCGCAGCTTCAGGCCGAAGAAGCCAACGTCGACTGGCTCGCTCAGCTCGACAGGTCCGGCGACCTCGCGGCCGTCGGGGAAGTGCAGCGCCAGCGTGCCGGCGTCGGCGTCGTGGTCGGCGACGACCGCCGCCAGCGGTCCCAGCCGCGTGATGCTGACCATGTCGCCGCCCGCGTGCGCGACGAAGAACGCGCGGTCGCCTGGGATGCCGTCCTCGGTCACCCACGCCTCGTTGCGCTGCTGCAGCCGCAGGCCCTTGACGGGCGTGGTGGAGATCCAGGCGACGGTGGCGGACACGAGCCTGATGCTAAGGCACGGCAGAATGCGCTCTTGATGGACAGCCAGGTGCGCGTATGCCCGTTCTGCGGCGAGCCCCCCGGGGCCGGCGTCTTCTGCGAATCGTGCGGGCGCAACCTCAGCGCGGTCGAGCAGCTCCCGACCCGCGCGCAGTGGGAGGTCGAGCACGCCGGGCCGACCGACGACCGCTCGCTCGACGAGCGCTGCGCGGAGGCGACCAAGGAGTTCCTTGCCGCGATGCACGCCGCGGGCGACCCCGGTCAACAGCGATTCGAGGTCACGCGGACCTCGGGCTGGGGCCGCACGCATTACGTTCAGGGCTGGCTGCTGCGTCCGGTGTACCGGGAGGACGAGGCCGACATCCGCCAGGGCGCGTACGAGCCCGGCCTCGTGCTCTCGGTGGAGGGCGACTACCGCCGCCTGGACTCCGAGGTACGCGGCTGGGGCCAGCGCGATTTCCCGCAGTACCACGACACGGTCGCGCCCGAGCCGATCGAGATGCCCGTCGAGGGTCGCCTGATCGGCGAGCTCGCGGCGGCGCGCCGCGAGAACGGCGCTTAAGCCTTACGGCCCAGTGACCACCGGGCGGTCGGGGTCGCGGCTCCACTGCGACCACGAGCCCGGGTACAGGCGACCCTGCGGCAGCCCGGCGTGCTCCATCACGAGCAGGTTGTGGCAGGCGGTGACGCCGCCGCCGCAGTACGAGACCACGTCGACGCCCGCCTCGATGCCGACCGCGGCGAACCGCGCGCGCAGCACGTCGGCGTCCTGCAGCCGCCCGTCGGGACCGAGGTGCTCGCGCGTCGGGAGGCTGCGGGCACCCGGGATATGACCGAAGCGCGGGTCGTAGGGATCGTGCGCGCCCGCGAAGCGCTCGGCCGCGCGCGCGTCGATGAGGACGTCGCCGGTCGCGGCAACCTCGTCGATGCCGACGATACGTTGCGCCGGCCACGGCCGCGGGGTGAAGGTTGCCGGCTGCCGCGTCTCGGGCTCGGTCGACAGCGGCCCGCGCCATGCGCCGATGCCGCCGTCGAGGAGCGCGGCCTCGTGGCCGGTCGCGCGCAGCATCCACACGAGCCGCGCCGCGACGGCGCCGCCGTCGTCGTCGTAGGCCACGACGGTGTCCTCGTCGCCGATGCCCCGCGCCGCCATCGCGGCGGCGAACGCCTCCGGCGTCGGGAACGGATGGCGGCCCTCGCTGTCGCTCGCGGGAGCCGAGAGGTCGGTCGCCAGGTCGACCCAGATCGCGCCGGGCAGGTGGCCGCCCTCGTAGGCGGCGCGGCCCGAGCGCCCGTCGAGGTACCAGCGCACGTCGCAGACGACGACGTCGTCGAGATGGTCGGCCAGCCAGGCGGCGTCGACGAAGGGAGCGATCATCGCTTGACCGTAGCGAGCCACTTCTCGATGGCCGCGCCGACGGTCGCCAGCTCGCGGTTGAGGCTGTGGTTGCCGGGTACCACGACGACCTTGCGGCCCCGCCGCTTCGGCGGCACGCCGAACGGGTCCTGCTCGCCCTGGACCACGAGCACCGGAACCTTGACCGCGTCGAGCTCCGCAAGGCGGGTCTTCTCGGGACGCCCGGGCGGGTGCACGGGGAAGGCGAGGCAGAGCACGCCGATCGCGCCGGTCGCTTCCGCAGTTCGGCATGCGACCCGCGCGCCCGACGACCGGCCGCCGGCGACCAGCGGCAGATCGCCCAGCTCCTTCGCCCGCAGGTTGTCGACGACGGCGGTCCAGGCCGCGTCGAGCTGCCCGGCCGGAGCGGGTGAGCGCCGGCCCGCGACGCGGTAGGGCTGCTCGACGAGGACGACGCTCCAGCCCGCGGCGCCCGCGGCCTTCGTCGCGGTCACGAGATCGCGCGCGGTGACGCCGCCGCCGGCTCCATGGCCGAGCACGAGTGCGCCTGCCGGCTTCTCCTCGAGCTGCAGGTGCACGCGAGCCCGGCCGTGCGGGGTATCGACGCCGCGCGCCACGCGCGGGATCTTGGCAGTCAGCGTGCGGGCGCGGCGGCGACCATGCGGTCGTAGTTCAGCCGCATCAGCGCGATCACGTCGCGGACGTCCTCCTCGTCCTGGATCCTGCGCGCCGCCGGCCCCTCGCGCTCGGGGAAGACCGGGTGGTAGCCGATCCGCCCTTCCGCGAACAGCTCGGCCCACAGGCCCTTCGGGAAGAAGAAATGGGCCGCGTGGTCGCCGTGCAGGTGGCCGATCTCGCGGCGCCCGACCCTGAAGGAGAACTCGCCGCGCCGCCCCGGTCCGGCCTCCACGCCCGGCCACGACGTGACTTCGTCGGTGATGAGTTCGCTCGGTGTCATGCACCGAGTGTCCGTCTGCTCGCCCGCGACTCCCAGAGGCAATTCGTCCTAGGTCCATCGACCGAGTTGCGCGCCGGTAGCCGACGCTGTGGTAGACGACGACCGTGACCTCCAGGCTTGCGTCGGCGTGCGGTGCCCACCCGGTGCGCGTGATCGCGCTCTGGGCCGCGGCTCTGGTCGCTTCCTGCGTGGTGGTCGCGCTGTTCCTGGGCGAAGCGCTGACGTCGAACATCGAGACGACGCGCCAGACGGACTCCAAGCAGGGCGCCGCGCTCCTGGCCCGGGCGTTTCCTCAGGACCGGACGGAGCGCGATCGGGAGCTCACCGAGACGGTCGTCGTGCGCGGCCGGCCGGGTGACCGCACGCTGGACGCGCGCGTGCGCGCGCTCGTGCGCGACCTTCACGCGGCGGGCGCGACCGCTGTGGTCACGTCGCTGAACGGCAGGCCGCTCGTCTCGCACGACGGCCGTGCCCGGGCGATCCTTCTCGGGCTCGGCCCTGAGGGCGACGACCGCATTCCGGCGGTCTACCGGGCCGTCCAGCGCGTCGACGCGCTGCCGGGGTACGAGGCGGCCGTCAGCGGCGGCTGGACGTCGGATGCCGACCAGGGCCAGGCGTCCAGGGACGATCTGCGTGCGGGCGAGCTGTTGTTCGGGCTGCCCGCCGCCCTCCTCGTCTTGCTGCTCGTCTTCGGGGCCGTCGTCGCGGGCCTGGTACCGATCGTGTTGGCGCTCGTGTCGATCGTCGTCGCGCTCGCGCTGGCCACCGGGCTCGGGCAGGCGTACGACCTCTCGCTCTACGCGGTGAACATGGTCACCGCGATGGGGCTGGCGCTGGGGATCGACTACTCGCTGTTCGTGCTCTCGCGCTATCGCGAGGAGCGAGCGCGCGGGCGGCCGGAGCGCGCGGCAATCGCCGTCGCCGGCGAGACGGCCAGCCGTGCCGTGCTGTTCAGCGGCATGACGTTCGTCCTGGCGATGGTCGGCGTCGCGCTCGTGCCGACCACCATCTTCCGCAGCCTCGCGGCTGGGGCGATCCTCGTCGGCGTCGTCTCGGTGCTCGCGGCGCTGACGTTGCTGCCCGCGGTCCTCGGTCTGCTCGGCGACGGGGTCAACGCGGTACGCCTTCCCGTGTTCGGCCGCGCCGCCGATCGCGCCGGGAGCGAAGGCCGGGTGTGGGGCGCGATCGTTCGGGCGGTCATGCGCAGACCGCTGTTGAGCCTCGTGCTCAGCGCCGGCCTGCTGCTCGCGCTGGCGTTTCCCGTCCTCGGGCTCGAGACGGGCTCGCAGGGGCGCAGCACGCTGCCCGACCGCTTCCAGACCAAGCGTGGCTACGTCCTGCTCACCGAGGAGTTCCCGCGGCTGACCACCGATCCTGTCGAGATCGTGGTCGCGGGCGACGCGTCGTCGCCCGCCGTGCGCGCGGGCGTCCGGCGCCTCGAGGCCGGGCTCGCGCGGCGTCCGATGTTCGCGCGGCCGACAGTCGTCGCGAACCCGTCGCGCGACGTCACCCGTGTCACGGTCCCGATGAGCGGCGATCCCGACGCCCCGCCGGCGATCCGCGCGGTCCGCGAGCTGCGGGACGACGTGATCCCGCGCGCGTTCGCCGGGGTCCAGGCCACCGTGTTCGTGACCGGGAGCACCGCTGAGGAACTCGACTACCAGGACACGATCAACGCCTGGGCCGCGCCCATCATCGCCATCGTCCTGGCCCTGAGCTTCGTGCTGCTGACGGTCGCCTTCCGCTCGATCGTGGTCTCGCTGAAGTCGATCCTGCTCAACCTGCTGTCGGTGGGCGCGGCCTACGGCCTGCTGGTCACGGTGTTCCAGAACGGCAACGGGAACGAGATCTTCGGGCTCGCGCACACCGACAACGTCGCGGCGTGGGTGCCGCTGTTCCTTTTCTCGGTCTTGTTCGGGCTCTCGATGGATTACCAGGTGTTCCTGCTCAGCCGGATCCGCGAGCGCTACCGCCGCACCGGCGACAGCGACGAGGCGGTCGCCTACGGCGTCAGCTCCACCGCGCGCCTCATCACCGGCGCGGCGCTCATCATCGTCGCCGTCTTCGCCGGCTTCGCCAGGGGCGACCTCATCATGTTCCAGCAGATGGGGTTCGGCGTCGCCGCCGCGCTGCTCATCGACGCGACGATCGTGCGCGCCGTGCTCGTGCCGGCCGGGATGAAGCTGCTCGGCAAGCGCAACTGGTACCTCCCGGGCTGGCTGTCCTGGCTGCCCGACGCGCACCCGACGTAAAGGCGCTCAGATCACGGTGATGCCGTCGGAGGTCACCGCCAGCAGCGTCGCCTCACGGTGCTCGTCGCCGGAGGCGATCGCGACGATCGCGCTGGCGACGCCAGCGGGATCCAGCGGCCCTGTCTTCGAGCCGTACGCGGCGGCCGCTGCCTCGCCGATCGGAGTGCCGGCCAGGAGCTGGCGCGGGGCGAGGGCGACAAACCGGATCCCGAGCCCGCGGGCGTCGGCGGCGCGCTGGAGGTACTGGGTGAGGAACATCTGGGTGCGCTTGGCCCCCGCGTAGCCGCCCGACAGCGCCGAGCCGTGCAGCCCGGCGCCGCTGGACACGATCAGCACGGTCGCGCCCGGACGCAGCGGCCGCGCCAGCGCGGCGCGGCCGACCTCGAACGCGATCTTGACGTCGACGTTCCAGGGCGCCGAGAACGACTCCCACGTCTGCTCCTCGACGGAGGCCATGCGCGGGCGGGTGCCGGCAGCGACGACGACGAGGTCCGGGTCGGCCTCGGCGAGCAAGGCGGCCACCTGGTCGGGATCGGTGGCGTCGCGCTCGCGGCCGGCGGCCACCACGTGGACTCCGGCCGCGGCGAGGGCGTCGGCGGTGGCGAGGCCGACGCCGCTGCGGGCGCCGATGACAAGGGCTCTTTGGATGCTCATGCAGGTAGAGATCCGCCGAGCGCCCGGAATCTCACGCTCGCTCAGCGTTCGTCGCGCGGCGCGCGGTCTTCGCTGGCCGGATGCTCCACGAGCGCGACAACCCGGCTGGCCATGAACCTGGCCGTGCGCACCGGTTCGCCCGTCCGCGTGACCTCGACGACCTCGACGATCCCGCGGCCGGTGGACACCTCGACGCGGCGGCCGGCGCGGGTGGCGACGATCTCGTACGTCCGCGAGCCGTCGTCGGCCGCGACAACGATCTCGACGCGATCGCCTTTCATGGCGCGAGCGTATCGCGGCGCTAGCCTGAGGTCGGTGCAACGTTTGGTGGCGGTCCTGCTTGCCACGGGCGCTGCGGCCGGAGGAGCGGTCGTCGTGGCCGACGACGGCCCCGACGGCTCCGCCCCGCGGCCCCCGGCGCGCGTACGGACACCAGCGACGCAAGCGCTTCCTCCGGCGAACGCGCCGGTCCCGCGCACCCCAGCCGCGCTCGCCGCGGCGTTCACCGAGACGACCCGAAGGCTCCACGACGCCGTGGGGCGGTGGAACGGCGTCGGCCCCGTGCCGAACGACGTCACCTACCTCGCACTCTTCCACCAGCGGATGCTGCGCGCGATGGCCGCACGCCGCGCGCTCGCCGACGCGACGCTCGCGCGGCTTGCGCCCGACGTCCGCGGCGAGGCGGCCGACACGGTCGTCGGCCGGCGGCATCTCGCGGCGATCCCCCGCTCGCCGGGACGCCTGCCGCCGGTCCGCGTCGCCCCGGCCGCGCCAGCGGCCGACCTGCGCGGCGACTATGACGAAGCCCAGCGCCGGTTCGGCGTGGACTGGTCGATCCTCGCCGCCGTCAACTTCGTGGAGTCGTCGTTCGGGCGCGTCCGCAGCGCCAGCGAGGCCGGCGCCCGCGGCCCGATGCAGTTCCTGCCGTCGACGTGGCGCAGGTACGGGATGGGCGGCGACATCAACGACCCGCACGACGCCATCCTCGCCGCCGCGAACTACCTCTCGCGCGCCGGCGCGCAGCGCGACGTCGATCGCGCGCTATTCGCCTACAACCACTCGATGTCGTACGTGCAAGCGATCCGTCGCTTCGCCCGCCGGATGCGCATCGACGAGCGGACGTTCCTGACCTACTACGCCTGGCAGGTCTTCGTCCGCACGCCGCACGGCGTCCGGCGGCTCACGGGACCCGGCCGCGATGCGTGAGCGCGGCGCTCTACGCTGCCGCGATGCGACGCATCCGCGGTGACGGTGTCGAGCTTGCGGTGCTGGATGAGGGGCAGGGCCGCCCCGTGCTCCTCCTGCACGGCTTCCCGGATTCCTCGCGGCTCTGGCGCCATCAGGTCCCGGCGCTGACCGGTGCCGGCAAGCGGGTGATCGCCCCGGACCTGCGCGGCTTCGGCGAGTCCGAGAAGCCAGACGCGGTCAAGGACTACGCGATCGGGCGCAGCACCGGCGACATGGTGGCCGTGCTCGACGCGCTCGAGATCGAGCGCGCCGATGTCGTCGGCCACGACTTCGGGGCCGTCGTCGCGTGGGTGCTGGCCGCGCGCTTCCCCGACAGGGTCGACCGCCTGGTCGCGATGTCCGTCGGGCACCCGGCGACCGCGGCGCAGCGCACGATGGAGGACCGCGAGAAGGCGTGGTACCAGCTGCTCTTCCAGTTCACAGACGTCGCGGAGCCGCTGATGCAGCGCGACGACTGGACGCTCTTTCGCGAGTGGCTGGGCGACGAGGGCGACGTCGAGCAGTACCTCGCCGACCTGTCGCGTCCCGGCGCGCTGACCGCGGGCCTGAACTGGTACCGCGCGAACCTCGCGCCGCAGCTCGAGCTGAAGCCGCGACCACCACTGCCCGCCGTCGCGGCGCCGACGATGGGGATCTGGAGCAGCGGCGACCGCTACCTCACCGAGCACCGCATGACGTCGTCGGCCGAGCACGTGACCGGCCCGTGGCGGTATGAGCGCGTCGAAGGCGCGAGCCACTGGATGCAGCTCGACCAGCCGGACCGCATCAACGAGCTGCTGCTCGACTTCCTGGCGGACTAGATCGAGAAGACGACGACCGCGCGGCCCGCCGGGGCGGCGAGCGTGTGGCCGGCCGCCGCCGGCGCCGGGAACGAGGTCGCCCCCTTGCCGACGTGCATCGACGCGATCGTGTGCCCGTCCGTGAAGCGCAGCTGCTCGAGCGTGCCGTCGCCCGTGAGCGCGAACACGCTGTTGCCGGCGATGACCGGAGCCACGCCGCCGCCGCCCCGCCACGCGACCCGGAAGCGCGAGCCCTCGACGCGCAGCCCGTACAGCGAGCTGCCGCACGGCACGATCGCGAGCGGCGCGCGGAACGCATCGGCGCCGAAGGCGCCGCCACTGCACACCGACGCCGAGAACTGCTGGCCCCCGACCCCGCCCAGCCCGCCGCGCAGGAGATAGCCGACGCCGTCCTTGCCGATCTGAAAGACGCGCCCGCCCGAGACCGGCAGCGGCGCGAGCGACCCCTCGTCGACGTCGCCCGACGACAGCCCCGCCCAGTCGGCCGGCGCCCAGAACGCTTCCCGGCGCAGCCCGGGCGTGAGACGGACGACGCTGTTCTGGTCGCCCAACGCGCCCGCTCCGCCGTTGCCCGTCGCCACCAGCAGCGTGCCGGACTGCGCGCTGATGCCGGCCGGCGACCAGATCCCTGCCTCGGTGGCGGGGGTGTGGTAGGCGATCCGGCCGCCGCCGCTGTCGGTCGTCGAGACCACGTAGCCGCGGAACGGGCCGCAGTCGCCGAACAGGCCGCCGTAGGGCACGTAGATGCGTCCGTGCGCGGCGAGGAGCGCGCCGCGCTGCTGTTCGACCAGGGCGTTCGGAGGATCGACGTTCGCGCGCACCGCGACGCTCCCGCTCGACAGCCGCAACCCGAAGAGCACGTGCCGGTGGCCGGAGGCCAGGAAGGCGACCGTGTAGAGATGACCGCCCTTGATGACGGGCGTCGACGTGATGCCGGACGGGTTGATGTCCCCGCAGGGCAGGTCGCCGCCGGGCACGGGCGCGCCGAGGTGCCGCTTCCAGACAAGCTTCCCGCCCGCAGTGAACGCGTAGACGCTGTCGTTCTCGGTCGCGACGTAGATGCGCCCGCCCGCGATCAACGGCTGCGCGTAGACCTGGCCGTCCACCGACCGGGCGAAGCGCCGCCGCAGCTGCGGCGTCGCCGGCGCACCCGGCGCCACGCCGGCGCGCGAGGCCGCGCCACCATAGGTGTTCCACGCGGGGCCCGCCGCGGCGGCGCGCGGCGCGCTGCCCGTGCTGACCGGCGCCGGCGCGGTCGTCGCGGGCCGCACGCTCGGGGTCGCCTGTCCGTCACCGCACGCGGCGACGGCGACCGTCACAAGGCCCAGGAGCGCAACGGCGGACAGCGTCCGACCCACGCACCCATGGTGGCACCGGCGGCGCTGTCAGGAGCCGCCGTCGATGCGGCAGCAGGCCGCGACGTGCTCCGCGTTGTCGGCCAGCAGCGCCTGTGCGAGATCGAGCATCTGGCCCACCCGCTCGTCCGCCACGCGGTTGAGCACGGTCCGCTGCCGACGCTCGGCCTCGACGAACCCGCACCAGCGCAGGCACGCGAGGTGGTTCGAGACCTTCGGCTGCGGCGCGTCGAGCCGCTCGGCCAGTTCGCCCACGGAGAGCTCGCCCTCGATCCGCAGCACCTCGAGGATGCGGACGCGCAGGGGATCGCCGAGGCCGCGGAAGTACTTGGCCACGAGGTCGCTGGGCGCCGGGGCCGGCGGCAGTCGGAACGGGCTTGCGAGTTGGGCTTGCGACATATGTGGCGCGCTAGATATCAGGTTTTCAGACAGTGGGATACTCGGGCGGGGCCCCCGACGCCTGGCGCTAAGCCGCGAGCTCGAGCGGCTCCGCGCCCTTCTGCGATGACTTCTCGCCGTTCGAACTGTCTTACATGCGACACCCACCGACCGAGGAGCTGCTCGCGATGCTGAGAGAGTTCTCCGCGCCCCTTCAGAAGGGCGAGAACAAGGGAGCCTGGACCTACGTGGTCATGGACGATTCCGCGGAGTTCTTCGGGACCCATGGCCTCGTGAAGGTCCGCGGCACCGTCGACGGCGTGCCGTTCGAGAGCGCCTTCATGGCCCGCGGCGACGGAACCCACATGCTCCCGGTCAAAGCCGACGTCCGGAAGCAGATCGGCAAAGCCCCCGGCGACACCGTCGCCGTACGCCTCGACGAGCGCATCAGCTAGGCGGGGCCCACCCGTCCACCCCCAAGCCGCCGCCGGGCGGCACCGTCATCAGCAAGCGCGAACGGGAGGCAACGCCTCGGTGGCTGAGCGAGTGCCGACGAGGGGGCGACGCCCGACCACCAGCGTTCAACGCTTCGGCTGCCAAAACGCAATCTCGCCGCCGGCCTCAGCGGCGACCACGCTCCGCCACCCCACAGGCCCCTCCCGCGGCTCCAACAGCACCGAAGCCCCAAAGCACCGCGCCCGCTCAGTGGCCTCATCAATCCGCGCAACCTCGACATACGGCAGCCACAACGCCCGGTCGGTCGCGCACTCGACCACGCCACCCCCGAGCCCAGGGCCCATCGACAACGCGTGATACGAGCCGTAGCGGGTGTCGATCCGCTCCTGGCGCCATCCGCACACCGCGGACAGAAACGCCCCGGCGGCAGCGAGGTCGCCGGTGTGGAGCTCCAGGTGGACAACGCGTCTGGACGTAGCAGTCATCACTCCTCTGACCGTTAGACCACCACCACGACACGAACTCATCGCACGCCCTGACGCCCGCGATGAGTCCCGACACGACGCCCGGTCACAACAGGCATGACCACACCGATCGTCACCGCCATCACCCGCCGCCTCGAGGCCGTCGGCCACGACACGTTCATCGACGACCTTCGTTCAGCGAGCGCGATCCAGCGCGACGCGACCAGGCAAGCCGTCATGCCGCGCAGCACCTGACCGAATTGGCAGCGCGTCGGCCCCGGCACCCGTTACGGTGCCGCCCGACATGTCGGGCCTCATGCTCGAATGCGCCGTACGTAGCCACGTGGGCCGCGTGCGCGCGAACAACGAGGACGCGGTGTTCGCCAGCCCGCGGATGGCGGCGGTCGCCGACGGCGTCGGCGGCTCCGCCGCCGGCGAGGTCGCGAGCCGCCTCGTCATCAACGCGCTCGAGCACCTCGACAAGTGCCGGCTCGAGGGAACCGTCGAAGACGCGCTCCAGGCCGCGATCGCCCGCGGCAACGACACCATCGCGTTCATCGCCGACCAGCGCCCCGCCATGACCGGCATGAGCACGACCCTCACCGCCATCGCGCTCGACGAGAGCGGCTACGTGCTCGCGAACGTCGGCGACTCGCGCACCTACCTCCTGCGCGACGGCGAGCTGCGCCGCCTCACGCGCGACGACACGCTCGTACAGCTGCTCATCGACAGCAACGACCTCACGCCCGCGCAGGCGCGCGAGCACCCCCAGCGCTCGGTCGTCCTCGAGGCGCTCGACGGCGACCCGCAGCGCACGCCGACGGTCACCACGCTCACCGCGCGGCTCGGCGACCGACTGCTGCTCTGCTCGGACGGCCTGTCAGACATGGTCTCCGACGACGACATCGCCGTCGCGCTGCTGCTCCCCTCGCGCGACGCGTGCGCCGACGAGCTCATCGAACTGGCGCTGCACGCCGGCGGGCGCGACAACGTCAGCGCGATCGTCGCCGACGTCACGCAGCGCGACGACCCGTCGTCTGCCTGGGGCTAGGCCACCCGCAGCTTCGGGCGCTCGGTGCGCTCGGCGTACGCGAGCGCGACCTGCAGGAACGCCTTGCCCGCCGGCGACTGTCGGCGCCCCGTGCGCCAGACGAGCGCAATCGGCCACGTCAGCGGCTCGGGGCCGACCTGGCGTACCTCGATCGGCGGCCCGGGCTGCTCGGCGATCGTGCGTGGCATCACAGCGATCCCGAGGCCCTTGCTCGCCAGGGTGCGCACCGCCGCCATCTCGGTGCAGATGAACGCGTTGCGGGGCTGAAGGCCCCGCCCGGCCATCGCACGCTCGAGGCGGCGCCGCAGCGCGGAGCTCTCCTGGAAGCCGATGAGGTCCTCGCCGGCCAGATCCTCGAACGTCACGCGCGCCTGCTCGCAGAGCCGGTGACCGACCGGCAGCGCGGCGACCAGCTCCTCCTCCCAGAGGAGCGTCGCCGCGAACTCGTCGCCGAGGGCGTCGGGGTCGAGGGCGGTGAACGCGCAGTCGAGCTCGTCGGCGCGCAGCGCGGCGAGGACGTTGTCCTGCGTGTTCTCCGTCATGTGCACCGCGACCTCGGGGTTGGCGGCGCGGAAGTCCCCCAGCATCCCGAACAGGTCGTAGGGCCCGGTCGGGTAGACGCCGCCGATTCGCAGCTCGCCGCGCAGCCTGCCGGTGAGCTCCTCGAGCTCGTCGTGCAGGCCGTCGACCTCGGCGATGACGCGCTTGGCGCAGCTGAGGATGACCCGGCCCTCGGGCGTCAGCTCGACCTTGCGGCTGTTGCGCCGGAACACTTCGAAGCCCAGCTCGAGCTCGAGCCGGCGAATCTGCTGCGAGATCGCCGACTGGGAGAGGTAGAGCTCCTCTCCCGCCTTCGTCAAGGAGCCGTGGCGCGCCACGGCGGCGATCGTGCGCAGGTGGCGGAGTTCCATGGAAGTGATGGTCTCAGCCGACCGCCCAGAAGTCGAAGTCAGGCTTCTGGGGGCAGCCATAACGTCACGTCATGGTCGGCGCGTGCACACGGTGCGGCGTATGGCCGGCTACGGGACCGGTACGGGCTCCGGACGCCGCAGCGCGCCCGCGAGTCGACGCAGGCCGCCGTAGCGCACAACGAGGACGGCGAGCCCGACGATCGTGATCGGGACGAAGAGCACGAAGCGCAGGACGACCGCGTAGGCGAGGGCGGCCGCGCGCGTGCCGCCGGCGACGAGCCGCACCGCGAGGATCACGGCGGCGTCGAAGGTGCCGACGTACCCAGGCGCCGCCGGGATGAGCGCGACGAGATTGGCCAGCGCCATGATGTACAGCCCGTCGACGAGCGACAGGTGCACCCCGGCGACCGGGCCGAGCACGGCGTAGACCGAGCCCTCGACGAGCCACAGGCACACCGACAGCGCGAGCAGCCCGGCGCCCACCGCCGACCACATCCGGCGCGTGGGAGCGAGCAGCCGCGTCGCGAGCTCGCGGACACGTTGTCCGGCGCCGGTGTCACGGCCGAGGAAGGCGGCGGCGGCTCCGGCCAGAAGCAGCCCGGCCACGACGACCGCGAGCATCCAGCCGTCGATACCCAGCGGCAGCGAGAGGGTCGTCACGAGCAGGCCGAAGATGAGCACGAGCGCCGCGGCGTCGAGCACGCGCTCGGCCACGAGCGCGCCGAAACCGTCGGCGGTCGGCGCCCCGGCGTCGCGCGAGCTCAGCATCGCCTTCATCACGTCGCCGGCGCGAGCGGGCAGCGCGTTGTTGCCCATGTAGCCGACCGTCGTCAGCGCGTAGGCGTCGCCGCGCCCGATCCGCGCGTCGCAGTGGCGCAGGATCCGCAGCCACCGCTCGCCGCGCATCGCCGTCGCGAGCGCGTAGAGACCGAGCGCCGCAGCCAGCCGCGGGAGCGCGACCGACGCGGACGGCAGCTCCGGCATCTGCTGGCGCGACGCCCACCAGACGACCGCCGCCAGGGCCACGACCGAGATCGCGGCGGGCAGCAGCAGTGCGCGGCGGCGGTTCGTCACTAGGCGCGCTCGGGCGCCAGCGCCTCGCTCATCGCCGGAGGCACCGGCACCTTCTTGTAGGGCTGCTGGACGTCGGCGTCGCTGTGCTCCTCGTGATAGGAGCTCTCGACGTTGACGGCCCAGATGTCGTGGCCCGTGCCCCTGAGGACGTTGTCCACGGCGCGCATCGCGCTGAGCATCGAGTGGTCCGAGTTGTTGTAGCGGTGCAGGCCGTTGCGGCCGACCTGCTGGAAGTTCGTGCCCAGCGGGTCCAGCCACTCGCGGATCGTCGCCACGCGCTCGGCGTACTCCTCGTCGTACATCGGGTAGGCGAGCGGGACGCGCACGACGTAGCCGCGGCGCACCTGCTCGGGCTTCGCGAGACCGAGCTTGTGCAGCTCCTCGGTGGCCAGGGCGACGAGCGCGTCGTCGTCCATCGTCCAGAGGTCGTCGCCCTTGAAGCAGAAGTACTCGAGGCCGACGCAGGCGGTGTCGGGGTCGGGCACCATCCACGGGCTCCACGAGCGGTAGTTCTGGATGCGGCCGACGCTCACGCCCGGCTCGTGGATGTAGATCCAGTTGTCGGGGAAGAGGTCCTCGCCGTCGAGCACGAGCGCGACGGTGAGGAAGTCGCGGTAGCGCAGGCCGCGGGCGGCCTCGACGACGCGCTCGGGCGGCTGCGGGTCGGCGATGCCGGCGGTCGCGCGCAGCGGCAGCGAGGAGATCACGGCGGCGGGCTCGATGATCTCGTCGGGCGTATGGACGGCGACGCACTCGCCGTCGACGAACTCGAGGCGCGTGGCCGCCGTCTCGGTGCGGACCTCGCCGCCGAGCTCCTCGATGCGCGCGGTCATCGTCTCCCACATCTGGCCGGGGCCGTAGCGGGGGTACTGGAACTTGTCGATCAGCGACTTGATCTTGTTGCCCTTGTTGCCGAAGAAGGCGGCCTTGGCGGCGGAGAAGAACGACAGGCCCTTGATCCGCTGGGCGGCCCACTCGGCGCGGATCTCGTTGGCGGGGACGCCCCAGACCTTCTCGCTATAGGACTTGAAGAAGTGGGTGTAGAGGCGCTTGCCGAAGCGGTTGGAAACCCACTCCTCGAGGCTGTCCTCCTTGCCCTTGGGCTTGACCGCGGCCCACAGGTAGGACCCCAGGCACCGCGCGAGCTCGATCGGGCCGAGCTTCTTGACGACGTCGGTGCCGTTGAGCGGGTAGTCGAGGTAGCGGCCGCGCCAGTAGATGCGCGACATGCGCGGGCGCATGAGGAACTCGTCGCCCATGATCTCGAGCCAGAGGTCGTTGACCTCCTCGCTCTTGGTGAAGAAGCGGTGGCCGCCGAGGTCGAAGCGGTAGCCGTCCGGGTCGACGACCGTCTTCGCGAGGCCGCCGACCTGCTCGTCGGCCTCGAGCACGACGACGCGCCGCCCGGCCTTCGCCAGGAGATAGCCGGCGGTCAGGCCGGCAGGCCCTCCACCGATGACGACGTACGGCCGATCCTCGCCACCGTCGTCAGCGCGGGGGGCATCGATCTCCAAGAGACTCATGCCTGGAACTGTCCCCGGTCGACGGGGCTTTGCAGTCGTTCCGCTAATCGACGCTAACGATGCTTAACGCCGTTCATACAAAACGGCGCGCACGCCCTTCGGGAGCGGCTTGCCCTCGGTTACCGGCACCGCCAGCGTGCGCGACAGGCGCTTGTCGCGATCGAGCACTCGCTGCCACTGCGCCGAGCGCTTGCGGACCTCGCTGGTCCACGGCGCACCCCACCGCGCGGTACGGATGATCGGGAAGATCGCGAGGATCTTCTGCCCCGGTTGCAGCGTGCGCACGAGGGCACGTTCGGTGGGCGTCGGCTTCGCGTCCTCCAGGCGATCGAGCGCGTCGCGCCAGTCGAAGACCATCGGATCCTTGACCGGGCCCATGATGTTCGCCCAGCGCAGGCGGACGTCCTTGGGCAGGTAGTAGTGCATGACCGGCCCCTGCTCGGGGTGGACGGCCAGCACCATGTCGCCGTCCTCGAGGCGGTCGCGCGTGAGCACCGCGACCGTGTGGGCGTCGCTCTTCGTGTTCAGCGCACCCGTGCGGGGGTTGAACCAGAACGCGACGAGGATGAGCAGCACGACGAGGCCGAGGCGCCCGCCGCGCGCGAGGCCGGCGGCGCCGAGGAGCAGGATCGGCCCCACGAAGACCGAGAAGTAGCGGTTCGACCACGCCGGCGAGATCTGCGACGCGATGAAGGCCAACAGCAGCGCCGTGAAGCCCATGATCGCCACGGCGACCGCCGCGCGCGCCCGCGGTGAGCGCCGCGGCGCCCCAAGCAGCGTGCTCAGGCCAAACCCCGCGCCGATGGCGAACGCCATCGCGGGCGCCGCGCCGCCGAGGACGGTAGAAAAGCCGTTGAGGACGTCCTGGAAGCGCGGCCGCTCGGCCCACGGCGCGCCGGTGTGCGCGGCCTGGGAGAGCAGCGTCGGCACCCACGGCAGGTAGAGCAGCAGCGCCAGGCCGTAGCCGATCGCCGCGTCGCGCAGCAGCGCGCGCCGGTTCTCGGTCGACCGCCACAGCGGCACGAGCGCGGCCACGCTCCCGAGCGCGAGGAACAGCCCCCAGTTGTGGGCGTAGGCCAGCAGCGCGAGCGCGACCGAGAACACCGGCAACCACGCGCGCCGCTCGAGGTAGAACGCCGCCACGAACGTGCCGACCACCGCCGTCGAGAGGAAGGCGACGAGGGTGTACATCCTCGTCTCCTGCGCGTAGTAGGTCAGGAACGGGTTGATCGCCGCCAGGAGCGCGGCGATCCATGCCGCGCGATGGCCGAACAGCGCCCTGCCCGCGAACCACGCGGTCGGCACCGTCAGGAGGGCGAAGAGGATCGACAGGGCGTGGGTGCGCGCCTCGCCGCTGCCGAAGAGGTCCATCCAGACGCTGAGCAGCAGGTAGTAGAGCGGCGGCGAGCCGTCCAGGCGCAGGACGCTCGGGATGTCGTGGAACGGGTGCGAGGCGATCCCGACCGACAGCCCCTCGTCGATCCAGAAGCGGGCGTGGATGGCCTGGGTCCGCAGCGCCAGCGAGAGGCCGACGAGGAACGCCAGCGCCATGATCGACTTCGGCAGGCTGACCGCGAGCCGCGCGCTGCTCATGCGCGCCAGACGGGCACGCGGGCGCGCGAGCGTCGCGCCGGCGGTGCTCACGCGCACCGCCCCACGATCCGCCAGCCGTTGCCGATGGCAAAGGTCTGCACCGCGGCCTCGCCACCGAGCGAGTCGAGCGGCGGCGTCGGGCCCTCGCGGGCGGTGTTGTGCGCGCGGAAGGCCACGCCCCGCGTCTGCGGCACGTACTTGACGTCGGTCGTGTGCACGTGCAGCTGCCAGGCGACCGCCGGCACCTGGAAGCGGCCGGTGAACGGCGTCCCGCAGGCGAGCAGGCGATCGCGCCCGCCGGCATTGGCAATGACATCCGACAGGCCGTCATTGAGACGCGCCTGGTACTCGTTGGACTGCATCACCGGATCGAAACGATCGAGGAACGGCCGGACAAAGAGAAATGCGGCAACGACGGCCAGCACCGGGACGACGACGGGCTGCCGCAGGATGCGCTGGGGCAGCGCTCGGACGAGCCAACCCACGCCGACGCCGCCCAGCACGCACGCGATCGCCGCGGGCATGATCAGGTAGCGCGAGTTGCCGCTGAAGCCGTCGTTGGTCATCAGCGCGACCTCGCCCACCCAGATCGCCGCTGCTGCCGCGAGCACCAGCACGGCGTGCCACTCCTGGCGGCGTGGCACGCGCAGCAGCAGACCGAGCGGGAGCAGGTAGATCCCGCCCTTCACGGCGCGCGAGAGCATCATCCAGAACTGCTTGATCACCTCGCCGATCGGGTCGTCGGAGAACGCCACGCTGTTGGGGTTCGGGTTGTGCGCGCGGTGTGCGGCGCGCAGGAGGTCTCCGGAACCCCACAGCTCCGGCAGCAGCCACAGCACCGGGAGCGAGACGAAGGCCGCGACGACCATCCGGCGCGCGTCAGCGTCGCGCCAGAACAGCCACAGCCCGTACAGGCCGAAGAACGCCCACGCCTCGGGGCGCAGCAGCGCGGCGCCGAGGCCGAAGAGGAAGGCGTGGCGGTAGCGGCCCGCGAGATGCCGGTCGACCGACGCGAGCGCCAGCGCCACCAACAGGCCCTCGGAGTTGCCCAGCCACCCGTTGCGGATCGTCCACGGCGAGATCGCATACGCCGCTGCCGCCGCGGCGCCGGCGGGCAACCCGCCGAGGCGGCGCGCCACACGGAACGCCATGACGATGCCCGCGATGGTGCCCGCGCGCGCGACGAACAGCCACAGATCAGGCGCGAGGCCGCCGAACAGGGCGAACGGTGTCGTCAGCAGGACCGGGAGCGGCTTCCACGACGGCCCGTCCACCGTCGAGAGGTCCAGATGCAGGATCTCGCGGCCCCAGATGATCCAGGCCCACGGGTCGTAGGTGGGCGCCGAGGGCCAGAGGAAGGTGAGCGCCGTGGCCCCGAGCACGGCGAGCGCGACCCAGTAGCGCACGGCGATGCGCGGCACGGAAAGTGCCGGCAGGCGTGGGCTGGGTGCCGCTGTCAGCTCGTGAGCGGGGGGCATCGCGGAGGCGTTGGCGATTGTGGCGGACGGCATGTTGCCCGCCGTTAAGACGCCTTATGCGTCGATGAACGGCGCAACCACGGGCTGCGATCATCCGTTGCAGCCGCATGAGCCGCTCCCTTGCCGCGCTGGCCACCCTCCTGGCCCTCGCACTTCCGACCGTCGCTGCCGCCGACCCGCCGTGGTCGGCGCCGCAGAATCTCTCTTCACCGCACCTGTTCGTGGACCCCGTCGACGTGACCACGTCGGGCAACAACACGACCCTGGCGTGGTGGGACTGGCAGGACGGCGTCGGCACGAGCGCGCGCAACGGCGTGAGCCTCGCGTCGCGCGCGCCGGGCGCCGCGACGTTCGGCAGCGAACGCGCCGCCCCCGGGAACACGATCGACATCGCCGGCTACGCGCAGACCCGTGCGATCGCCCTGACCGCCCGCGGCGACCGCACGCGGATCGCCGTCGCGTTCGGGGCGACGAGCGGGACGTTCGGCTCCCAGCGCACGATCGCCTCCGGCACCCAGCTGGCGCGCCCCGTGCTCGCGGTCAACCCCAGCGGCGCGGCCGCGGTGGCCTACTTCCAGGACCGCGGGGTGACCAACGACCGCGTGATGGTCAGCCTGCGCCGCGCGGGCGGGAGCTTCGGCAAGCCGTTCCAGATCGCGCACGGGCGGGTCCGGTCGGTGGCGGTCGCCGTCGGCGAGCGGGGCGACGTCCTCGTCGCCTGGGACACGTCGACGGTGATCCAGGCGCGCTACATGTCGCCGGGCGCCAAGGGCTTCCAGCCGATCGAGACGATCTCGTCCCGGTCGACGGCCGGAGCCGAGATGGAGGCTGCGATCGCCGGCGTCGGGCGCGGCTATGTCGCCTGGAGCGCCCAGCTGCGCACCGAAGGCGGCACGACGGGCCCCGTGTTCAACGAGGTCGCGGTGCGCCCCTCCGGTCACCGCTTCCGCGCCGCCCAGCTGCTCGAGCAGGATCCGGCGAACCTCCAGCAGGAGCCGGTCGTCATCGCGACGCAGGGGCGCGACGCGACCGTCGCATGGACCGGCTTCGACGGAGCCAACGAGCGCGTGCGCGTCGCATCGACCGATCCGAGCGCACGCTTCGGCGCGCCGCAGGACGTGTCCGCGGCAGGGCGCGATTCGGTCGCGTCGGACATCGCCATCGCCGGCCCGACGCGGGTGGTCGTGTGGGACAACGGCGGCTTCGACGCCAACCAGGTCTTCGCGTCGGTCGCGCCGTTTGGCTCGCCCTTCGGCCCGGCCGAGGCCGTCTCGCCGGCACAGGAGGCGCGCGCCGGGCGCGTCGTCATCGCGCCGCAGCCCACGATCGTGTGGACCAACCGGCCCGCGGGCTCGCATCCGCCCGGCGGGATCGCCGCGATCCAGACCTTCGCGCAGGCGGCGACGCGCGGGAGCTAGCTAGACACGCTCGAGCGTCGCCACCGCCAGCGCGGCGACGCCCTCCTGGCGCCCTACGAAGCCCATCCCCTCCCCCGTCGTCGCCTTGACGTTGACCTGCTCTGGGCGCACGCCGAGCCCCTCGGCGAGCGATGCGCGGATTGCGTCACGCAGGCCCCCGACCTTCGGGCGCTCCATGAGCAGCGTGGTGTCGACGTGCTCGACCCGCAGGCCGCGCTCGGCGAGCATCGCCGCGACGCTGCGCAGCAGCGCCATCGAGTCCGCGTCGCGCCAGCGCTCGTCCGTGTCGGGGAAGTGCTGGCCGATGTCGCCCAGCGCCGCGGCGCCCAGCAGCGCGTCGATGACCGCGTGCGTGAGGACGTCGGCGTCGGAGTGGCCCGCCAGGCCGCGGTCGTGCGGGACGGTGACGCCGCCGAGGATCAGCGGCCTGCCCTCCACGAGGCGGTGCGAGTCCCACCCGATGCCGGACGTCATCCGATCGGCTCCATCCGCCGCTCGCGGTGCTCGAAGACCGCGAGCTCGCGCACGCCGAGGTCGTCGAGGAGCGCGAGCGCCTGCTCGTAGTCCCGGCCGAGCTCGTCGGGACGGTGCGCGTCGCTCGACAGCGCGATCGGGTTGCCGGCGTCGAGCGCCATCTCGAGGAACGCCCGGGCGGGGTAGATCTCGCCGACGGGCTTGTGCAGCCCGGCGGTCGAGACCTCGATCGCGATGCCCGACTCCGCGATCCCCTCCATCGCGGTCTCGTAGAAGTAGCGCAGGTCGCGGTCCGGCCAGGGCCGCTGGGCGGGACCCCAATATTTGACGATGTCCGGGTGGGCGAGGATGTCGAACATCCCGCTCATCGCGGCCTCGCCGAGCCACTCGAAGTAGGTGCGCCAGACGCGGTCGGGCGAGCTTGCGGTCTCCCAGATGTCATAGCGGTCGTAGTCGAGCGCGCCGTCGCCGACGAAGTGGATCGAGCCGACGACGTAGTCGAAGTCGTGCGCGGCGAGCAGCTCGGCCATGCGGTCCTCGCGGCCGGGCAGGTAGTCGGCCTCGATTCCCAGGCGCAGGTCGGTCTCCTCGCGCACGAAGGCGCAGTAGGCGTCGAGGTCGTCGCGGGCCGAGTCGCGCCACAGCTCGTGCTGCCAGACGTCCAGCGCCTGGCGGAAGCGGTAGACGTGCTCGGCGACACCGAGCTCCTCGATGCCGCGCTCGGACGCGACCGTGCGGTAGCGCTCGGCGTTCTCGGCGGTCAGATAGCGCTCGGCGGGCGTCGCGTCGACGTCGTCCGGGCGCAAGTGGACGTGGTAGTCGGTCAGCACGGGCGCCGAAGTTTCGCACCGCCTACCCGGGGCGCTTCTTGCGGGTCCGCTCCTCGAGCTCGGCGGCCTTGCGTTCGTTGAACTCGCTGCTGCGGCGCACGAACTCGAGCAGCAGCTCGAGCTGGTCGAGCGTGTAGTGCCGGTAGAGCTGCTCCGCGAGCGCGGCGTGCTCGCCGTAGTACTGGCCGGAGTGCAGCGTCGACTCGGGCGTGAGCTCGACGAGCACGCGCCGGCGGTCGCTCGGGTCGGTCGTGCGGCGCGCGTAGCCCGCGCGCTCCAGACGGTCGATGACGGTGGTGATCGCGCCGCTGGTCAGGCCAGTCACGTCCGCCAGCCGTCCGGCGCTCACCCGGCCCTCCCGCTCGATGACGTCCAGGCAGCGCATATCGGTCCGGTTGAGGCCGACCGCGTCCGCGACCGCCTGGTCGTAGCGGTCGGTCGCGCTCTGCGATCGCCGGATCTCGTAGATCAGCTGCTCGAAGGTTTGCCGTTTTTTACTTGCCAATCTGATCTCTTGATTGCTAAGTTAGTTTCCTATCGAGAGATTCTACATGCTGCAGGAGACGCCGATGACCGTGGCGATCCAAGCCGACGAACTGACCAAGACCTACCCGCCCGACGTGCGCGCGCTCGACGGGCTGAGCCTGACCGTGGAGGCTGGCACGATCTTCGGACTGCTCGGCCCCAACGGTGCCGGAAAGTCGACCACCGTCCGCATCCTCACCACCCTGTCACGGCCCGATAGCGGCAGCGCACGGGTGGCCGGGATCGACGTCGGAAGGGACCCCGTGAAGGTCCGCCGCGCGATCGGCGTGGTCGGGCAGAAGCACGGCCTGGACCCCGAGGCCACCGGCCGCGAGAACCTCGTCCTGCAGGGCGAGTTCTACGGGCTGACCGGCCGCGACCTGCGCCGCCGCGTCGACGATTCGCTCGAGCGCTTCGCGCTCGGCGCGGCCGCCGACCGGCAGGCCAAGACCTACTCCGGCGGCATGCAGCGCCGGCTCGACGTGGCCATGGGGCTCCTCCACCGCCCCCAGGTCCTCTTCCTCGACGAGCCCACCACGGGCCTGGATCCCGAGGCGCGCACCGATCTCTGGCACGAGATCGAGCGCCTCGCCCGCGAGGAGCTCATGACCATCCTCATCACCACCCACTACATGGACGAGGCCGACCGCCTCGCGGCACAGCTTGCCATCGTCGATCGCGGCCGGATCGTGGCGCGCGGCACGCCCGACGAGCTGAAGGCCGAGCTCGAGGGCGACACCATCCACATCGACCTCGCGGAGGGCGATCAGGGCGCCGCGCAGCGCGCCCTCGAGGACGTCGCCGGGGTCGGCGGCGCCACGCTCGACGGCAGGACCCTGCGCGCCCGCGCGCGCAACGGCAGCGTCGCGATCCCCGCAGTACTCACCGCGCTCGACGCCAACGGCGTCAAGGCCGCCTCGGTGACCCTGGCGCGCCCGTCGCTGGACGAGGTCTACCTGCGCCACGCCGGCCGAACGTTCTCCACCGCGGACGAGGAGGTGGCGGCATGACCGCCGTACGCCAGACCTGGCAGGTGAGCCTGCGCTACCTGCGCGTCTTCAAGCGCCAGCCCGCCTACCTGGGCATCGCGCTGACCCAGCCGATCATCTGGCTGCTGCTCTTCGGGGCGCTGTTCAAGGCGGTCACCGAGATCCCGGGCTTCCGCGGCGGCTCGTACGTGGACTTCCTCACGCCGGGGATCGTCGTCATGCTCGCGGTCTCCTCGGCCGGCTGGAACGGGATGGCGTTCATCGAGGACATCAACGGCGGGGTCATGGACCGGATGCTGGCCGCGCCGGTCTGGCGCGGCGCGCTGAACCTCGGCAGCGTCGTGTACGCGATGCTGACCATCGCGGTCCAGACGACGCTGATCGTGCTGCTCGCGCTCGCGCTTGGCGCCCATTACACCAACGGCGTCTGGGGCGTCCTGCTCCTCATCCTCGTGGCGGCCCTGCTCGGCGCGGCGTTCGCGTCGCTGTCCAACGGCGTCGGCGTGCTGGCCCGCCAGCGCGAGACGCTCATCGGCGCGGTCAGCCTCGTGCTGCTGCCGCTGACCTTCCTGTCCTCGGCGCTCATGCAGCAGAGCCTCGTGCCCGAGTGGATCCGCACCGTGGCGAAGATCAACCCGGTCAACTGGGCGGCCGAGGCCGGCCGCTCGGCGGCGATGGAGAGGATCGACTGGGGCCTCGTCGCCAGCCGGGTGGGCATGCTCGCCGCGCTGGTGGCGGTCTGCGCCTGGTTCGCGACGTGGGCGTTCGGGGCCTACCAGCGCTCGCTCTGATCGTTACCGCCGGACGTCCTCACAGTCCCCGGCGACGCGATCGCCGGGGTCCGCGAAGACGATGTCGTGGCCGGAGCCGCACTTGACCGTGTCGAGGTCGCCGCGGACGACGTTGATGCGGTCGTTGCCCGGGCCGCCCGAGATCGTGTCCGGGTCGAGGTTGCCGAAGATCTCGTCGTTGCCGGAGCCACCGGAGATGTGGTCGAAGCCGCGGTCGCCGGTGATGTGGTCGTCGCCGGCGTCGCCGAAGATGCGGTCGTCGTCGGCGCGACCGGCCATCGTGTCGTTGCCGGGCCCGCCGTGGAGCTCGTCGCGGCCGTATTCGCCGTCGATGTAGTCGTCGCCGCCGGCGCCGAAGAGGACGTCGTCGCCGCCCTTGCCGAAGAGCGAGTCGTCGCCGGGCGTGCCGTGCAGGACGTCGCGGCTCTGCGTGCCGGAGATGACCGAGGCCGCGTCGGAGTCGTTGGCGCCCTCGGGCGGCACCGGTGTGACCGTCTCGCAGTTGAGCAAAGCGTCGCGCGTGGGCGCGTCGGCCTCGACGTAGACGGTGTCGTTGCCGGGCCCGCAGTCGATCTCGTCGCGGCTGGTGTCGGCGGCGCGGATGGTGTCGTCGCCGGCGCCCGCGTCGATCGTGTCGGGGTCTGGCCCGCCGACGATGAGGTCGTCGCCCTCGTCGCCGAACAACTCGTCCGGGCCGGAGCCGCCGTCGATCTGATCGGCGCCCTCGCCGCCCTCGAGCGTGTCGTCGCCCGAGTCGCCGTGGATGACGTCGGAGCCGTTGTTGCCGGCAAGGATGTCGCGGGCGGCGCCCCCGTCGATGAGGTCGTCGCCGTCGCCGCCGTAGATGTTCTCGGTGCCGGACTCGCCGAAGAGCTGATCGTTGCCCTCGCCGCCGCGGATGAGGTCCGAGCCGCGGCCGCCCTTGATGATGTCGTTGCCCGGGCCGCCGTAGAGCCGGCGGTCGTTGCCGAAGGTCGAGTCGACGATCTCGTCGTCGCCCGCCTCACCGAAGACGCGGTCGTCGCCCGGGCCGCCGTCGAGGTAGTCGTTGCCGTCGGAGCCGTGGATCGAGTCGTCGCCGGTGCCGCCGTCGGCGCGGTCGTTGCCGGGGCCGCCGCTGACGCGATCGTTGCCGGAGCCGCCGTAGAGCGTGTCGTCGCCGACGTCGCCGAACAGATGGTCGTCGTAGGAGCCGCCGCGCAGGGTGTCGTTGCCGTCGCCGCCCATGAGGACGTCGTTCTCGCGGCCGCCGCTCAGCGTGTCGTCGCCCGCCAGGCCCGCGATGAGGTCGCGCAGGCGCGTGCCGTTGATCGCATCGGGGCCGGCGGTGCCCTGCACGCGGGCCAGCCCGGGCTGGATCGCGACGCCGAGCGGCGTGGTGCCTGGGAGCGCGACCGACCCGAGCCGCCGGTGCGAGAACGGGCTGACGAACGACAGCGTTCCGCCGCCGCCGTCGGCCAGGTAGACGCGCACGGCATCGGGCGACCAACCGGGCGCGCCCGGCCCGCGGCCCGAGAGGAAGCGGTGCACCTGCCGGTCGCCGACGTTGACCAGTGCGGCCTTGGCGCCGCCGGGCGCGGCGCCGACGGCGAGCGCCGTGCCGTCCGGCGAGGCCGCGACCGCGCCTCCAATTCCGGCACCGAGCGACAGCGGGTGCTTCTCGGGCTTGCGGCTCCCCGGGCGCACGGCGAACAGCCGGCGCGGCGCGCTGACCCACGCGGTGCCGGACGCGTCGAACGCAACGCCGGCAGCGCGCTTGACGACCACCCGCCGCAGGAGCTTGGCGGCGCCGGTGGCGACCATCGCCACCCGCCCCTTGGCGAGGACGACCGCGGCGAGCGTGCCCTGCGGCGCGAGTGCGAGCGCCACGGCCGTCCCGTGCAAGCCCACACGGTGGCGCACCGCGAGCGAGCGCGCGTCGAGGACGAACAGGCTGTTGCCCGCGGCCGCGTAGGCAGTCGCGCCGCCGGGCGACACCGCCACGCCGACCGCCGGCGCGGCGAGGTCGCGCGCGGCGATCGTGAACGGCGGGATGCCGGGCAGGGGCGCCGCGGGGACCATGCCGAAGTCGAAGGCCGCCACCGCGTTGCCGGCGGCGGCGAACGCCCGCTCGCCGTCGCGGCTGATCGCCACCGCCCGCGACGGGCCGGGCATCGGAGGCCGGGCGACGACCTGGTTGGTCGCGATGTCGAGCAGCGCGACGTCCGGGGTGCCGGTGGCGAGCAGCGCGACGCGCGCGTGGGCGGGCGCCGCCCCCAGGGCGGCCGCGAGCACGGCGAGGATCGCGGCGCGGCGCACGAGCTTGAGGGTCGCCCTCGCCGCCCGCGGTCCTACAGTTGCGACCGTGGCCCGACCCTCCGGCTTTGCATTCGTCCAACGCAACAACGGGAGCGTGATCATCACGCACCACGGCCGTACGGCGTCAACCCTGCGCGGCGGGCAAGCCAAAGCGTTCCTTGACGCGGTCGCGGCGGACGACGCCCAACTCGTCATGGCGCGCTGGACCGGCAACTACAAGCGCGGCAACGAACGCGCGGCGGCGCAGCACCCGCGCAACCGCGGCCGCTAGATCAACTCGCCGCGCTCTCCATCGGCGCTTTCTGAGCAGACATTCAGGCGCGCGTAAGCCCGCCTTCAGGGTCCTGCGCCACGATCGGCAGGGCACATGAAGCGATTCACTCTCATCCCCATCCCCACTCCCGACGGGCGCCACCTCGTCCTCCAAGCCGTCCCGCAGACGCGCAGGCAGCGCCTGCGCCGCCTCCTCGCACGCTTCGGCCTATAGGGTCCCCGCCCGTGGACGTCTCGTCGCGGTTCGAGGTCGCCGGGTTCGGCGCGATCGTCACCGGCGGCGCCAGCGGACTCGGGCTCGCATACGGCGAGGTGCTCGCGGCCCACGGCGCACGGGTGACGCTGATCGACATGGACGCCGAGGGCGTCGCCGCGCAGGCCTCGCGCCTGCAGGGCGACGGACTCGACGTGCGCGGCGCCGTCGCCGACGTGACCGATCACGACGCCCTCGATGCGGCGATCGACGATGCGGCGCAGACGTACGGCAGGCTCGACGTCGCCTTCGCGAACGCAGGCATCGATCCGGGCGTCGGCTTCGTCGGCGCATGGGCAAGCGGCCAGCGGCCGCGCGTCGAGGATGGCGCGCTCGAGCGCTACACGGACGAGCGCTGGAACCGCGTCATCGACATCAACCTCAACGGGGTGTTCGCGACCGCCCGCGCCGCGGCCCGCCACATGCGCCCGCGCGGCTTCGGCCGGATCGTCGTGACCACCTCGCTCGCGGCGACCAAGGTCGAGCCCGCGATCGGCGCGGCCTACATGACGGCGAAGGCCGGCGCCAAACACCTCATGCACTGCCTCGCGCTCGAGCTGGCGGCCGACGGCATCACGGTCAACGCGATCGCCCCCGGCTTCTTCGTGACCAACATCGGCGGCGGGCACGCGCACGACCCCAACCAGCAGGCGGCCATCGCGAAGGACATCCCGATGCACCGCGTCGGCTGGCCCGACGACATCAAGGCGCTCGCGCTCTTCCTCGCCTCGCCGGCGTCGGACTACATCACCGGCCAGGAGATCGTCATCGACGGTGGCTGGGGCCTGGGCGCGGCGGACTGAGCCGCTCGCCCAGCAGCAGCTCGGCCACGCGCAGGTCGAGCGGCGTCGTGACCTTGAGGTTCTCGGGCGGCGCCTCGACGACCCGTACCGTCCCGCCGAGCGACTCGACGAGCGAGGCGTCGTCGGTGGCCGCGCCGATGACGTGATCGTCGAGCGCGAGGGCGCGCTCGAGCGCCTCGCGGCGGAACGCCTGCGGCGTCTGCACCGCCCAGAGCCGCGAGCGGTCGAGCGTCCGCTGCACGCGGCCGTCGGCGCACTCCTTGACCGTGTCGGTCACCGGCGCGGCGGCGATCGCGGCGTCGGCCTCGGCCAGCGCTTCCAGGCAGGCTTCGAACAGATCCGGGGTCGCAAGCGGCCGCGCGGCGTCGTGGACCACGACCGCGTCGTCCGGGCGCGCGGCCGCGAGCGCCGCCCGCACCGAGTGCGAGCGCTCGGCGCCGCCAGCGACGCCGACCGTCCCTGCCGGCGCGGCGACCTCCGGCGGAAGCGCCACGACGATCTGCTCGATCGCCGGCACCGCGCGCAGCGCGGCGAGCGACCACTCGATCATCGGGCGTCCCGCCAACACGACGAACGCCTTGGGCACAGGCGTCCCAAGGCGTTCGCCACGACCCGCGGCCACGACCAGCGCGACCGCCATCAGAGTCTCTTACGCAGTCGCGATCTTCGCGCCCGCCGACTCGGCGAGCAGGTTGTCGAGGTGGTCCTCGGCATCCGACTCGTCCTTGTCCAGCGCATACATCAGCTCGGAGGCAAGGATCTTCTTCGCACGGGTGAACATCTGCTTCTCACCCGTCGAAAGACCCTTCTGATGCTCGCGAATCGCGAGGTTGCGCACCACTTCTGCGAGCTCGTAGATGTCGCCCGTCTTGATTTTGTCCCGGTTGTGCTTGAACCGGCGATTCCAGTTCTTGGGCATCTCCGAGACGTCGTCCTCGAGCACAGCGAGCACCTTCTTGACCGTCTCCTCGTCGATGACCCGGCGAAGCCCTGCCAGAGCGGCGTTCTCGCACGGGACCATCACGGTCATGTCGTTGTGCAGGATCTTGATGGTGAGGTACTCGCGTTCCTCCCCGAACATCTTGCGGACTTCCTTCTTCAGGACCTTGCCCGCTCCATGATGCGGATAGACGACGTTGTCACCGCACTCGAACTCGATGTGTTCGAGCTCGGTGGCCTCGAGGTCCTCGCCGAGCTGTACCTCAGTCACTTCGGGAATGGTCATCCTCCTTCGGGGGGTCGGTACTACGTGTTCTATGTCTGCAGGTAGCGATCCACGAGGTTGATCTCCTGCAGCCTGCGCAGGCCCTCGCGGATGTCCTTTGCGCGGATCTCGCCCACGCCTTCGACGGTCTCGAGCTCGGCATCCGTTGCCGCGAGCATCTCGTCGAGACCTCCGAACTCCTTCACGATCTGCTGCACAACCAGCTTGGGGAGCCGCGGGATGCGGCCAAGGATCCGGTAGCCGCGCGGCGACACCGGATAGTCCAGCGTGTTGAGCTTGCGGTCATAGCCGAGCAACTCGGCGAGGCGACCGAAGTCGAGCAGGTCCTGATGCGGCAGCCGCCCGATCTGGTCGAGCGCCGCCGCGAAATCTTCGTCCGTGTCCTGCGCCAGGTAGTCATGCACGAGCGCAGCCTTGTCGGCCGCCGTGCCGACCATCGTCTCCTCGAGCTGCATCTCGATGAGACGCCCCTCAGTGCCCAACTCGACGATGTAGCGCTCGATCTCCACCGCCATGCGCGTCACGAGCTCTGAGCGCTGCAGCACGGTCAGGACGTCGTGCAGTGTGGCACCGCCCTCGAATTCGAGGGCGGTGAGGCGGGTGGACACCTGGTCCAGGCGGGTGCGGTATTTGTCGAGCGTGGCGAGGGCCTGGTTGGCCTTGGCCAGCACGACTGGGATGTCCTCGAGGATGTACTTCGCTCCATCCACGTAGAGCGAGACGACCTCGCGGCGCTGGGAGACCGCAATCACCAGCGCGTCGGTCTGCTTGGACACGCGCTCCGCGGTGCGGTGGCGCGTGCCGGTCTCGAGCGACAGGATCGTCGGGTCCGGCATGAGCTGGACGTTCGACATGGTGATCCGGGTCGCGTTGCCGTTGAGGACGATCGCGCCGTCCATCTTGGCGACCTGGTACAGCAGCGCCGGCGTGTAGTCGATGTCGAGCTTGATCCCCCCCGAAAAGAGAAAGCTCAGTTCCTCCGGATCGCCGATGACGATCAGGCCGCCGGTCTTGGCATGCAGGATGTTGTCGATGCCCTCGCGCAACGCGGTTCCGGGCGCGACCATCTCCAACGCCTTGACGAGCCGGGGCTCTTGGCGACCTTCGAGCTCTGTGAGCTCATCCCCGGAACGCTGCGCCATCAAGGCCGATTCTAGCAGCGTTTTTAGTCTGACCTTAGGCTCGTCAACATCGTGTCAAGCGGCACGACGGGCACTGTGGGCGGTTCCGAGCGCCCCTCGGACGGCCTCGCGCAGTGTGCCCGCCGACCCCGCTGAAACCACCGTTCGGAGCCCGAACTTCGCGGCCTCCTGAGCGCGCCGTTCGGGGTGGGCGACGGTGCGCAGCTCACCGGTCAGACCGATCTCTCCGAAGCACGCCAGCGGCGACGGGTCGGTTGCCATGCCGCGCGCGGCGCTCGCCACGGCGAGCGCGATGGCGAGGTCGGCTCCGGGCTCGTCGATGCGGACGCCGCCGACGACGTTGACGAACACGTCGCTCGTGCCGAGGCCGATGCCGGCGTGGCGGCCGAGCACGGCGAGCACGAGCGCGAGGCGGTTGCGGTCGATCCCGTTGCACACGCGCCGCGGCGGCACGAGCTCGCTCTGGGAGACCAGCGCCTGCACCTCGACGAGCAGCGGGCGCGAGCCCTCCATCGCGGCAAGGACCACCGAGCCGGGCGCCTTGGTCGCCTCGCCCACGAAGCGCGCGCTGGCGTCGAGGACCTCGACGAGACCGCCCTCGCGCATCTCGAAGACGCCGACCTCGTTCGTGGAGCCGAAGCGGTTCTTCAGCGCCCGCAGGGTGCGGTAGGTGCGCTCGCGCTCGCCCTCGAACTGCACCACGCAGTCGACGAGGTGCTCGAGCACGCGCGGCCCCGCGAGTGCACCCTCCTTGGTCACGTGGCCAACGAGCAGCACGGCGGTGCCCTGGCGCTTGGCGACCGTCGCGATGCGGGTGGCGACCTCGCGGACCTGCCCGACCGTGCCAGGCGCCGATTCGAGCGTGCCGGCGTGAAGCGTCTGCACCGAGTCGATGACGCAGGCGTCAGGGCGCTCGGCTTCGAGGGCGGCCAGCACAGCGTCGAGGTCGGTCTCGGCGAGGACGGGCACGTCGAGGGCGGCCGGGCCCAGGCGCTCGGCGCGCAGACGGATCTGGGCGGCCGACTCCTCGCCGGACACGTACAGCGTGGTGCGCCCGGCGGCGGCGAGGTTGCCGAGCGCCATGTTCGTGAGCGTCGACTTGCCGATGCCCGGCGAGCCGCCGAGCAGGACGAGCGACCCGGGCACGAGACCGCCGCCGAGGACCCGGTCGAGCTCTCCGATGGCGGTGCTCAGCCGCGGGGCGCGCTCGGCGCGCACCTCGCGCAGCGGCACCGGGCGCGGCGCGGGAGCGCTGCTGCGCGCGGCGCGCGCCGTCGACACCCGCTCCTCCACGAGCGTGTTCCACTCGCCGCACGACGGGCACTGGCCGTGCCACTTGGGCGTCTGGGCCCCGCAGGCGGAGCAGGAGAACACGGAGGTCGGCTTGGGCACCTGCCGAGCCTAGGGCTCGGGCCGGTCGAATCCGCCCCCGTCGAGGCCGTTGCGCCGGGTGACCTGCGCGTACCAGCGCGCGCTGTCCTTCGGCGTGCGGGCAAGCGTCTCGTAGTCGACGTGGATGAGGCCGAAGCGCTTGCTGTAGCCGTACGCCCACTCGAAGTTGTCCATCAATGACCAGACGAAATAGCCCCGCAGGTCGGCGCCGTCCCCGATCGCGCGGTGCGCGGCGCGCAGATGCGCGTCGAGGTAGGCGATGCGATCGTCGTCGGCGATGCCTTCGGGGAACGCGGCCCCGTTCTCGGTGACGTAGAGGGGGATCGGCGGGTAGTCGCGGGTGATGCGCGTGAGCACGTCGTGGAGGCCGTCGGCGTCGATCTCCCAACCCATCTCCGTTCGCGGCAGGCCCCGCGACACGAACTCGACGTCCTCGGAGCCCGTCCAGGGCGACGGGCGGCCGTGCGGCTGTCCGGCGCGCACGACGAGGCGCATGTAGTAGTTGACGCCGAGGAAGTCGAGGTCGCCCCGCGCCAGCACGGGATCGAGGAACTGGCGGTTGAGGTGGGCGTCGATGCGGTCCGCGGCTTCGGCGTCTTCGGGCGCGTCGCTGGCCGGCTCGACGGGCGAGAGGTTGAGCGTGATGCCGAAGCGGCTGCGGTCATCGGCGTGCGCGCGCATCGCCGCGACCGCAAGCTCGTGGCCGAGCAGGAGGTGCTCGGCGGCGCCGCGAGCGGCCGCGGCGTCCCGGATTCCCGGCGCATGGCGGCCTTCGGCGTGACCGGTGTACGCCGACACCCATGGCTCGTTGAGCGTCGTCCAATGCGCCACGCGGTCGTGGAGCCGCTCGTACACGGCGTTCGCGTACTCGGCAAACCGCTCGGCGGTGTCGCGCGCGGGCCAGCCGCCGGCGTCCTGCAGTGCCTGCGGCAGGTCCCAGTGGTAGAGCGTCACCCAGGGCGCGATCCCGCGCTCGCCGAGCGCGTCGATGAGGCGCACGTAGAAATCCAGGCCGCGGTCGTTCATCGCGCCACGGCCGTCGGGCTGCAGCCGCGGCCAGGCCAGCGAGAAGCGGTAGTAGCCGACCCCGAGGTCGGCCATGAGGCCGACGTCCTCGCGATAGCGGTGGTAGTGGTCGTCGGCGACGTCGCCGGTGTCGCCGTTGGCCACGGCGCCGGGGGTATGCGAGAACGTGTCCCAGATGGATGGCCCGCGCCCGTCCTCGTCGACGGCGCCCTCGATCTGATAACTCGCCGTGGCCGCGCCCCAGGCGAAGCCGCGGGGGAACTCGACGCGCGTCACCCGCGTTCGACCCGCAGGAGGAAACGCTCGACGAGCTCGAGGAACCGCTCGGGCTCCTCGACGTGCGGCATGTGGCTCGAGTCCTCGAACAGCACCCATTCGCTGTCGCGGAGGCGATCGTGCACGGCCTCGACAACGTGCGGGCGCACCTCGTCGTACTGGCCCGAGATGAGCAGGACCGGCACCTCGATGTCTTCGAGCCGATCGGTGATGTCGAAGTCGCGGAACGTCCCGATCACGGTGAACTCGGTCGGTCCGTTCATCGTGGTGTAGACCGTCGGATCGTCTTCGAGCGCTTCGAACGTGCGATTGACCTCGTCGGGCCACGGGTCGAGGCGGCACAGGTGCTGCTTGTAGAACTCCATGACCGCGGCCTCGAACTCGGGCGTCGAGGTCTCGCCGGTCCGCTCCCCCTCGCGGATCGCCGCGACCACGTCGGGCGGAAGGGTCTCGAGCAGCTCGTTGGCGCCGGCGGCGAACGCGGCGACGGAGGCCGGGGAGTCCGCGACCACGAGGCTCAGCAACCCGGGCGGTCGCTCGATGCCATGCAGGAGCGCCAGCATGCCGCCCCACGACTGCCCGATGACGTGGTAGCGCCCCGCGATCCCGAGGTGCTCGGCCAGCGCCGTCAGCTCTCTTTCAAAGAGCTCCGGCGTCCAAAACGACGGGTCGGCATCCGGCAGGTGGTCGGAGTGGCCGTTGCCGAGCTGGTCGTAGAGGACGCAGGCCCGGCCGAAGCGCTGGAGCTCCGCGATCGGCTCGACGTAGTCGTGTGTCGCGCCGGGGCCGCCGTGGCAGATGATGACCGGGGCGCGCTCTGCGTTCGGATCGAGGTCGCCTACGACGCGATACCACGTCTGATGCCCGTCCAACGCAAGGTGGCCCTCCATGGAGGGCCACCGTATAGGTCAGCGCTTGCGGGCGTCGATCAGGTGGAATGTGAGGAGAGTGGGCTGCATGGCAGTCAATGTCCCATCGGGGCACCCCTCCGCCCATCGGGCCTCCTCGTGTCCGCGCGTGTGCTCCCCGGCCGATCCACGGTGCGGTAGGCCGCACCTCGACGGCCTGCTGCGGGTTGAGCGGCAAGTAGGGCCCCGCGCTTTCGACCAAGGAGGCCGCCGTGAAGCTTCGTCCCCCCTCACCCGCGATGGTCGTCGCCGTCATCGCGCTCGTCGTCGCGCTGTCGGGCACCGCGTTCGCGGCAGCGGACTTTGCGCGCAACGCCGGTGCCGTCGACGGCAAGAGCGCCGTCGGCGCGAAGGCGTCGCTGCGCCAGGCGGCCGGCAAGCTGGTGGCCACCTCCACGGGCGGCAGCGGGAAGGGCCGCATTCCGGCACGGTTCGTGGACGGGGTCATGCGCGGCGGCACCATGACGCTCTCGAAGTACCTGCACACAATCGACAACCAGACCGGTCGCCCCACGCCGCTGCTGATCGTCCCCGGCATCGGGCGCTTCGACGCCCGGTGCGACGACGTCGACCCGACGCCGGGCACCCGGACCACCCGCACGTCGGTCACCTTCACCGCGTCTGACCGTGCGGTCAACGTCTCGCGACTCCTCGGCCGCGATATCGGGTCCGCCCAGCGTCCGGCCGTCTTCAACGCACCGAAGGGCCAGCCGGTATCGATCCTCGCCAGCGCGGACGGCCTCTTCCAGCTCATCATGGCGACCGGCAACCGCTCCGTCCTCGTCGCCGGCGCCGCGCGCACCGACAAGGGTCCCGGGCCGCAGGCCGCCTGCCAGATCTGGGGCACCGCGTTCAGGGTCGGCTGAGCGCGAGGGCCTGCTCGACGTCGGCGAGAAGGTCGGGCGTGTCCTCGATGCCCGCGCTCAAGCGGATGAAGCCGGGGCCGACGTCGTCGCTGCCCCAGCGCGCGCGGCGCTCGGCGTTGGCGTGAAGGCCGCCGAAGCTCGTCGCCTCGGCGATGAGCTGGCAGTTGCGCAGGAACGCGTGCGCGCGGTCCTCGGTGCCGAGGTCGAAGCAGACGACCGACCCCACGCCGGGCCAGCGCACGCCGGCGACGTCGTCGCGCGCCCCGAGCAGGTCGACCAGCGCGCGGGCATTGGCCTCCTGGCGCTCGAGCCGCAGCGCCAGCGTCGCGAGCGAGCGGTGCGCCAGCCAGGCCTCGAACGGCCCCGGGATCGCGCCCGTGGCGATCCGCCATGAGCGCAGCGCCGCGGCGCGCTCGCGGTTGGAGACCGCGACGACTCCGAGGACGAGGTCGCTGTGACCGGTGAGGTGCTTCGACGCGCTCGTGACCGAGAAGTCGGCGCCGAGCTCGAGCGGGCGCTGGCGCAGGGGTCCCGCGAGCGTGTTGTCGACCGCGACGACCGCCCCCTCCTGATGGGCCGCATCGGCGAGCGCGCGGATGTCGACCCGGTCGAGGCCCGGGTTCGACGGCGACTCGATCCACACGAGCGTCGCGTCCGCCAGCGCGTCGCGGTATGCCGCGTCCTGCGTGGGCACGAGGCGCACCTCGACGCCGTTGCGCTCCAGCAGGTCGCCCGCGATCGCCCGGATGCCCGGATAGGCGTCCGACGGCGCCACCAGCACGTCGCCGCTGTGCAGCGCCGGCACGACGACGGCCGTGACCGCCGCCATCCCCGACGAGAAGACGACGGAGTGGGCGCCCTCGAGCTCACCGAGCGCATCCTCCAGCCGCGCCCACGTCGGGTTGTCGTAGCGGCCGTAGTTGAAGCGCGACGCGTCGGAGGGCCCGGCGAGGTGGTAGGGCGCCGCGAACGTCGGACCGGGCAGGAACGGCTCGCCGTCGGCGCGATCCGGAAGGCCGGCGTGAGCGGCGCGCGTGGAGTCGCCGCGATCACTCACGCGCGTCAGGCCTGGTCCTTCCGATTCGCCACCACGTCGCGCAGGTGCTCGACCGCCTTGGGCGCCGTCTTGCCCAGGCGGCGGATGTCCCAGCTCGTCAGCGTGACGAGCAGCATCGGCGACGTCGCGATCACGGTCGCGTTGCGCTGGGAGCGCTCGAGGACGCCCATCTCACCCACGACGTCGCCGGGTCCCAGGTCGGCGAGGTGGCGGCCGTCGCGCTCGACGCGCGCGGTGCCCTCCTCGATGGCGAGGACGTCGTAGGAGTAGTCGCCCTCGCGCACGAGCTCCTTGCCCTCGGGCACCGACACCTCGGCCGCGAGCGACGTGATGTGGCCGATCTCCTCATCGCTCAGATCGGCGAACACGGGGATCTTCTTCAGGCGCGCGGGGTCCATGAGCGGGCGAGCCTAACAACGTTGTGGCGCGCGTCCCATCAGAGGAGGATCACGGGCCATGGATGCGGTGAGCACCGCATTCGGGCTCTCCGGCGCCGCCGGCCTCAACGCGTGGATCCCGCTGTTCGCGACCGGCCTGCTCGATCGGACCGGCGCGATCGACGTCGCGGCGCCGTACGACAAGCTCAGCTCGACGTGGGTGCTCGTCGTGCTCGCCGTGCTGATGGTGCTCGACATCATCGGCGACAAGGTGCCGGTCATCGACAGCGTTCTGCACACCGCGGGCGCCGTGGTGCACCCGGTCGCGGGCGCGATCCTCTTCGCCGGGCAGGCGGGCCTCGACGATGTCCCCACCGCCGTGTCGCTCGCCAGCGGAGCGCTCATCGCCGGAACGCTGCATGCCACCCGCGCGACCGCGCGCCCGGTCGTGACGGGCACGACCGCCGGCGTCGGCAACCCGGTCGTCTCGCTCGTCGAGGACATCGGGTCGATCGGGCTGGTCGTCGTCGCTGTCGTCCTGCCGATCCTCGCCCTGCTGCTGGTCGCCGGCGCGCTCGTCGGGGTGGTCGTCATGTTCCGGCGGGTCCGGCGCGGCGTGCAGGCCCGCAGGAACGAGTGAGGGCCGCCTGGTGGCGGCCCTCAGCAGGTTGGGGATGCGGTCCGTCTAGGACTGCTCGGCGTCCGCCGCGGGCGGCGGCGGCGCGGGCTCCTCGGGCGTGGTCGGCTCGGGCGACTCCTCGCTCGCGCCTCCGCCCACGGCGGCCGGGACCTTCGGCTCGACGACGGTGAGCTTGACCTCGTCGTCGGTACCCTCCTCGCCGCGCTCGACCATGACGGTCGCGCCCGGGATGAGCTCGGCCTTCAGGACGAAGTCGGCCAGGGGATCCTCGATGTAGCGCTGGATGGCCCGGCGCAGCGGGCGGGCGCCCATCGACGGGTCCCAGCCCTTCTCGACCAGCAGGTCCTTGGCGTCCTCGGACAGCTCGAGCTGCAGCTCGCGCTCGGCCAGCGACTCGCGGATGCGCCGCAGGAGCAGCTCCACGATGGTCTTGATCTCTTCCTTCGTGAGCTTGTGGAAGACGACGACCTCGTCGATCCGGTTGAGGAACTCAGGCCGGAAGACCTTCTTGAGCTCGCCCATGATCCGGTTCTTCATGTCCTCGTACGTGATGCCGGTCTCGTCGTCCGACACCGCGAAGCCCAGCGGCGTGTTGCGCGCGATCTCCTGGGCCCCGATGTTCGAGGTCATGATCACGATCGCGTGGCGGAAGTCGACCGTCCGCCCCTGCGAGTCGGTCAGCCGGCCGTCCTCCAGGATCTGCAGGAGGATGTTGAAGACGTCCGGGTGCGCCTTCTCGATCTCGTCGAGCAGGAGCACGCAGTACGGCTTGCGCCGCACGGCCTCGGTGAGCTGGCCGCCCTCGTCGTAGCCGATGTAGCCCGGAGGCGAGCCGACCAGACGGCTGACGGCGTGCTTCTCCATGTACTCGGACATGTCGATGCGCACCATCGCGTCCTCGTCGCCGAAGAGGAACTCGGCGAGCGTGCGGGCCAGCTCGGTCTTGCCGACCCCGGACGGGCCGAGGAAGACGAACGAGCCGGTCGGGCGCTTGGGGTCCTTCAGGCCGGCGCGCGAGCGGCGGATGGCCTTCGAGATGACCTCGACCGCCTGCGACTGCCCGATGACGCGCTTGTGCAGCTCGTCCTCCATGCGCATGAGCTTCTGCGTCTCGGCCTCGGTGAGCTTGAACACCGGGATACCGGTCCACATCGAGACGATGTCGGCGATCTCTTCCTCGCCGATCGCGGGCCGCTCGTGCTCGCCCTCGCCGCGCTCCCACTGCTCTTCGAGCTCGCGCTTCTTCTGCGTGAGTTTGCGCTCCTGGTCGCGCAGGTTGGCGGCCTTCTCGAACTCCTGGGCCTCGATCGCGGCCTCCTTGGAGCGCCGCGTCTCCTCGATCTCGTCTTCAAGCTCGCGGTACACGGGCGGGGAGGTCATCGACTTGATGCGCATGCGCGACGCGGCCTCGTCGATGAGGTCGATGGCCTTGTCTGGCAGCTGGCGATCGGAGATGTAGCGGTCGGCCAGCTCGGCGGCCGCCTCGAGCGCCTCGTCGGTGATCTCGACCTTGTGGTGGCTCTCGTAGCGGTCGCGCAGGCCCTTGAGGATCTGGACGGTCTCCTCGGTGGTGGGCTGGTCGACGCGGATCTGCTGGAAGCGGCGCTCCAGGGCGCTGTCGCGCTCGAGGTACTTGCGGTACTCGTCGAGCGTGGTGGCGCCGATGGTCTGCAGCTCGCCGCGGGCCAGCGCCGGCTTGAGGATCGACGCGGCGTCGATCGCGCCCTCGGCGGCGCCGGCACCGACGAGGTTATGCAGCTCGTCGATGAACAGGATGATGTCGCCGCGCTGGGTGATCTCCTTCATCACCTTCTTGAGGCGCTCCTCGAACTCGCCGCGGTACTTCGAGCCCGCGACCAGCGCCGCCAGGTCGAGCGTGTAGATCTGCTTGTTCTTCAGCAGCTCCGGCACGTCGCCATTGGTGATGCGCTGCGCCAGGCCCTCGACGACGGCCGTCTTGCCGACGCCGGGCTCGCCGACGAGCACGGGGTTGTTCTTGGTCCGCCGCGAGAGGATCTGCATGATCCGCTCGATCTCGGTCTCGCGCCCGACCACCGGGTCGAGCTTGCCGTCGGCCGCCAGCTTGGTGAGGTTGCGGCCGAACTGGTCCAGCAGCTTCGAGGACTTCTTGCCCTCGCCCTGCGCACCGCCCGGGGCGGCCGCGCCGGCGCCTTGGCCCTGGCTGCCCTGCCGGCGCCCGCCGGGGCCGGAGAGCATGCGGATGACCTCGTTGCGGATCTTCTCCGAGTCGGCATCGAAGTCGAGCAGGATGCGCGCCGCGACACCTTCGTTCTCGCGCACGAGGCCGAGAAGGATGTGCTCGGTGCCGATGTAGTTGTGGCCCAGCGACAGGGCCTCGCGGAGCGCCAGCTCCAGCACCTTCTTCGCGCGCGGCGTGAAGGGGATCTGGCCCGAGGTCACCTCCTCGCCGGAGCCGACGATGCGGACGACCTGGGCGCGAACGCGCTCCACGGTGATGTCCAGGGACTCGAGGACGCGTGCGGCAAGGCCCTCCTCCTCACGGAGAAGGCCGAGGAGGATGTGCTCGGTCCCGATGTAGTTGTGCTTGAGCGTCCGCGCCTCCTCCTGGGCGAGGACGACCACCTGACGTGCTCGCTCTGTGAATCGCTCGAACATGGGTTGGGGAGCTTCCTTCCTACTAGTGCTCGCCTAGCGCTCGGTCGTTCTGGTGGTCCGTGGGTGGTTGGGAGGGCCTTGTGTGACGGGAACGGCGGGAGACAAAAATACCCCGGCCCTCATCGCGGTATTCGGCACGAACGCCGAAACGGATGAATGCGCGGGGTACGTCTTTCCGGCCATACCCCATTCTACCAACGGGGTTGGCGAGACACGGTCGCTACTTCAGCGCTGGAAACAGGACCACTTCGCGAATCGACGGGCGGTCCGTCAGCAACATCACCAGGCGATCTATGCCGATGCCGATGCCGCCGGTGGGCGGCATCCCGTGCTCGAGCGCCCGGATGTAGTCCTCATCATACGGCTGCGCCTCCTCGTCCCCCGCGTCAGCGTGCCGACGTTGCTCCTCGAAGCGCGCCCGCTGGTCGTCCGGATCGTTGAGCTCGGTGAACGCGTTGGCGATCTCCATCCCGCCCGCATAGGCCTCAAACCGCTCGGTCAGCCCGTCGAACTCGCGGTGGCGTTTGGCGAACGGCGACAGCTCGACCGGGTAGTCGTGCAGAATCGTCGGCTCCAGGAGGTTCGGCTCGACGTAGTGGGAGAGCAGGTTGTCGACGAGGAGCGCCCACGTGTCCTCTTGCGGCACAGGCAGTCCCGCGTCGGCGATCGCCGCCATCAGTGACACGAGATCGCGGTGCTTGAGGATGTCCACGCCCGTTCGTGCCTGGATCGCGCCGGCCAGGGTTTCGCGCTTCCACGGCGGGGTGAACGACGTGTTCCCCACCGCCCGCGCGGCCGCGTCGACCAGGCGCTCCGCGCGGTCGGCCACCGTCTCCCAGTCCGCGTACGCCTCGTACCACTCGAGCATCGTGAACTCGGGGTTGTGCTTGGGCGACAGGCCCTCGTTGCGGAAGTCCTTGCCGATCTCGTAGACCCGCTCCAGGCCGCCCACGATCAGGCGCTTGAGGTAGAGCTCGGTCGCGATCCGCAGGTACATCGTGCGGTCGAGCGCGTTGTAGTGCGTCGTGAACGGCCGGGCCAGCGCGCCGCCGTAGATCGGCTGCAGCACGGGCGTCTCGACCTCGATGAAGCCCTCGTCGTCGAGGAAGCGGCGGATCGCGCTGATGATCTTGGCGCGCGCGATGAACACCTCGCGCGCCTCCTCGTTGGCGATCAGGTCCAGCTCGCGCTGGCGGAAGCGCGTCTCGGTGTCGCTCAGCCCGTGCCACTTCTCGGGCGGCGGGCGCAGGGACTTCGCCAGCAGCGCCCAGCCGTCGATCTTGATCGACAGCTCGCCGCGGCGGGTCTTGAAGACGGTCCCGTCGGCCCCGATCAGGTCGCCGAGATCGACGTTCAGCAGCCGGTCGAGCGATTCTCGCCCGAGCAGGTCGACGGTCGCGTGCAGCTGGATCCGCCCGCTGCGATCGTCGAGATCGAGAAATGCGGCCTTGCCGCCTCCTCGCCGGGCGTGCAGGCGGCCGGCGACGCGCACGCGCACGTCGGTCTCCTGTCCGGGTTCGAGTCCTTCATGTGGGGCCTTGACCTCCGCGATGGGGGTGACGCCGGGGAAGGCGTGCGGGAAGGGGTCGATGCCCGCCTCCCGCAGCGCGTCGAGCTTGCGCCGGCGGGTGGCGAGGAGTTCAGAGAGCTCCTCGCCCGAAGTGCTCATACCTCGATCTTGTTGACCGTCAGCGAGCGAGTCTTGCCATTCGGCAGCGTGACCTTGGCCGTGTCGCCCTTCTTGCGGCCCACGAGCGCCTTGCCGACGGGCGACTCGTTCGACAGCTTGTTGGACGAGGGGTCGGCCTCGGTCGAGCCGACGATCGTGTACGTGGCCTTCTTGCCGTTGTCGTCCGTGATGTGGACCTGCGAGCCGACGCGTACGACGTCGGCCGACAGCTCGGAAGCGTTGATCACCGACGCGGAGCGGAGCTTGTCCTCGAGGGTCGCGATCCGGGCCTCGAGCATGGCCTGCTCGTTCTTGGCGTCGTCGTACTCGGAGTTCTCCGAGATGTCGCCGAACTCGCGGGCTTCCTTGATGCGCTCCGCTACTTCACGACGCTTGTCGGTGGAGAGGTACTCGATCTCCTGCTTGAGCTTCTCGAGTCCCTCGGGGGTGAGGATGACGTCCTTCTGCATACTCCGTCAGTCCTTGTTGGGGCTGAAGATGGAAAAGGCCCGCCTTTGCAGGCGGACCGGCACGCGCTCCGGCTAACGCGAGGCGGGCAGGATAGCAACCGTCACGCAGGCTGCAAGGGGGCGAGCGACTCCAGCACGGAGCGCTGCTCATCCAGCGTCTCGGCGCGCTGCAGCGCGTCTTGAACCGGACGTCCCGCCCCGAGCCGCTCGACGTACCACGGGTGGAACTTGCGCAGGTATCGCGCGGCCCGCTCCGAACCCAAATGCTCTTCCGCCCGGTCGATCACCCAGAGCCATTCCGCGAGCACCTCTCCGGGCTGCGGATCGGCCTCGCGGGCGTCGAGGA
>Ga0081455_10000744_pt1 | contig 42377 bp, 41 predicted proteins | sample TabmetS3T2R1_FD_70207 | JGI IMG/M metagenome (GOLD analysis project Ga0081455, IMG submission 70207) | Tabebuia heterophylla rhizosphere microbial communities from the University of Puerto Rico - S3T2R1 | ecosystem: Host-associated > Plants > Roots > Rhizosphere ... | reverse complement strand
GGCGGGCCGTTTCCATTGTGCCCGGGTGCATCGTGACGCTCTCGTGACGTGCCCTCCATGCGGCCGGTGTCACGATCGGGTGATGTCGTTTCCGGGGGTTCCTCAACCAGCGGGTTATCCGCCGGTGCCGACTCGCGGTCCCGGCCTGCGCGGTGGGCGCATCGTGGGTGCGGTGCTGGCACTGCTGGCCGCGGCGGCCGCCGTCGCGGGGTCGTTCCTGGCGCTGTTCCAGGGTGAGCTGCTGTTCCAGGGCGAGGTGCAGCTCAGGCTCAAGGTGACCGGATGGGGCCTGTACGCGGAGGCGGTCCAGGCCGGCGTGCCCACGACCACGTTCGGCAGCGCGGTCCGCAACGGGTATCCCTTGGCGGTCGCGGGGTTGTTGCTGGTCGTCGCGGCTGTGCTGGGCCTGGCCGCGGCGCGGGGGACCGCGCCGGGCCGGATGTACGCCGCCGCGCTGGCGACTGCGATCGGTGCGGCGTTCCTGGTCGCGACGGCCCTGGGCATCGCGCTGCAGGGGATCGGGCTGCACGAGAGCTTCCGGCCGACGGGCGCGGCCACGGGCAACGGCGACGTCAGTACGGGCGACAGCTTCGGTGTCGGCTACTGGCTCGTGGCGGGTGCCGCGGTGGCGAGCATCGTGGCGGCCGTTCTGGCCGCGGCGCGGAACCGGCGCGCTGCTGTGGCGGAAGGCGCTGACCTGACCACCCCGCGCTACGGATTCCCGGCGCAGCCGGTCTACCAGCCCGGCCCGCGGTTCCCGGCCCCGCCGGTGCAATGGCCCACGCACGAGCCCCACCCGAACTGGCCGCCACCGCACCAGCCGCCCGACCACCCGCCGCCCTAGCCCCCGCTCGCACTTTTTCGACAATGTGCCGCTGCCGGTGACGTTGCGGCATCGCCGAATTCCTTGCGAGCACAGCATCTCCGGTCGCCGGCGCGGTCGCACATTTTCGGCAATGTGCCGCGCCGGGAGAGCGTTCCGGCTCCTAACACGGCCTACCTCACGACCCCCCAACCTTCGGCTGTTAGAGTCGGACGACGCGCTTCGGGGTAACTGTGGCCCCGGAGCGCTGCTGGCTTGCCAGCGACATGGTGTTCCTGCCGGCAGTGTGCCGGCCAAGCCGATCGCCGGTGACACCCACCGGCGACGCCGAGGAGGTCCCCCGCGTGCTCAGCGCCTTCCGCTCGGCTCTCGCCACGCCGGACCTGCGCAAGAAGATCCTGTTCACGCTGATGATCGTGGCCGTGTACCGGATCGGTGCGGTCACGCCGGCGCCCGGGGTCTCCTATCCCAATGTGCAGGCGTGCCAGGCCGGTGCCGACCAGTCCGGCATCTACTCCCTGCTGAACCTCTTCAGTGGTGGGGCGCTCCTGCAGCTGTCGATCTTCTCGACCGGCATCATGCCGTACATCACCGCCAGCATCATCATTCAGCTGCTCACCGTTGTCATCCCGCGGTTCGAGGAGCTGAAGAAGGAAGGCCAGGCGGGCCAGAACAAGCTGACGCAGTACACCCGGTACCTGACGATCGCGCTGGCGATCCTGCAGGCGACCGGTGTGGTCGCGCTGGCCGATCGCGGTCAGCTCTTCCCGGACTGCGCGCAGTCGATCATCCCGGACAACAGCATCTTCTCGCTGGCGCTGATCGTCGTCACGATGACGGCGGGCACCGCGGTCATGATGTGGCTGGGCGAACTCATCACCGAGCGCGGCGTCGGCAACGGCATGTCGGTGCTGATCTTCCTGAACATCGCGGCCCGGATCCCGGCCGAGGGCATGAACATCCTCAACGGCCAGGGCGGACTCGTCTTCGCGCTGGTGTGCGTGTTCGGCCTGGTGATCATCGCCAGCGTCATCTTCGTCGAGCAGGGCCAGCGCCGGATTCCGGTGCAGTACGCCAAGCGCATGATCGGCCGCCGGATGTACGGCGGCACGTCGACCTACCTGCCGATCAAGGTGAACCAGGCCGGTGTCATCCCGGTCATCTTCGCCTCGTCGCTGCTCTACCTGCCGGACCTGATCAGCCGCCTCTTCGGTGACCCGACCAGTGGCTCGGGCTGGCGCGCGTTCCTGCAGACCTACGTGGTGAACCAGTCCAGCTGGGTACACATCCTGCTGTACTTCGCGCTGATCATCTTCTTCACGTACTTCTACATCACCATCACGTTCAACGTGGATGAGCGCGCTGAGGAGATGAAGAAGTTCGGCGGCTTCATCCCGGGCATCCGCCCCGGCCGCCCCACCGCCGAGTACCTCAGCTTCGTGCTGGGCCGGATCACCTTCCCCGGCTCGATCTACCTCGGCGTCATCGCGATTCTCCCGAACTTCTTCCTGTCCATGACGCAGCAGGGCAACAACCAGAACTTCCCGTTCGGCGGCACCGCCGTCCTGATCATGGTCGGCGTCGGCCTCGACACGGTGAAGCAGATCGAAAGCCAGCTGATGCAGCGGAATTACGAAGGGTTCTTGCGATGACGCGCCTGGTTCTTGTCGGCCCGCCCGGAGCAGGAAAGGGAACTCAGGCGGTAGCGCTGTCCCAGCGGCTCTCCATCCCGCACATTTCCACGGGCGACCTGTTCCGTGCCCACGTTGCCGAGCAGACGCCGCTGGGCGAGGAGGCCAAGCGCTACCTCGACTCCGGTGAGCTGGTCCCGGACAGCGTGACCAACGAGATGGTCCGCGAGCGTCTGGCCGAGTCCGACACCAAGGCCGGCTTCCTGCTCGACGGGTTCCCGCGCAACACCAAGCAGGCCGACGTCCTCGGCGAGATCCTGGCCGAGGCGGACGGCAGGCTCGACGCCGTGATCCAGCTCGACGTGCCGGAGGACGTGCTGGTCGAGCGACTGCTGGGCCGCGGCCGCACGGACGATACCGAAGAGGTCATCCGCCGCAGGCAGCAGGTGTACCAGTCGGAGACCGCCCCGCTGCTCGACTACTACCGCGACATCCTGGTCAAGGTGGACGGCGTGGGTGAGGTCGACGAGGTCTCCTCGCGGATCGTGAACGCCCTCGACGCGCACGCGTGAACCGGGTGGCTGCTGTGCTTCGCCGCAACCGTGGCATCGAGATCAAGACGCGCGGTGAGCTGGAGGCGATGCGGGCTGCCGGGATCGTGGTGGCTCGCACGCTCGCGGCGATCGCCGAAGCCGCCAAGGCCGGCGTCAGCACGGCCGATCTCGACGAGATCGCCGAGGAGACGATCCGAGCAGCCGGGGCGGTGCCCTCGTTCAAGGGTTACCACGGCTTCCCGGCCTCGATCTGCGCGTCGGTGAACGAGCAGATCGTGCACGGCATCCCGGCCGGTACCACTGTGCTCGCCGACGGTGACCTGCTGTCGGTGGACTGCGGCGCGATCCTCGACGGGTGGCACGGCGACTCCGCCGTGACGCTGGCCATCGGTACGGTCCCGGCGGCGGACCAGGCGCTGTCGGCCGCCACCCGTGCCGCGATGCTCGCCGGTATCGAGGCCGCCGTGCCCGGGGCCCGGCTCACCGACATCTCGTACGCGGTGCAGCGCTCGGCCGAGACCTCGGCGGCGGCGGACGGTATCTCCTACGGCCAGATCGTCGAGTACGGCGGGCACGGGATCGGCACCGAGATGCACATGGAGCCGTTCCTGCCCAACATCGGCAAGCCGGGCAAGGGGCCGAAGCTCAAGCCCGGGATGGCTCTGGCAATCGAGCCGATGCTGACCGGCGGTGGCGCCGAAACCGTCGAACTCGACGACGGCTGGACGGTCGTCACCGCAGACGGTTCGCGCGCCGCCCACTGGGAGCACACGGTCGCCGTCACCGAGGACGGACCTCGGGTCCTGACTCTCCCGGAAGGCTCCTGACCTGCGGTTTCGCCCCTTCGGGTGGCATCAGGTGTATCGTCAGGGTGACGTCGCCTACCACATATCCCCCCGCCTCGCGAGGTATGACACAGGCTGCGTACACTGTCTAGTCGGCGTAGTCATCACGCCGGTTCCAGCGTGCTCGTAAATGCTCGGGTTCTCGGGGTCGGGGTGGCGTGTGCGCCGGTACACCAGAGAAGCCGATTCGCTGCTCTACCAAGTCACGAAACGCGGAGGACATGGCTAAGAAAGACGGGGCCATCGAGGTCGAGGGTCGGGTCATCGAGCCACTCCCCAACGCGATGTTCCGAGTCGAGTTGGAGAACGGTCACAAGGTCCTGGCACACATCAGCGGCAAGATGCGGCAGCACTACATCCGCATCCTCCCGGAGGACCGGGTTGTCGTCGAGCTGTCGCCGTACGACCTGTCGCGCGGTCGCATCGTCTACCGCTACAAGTGACACGGTGAGCAACGCATAAGGAAGCAGGAGACGTGAAGGTCCAGCCGAGCGTCAAGAAGATCTGCGACAAGTGCAAGGTGATCCGCCGTCACGGCCGGATCATGGTGATCTGCGAGAACCTGCGGCACAAGCAGCGGCAGGGCTGATCACCGCCTGCACCACGCAGAGCGGACGGACAGCTGAACAACCTCCCCGCACCTGCCGGGCCGCGTGAGCGGCCAGGCCAACCCCCGGACTCCAGGCCGGGGCCGGGACACCGGACACGCAAGTGCTCCGGACGACACGCGAGTCGGTCCCGGAACCGGGCGGGGAGAACACCTGGAGCGACGAAACACCAGAAGGAGCATCAAGCGCCATGGCACGACTCGCCGGCGTAGACCTCCCCCGCGAGAAGCGGTTGGAGATCGCGCTGACCTACATCTACGGCGTTGGCCGTACCCGCTCGAAGGAGCTCATCTCGGCGACGTCGCTGAACCCGGACACCCGGGTCCGCGACCTGACCGACGACGACCTCGTCAAGCTGCGGGACTACATCGAAGAGAACTTCAAGGTCGAGGGTGACCTCCGCCGCGAGGTGCAGGCCGACATCCGTCGCAAGATCGAGATCGGCTGCTACGAGGGCCTGCGGTGGCGCCGCGGTCTGCCCGTCCGCGGTCAGCGGACCAAGACCAACGCCCGTACCCGCAAGGGCCCGAAGAAGACGGTCGCCGGCAAGAAGAAGGCTGGCAAGAAGTGAGCGTCCAGGGCAAGAAGGTCGTGCGGATCGGCTCCGGGCAGGTACGCCGCCGCAACAATTCGTGCGTTTCGCCGAAGGCCCTGTATGCCCGCCCGATGGCGCTTCGCCAGCTCTACACCGACGCCGGTTCGCTGATCCGGCGTGGCCAGCAGGAGGCCCGCGAGGCTGCCGCTGCCGCCGCACAGACCGAAAACTCGCGCTAGGCAGGAGACACCACCGAACATGCCACCCAAGGCTCGCGCCGGGGCCAAGAAGGTCCGGCGGAAGGAAAAGAAGAACGTGGCCCACGGCCACGCTCACATCAAGAGCACCTTCAACAACACCATCGTGTCGATCACCGACCCGAACGGTGCGGTCATCTCGTGGGCCTCCTCCGGCCACGTCGGCTTCAAGGGCTCCCGCAAGTCCACCCCGTTCGCGGCGCAGATGGCCGCCGAGAACGCGGCCCGCAAGGCCGCCGAGCACGGGATGAAGAAGGTCGACGTGTTCGTCAAGGGCCCGGGTTCCGGCCGGGAGACGGCGATCCGTTCGCTGCAGGCCGCCGGTCTCGAGGTCGGCACCATCCAGGACGTGACCCCGCAGCCTCACAACGGCTGCCGCCCGCCCAAGCGGCGCCGGGTCTGAGGAACGGGGAGGAGTAACAGCACATGGCTCGCTACACCGGCCCCGCGACTCGCATCTCGCGGCGCCTCAAGGTTGACCTCGTCGGCGGCGATCAGGCTTTCGAGCGCCGCCCGTACCCGCCCGGCCAGCACGGCCGCGGCCGGGTCAAGGAAAGCGAATACCTGCTCCAGCTGCAGGAGAAGCAGAAGGCGCGCTACACCTACGGCGTCCTTGAGCGGCAGTTCAGCCGCTACTACAAGGAGGCCGCGCGGCGCCCCGGCAAGACCGGTGAGAACCTGCTGCAGATCCTCGAGTCCCGCCTGGACAACGTCGTGTACCGCGCCGGACTGGCCCGGACCCGCCGTCAGGCGCGTCAGCTGGTCGCGCACGGTCACTTCACCGTCAACGGCGTGAAGGTGACGATCCCCAGCTACCAGGTCGAGAAGTTCGACATCATCGACGTGCGGCCGAAGTCGCTGTCGATGCTGCCGTTCGTGGCCGCCAAGGAGTCCTTCGGCGACCGTCCGATCCCCGGCTGGCTGCAGGTCGTGCAGGCCAACCTCCGCATCCTGGTGCACCAGCTCCCCGAGCGTGCACAGATCGACGTTCCGGTCCAGGAACAGCTGATCGTCGAGTACTACTCGAAGTGATCGGCAGCGGCGGCGCGCACCCGTGCGCCGCCGCTTCGCCATCCCTTTCGGCGTCATATGGCGGGCGTCGGCAGGAAAGGAAGAGAAAAAAGTGCTGATTTCCCAGCGACCGGCCCTCGGCGAGGAGCCGATCAACGAGACCCGGTCCCGGTTCACGATCGAGCCGCTGGAGCCCGGCTTCGGGTACACGCTCGGCAACTCGCTGCGGCGCACGCTGCTGTCGTCCATCCCGGGCGCGGCGGTCACCAGCATCCGCATCGACGGCGTGCTGCACGAGTTCACCACGGTCCCCGGGGTGAAGGAAGACGTCACCGACATCATCCTGAACCTCAAGGAACTGGTCGTGTCGTCCGAGGAGGACGAGCCGGTCACCATGTACCTGCGCAAGCAGGGCCCGGGTGAGGTCACCGCGGCCGACATCGTGCCGCCGGCCGGTGTCACGGTGCACAACCAGGACCTGCACATCGCCTCGCTGAACGGCAAGGGCAAGCTGGAGATCGAACTGGTCGTCGAGCGCGGCCGCGGTTACGTGCCTGCTCAGCAGAACAAGCAGGCGGGTGCCGAGATCGGCCGGATCCCGGTCGACTCGATCTACTCGCCGGTGCTGAAGGTCACCTACAAGGTCGAGGCGACCCGTGTCGAGCAGCGCACCGACTTCGACAAGCTGATCCTGGACGTCGAGACCAAGCCGTCGATCACCCCGCGCGACGCCGTCGCCTCCGCCGGCAAGACGCTGGTCGAGCTGTTCGGCCTGGCCCGGGAGCTGAACGTCGACGCCGAGGGCATCGAGATCGGCCCGTCGCCGCAGGAAGCGGACACCATCGCCGCCTACGCGATGCCGATCGAGGACCTGGACCTCACCGTCCGGTCGTACAACTGCCTCAAGCGCGAGGGCATCCACACGGTCGGCGAGCTGGTTTCGCGCAGCGAGGCCGACCTGCTCGACATCCGCAACTTCGGTGCGAAGTCGATCGACGAGGTCAAGATGAAGCTCGTCGGCCTCGGCCTCTCGCTGAAGGACAGCCCGCCCGGGTTCGACCCGACCGCCGCCGCGGCGTCCTACGAGGGCGGCGAGAGCTGGTCCGCCGAGGGTGTCGGCGGCTTGTCGGACAATGGCCACGACGACGGCCAGGATTACGCAGAGACGGAGCAGCTGTAAGGACGGCCGCCCGCCCCGCTTGGTGAGTGCGCGGGGCGGGCGCCGGCCTGACAGCGGCCGGATTTACGAGGAGAAGCAATGCCCACCCCCACGAAGGGCCCCCGTCTCGGTGGATCCGCGGCACACGAGCGGCTGATACTGGCGAACCTCGCCACGTCGCTGTTCGAGCACGGCAAGATCACCACGACCGAGGCCAAGGCCCGCCGGATGCGGCCGCTCGCCGAGAAGCTCATCACCAAGGCGAAGCGCGGCGACCTGCACAACCGGCGCCAGATCCAGCGCGTGATCCGCGACAAGGACGTGGTTCACAAGCTGCTGGCCGAGATCGGCCCGTTCTTCGCGGACCGCAACGGCGGTTACACCCGGATCACCAAGACGCTGCCGCGCAAGGGCGACAACGCCCCGATGGCGGTCATCGAGTTGGTGGCCGAGAAGACCGTCACCTCCGAGGCGGAGCGCGCGCGGAAGACGCAGTTCGCCGGCAAGGACAATGCTGAGGTTCCCGCTACGGTCGGGGAGACCGCGGTCGAGGAGACTCCGGCTGTCGAGGCCACGGCGTCCGACCAGGACGCGGAGGCTCCCGAGTCGGCCACGGCCGAGGCGGCCGCCGAGCCGGCCGAGGGTGCCGACGCCGAGGCCGAGGCGTCGAAGAAGGACGAGTCCTGACGGCTGAGTTCGGTCCAGGCAACGAGCCCGCTGCTCCCTCCGGGGACGGCGGGCTCGTTCGTCTGCGCCTGGACGTCAGCTACGACGGCACGGAGTTTTCCGGGTGGGCCCGCCAGCCCGGCCGCCGCACGGTGCAGGGCCTGCTGGAAGAGGCGCTGGCGAAGCAACCTCCCGGTGCGGCGGTGCCCAAGTCGGTGGTGGTGGCGGGCCGGACGGACGCCGGCGTGCACGCGACCGGGCAGGTCGTGCACGTGGACGTGGTGCCGCTGCCGGGCCCGGCCGGTCGCCTGGCGGTGGACGCGAACGGGATCCCCGATCTCGAGCGGATGCGGCACCGGTGGAACCGGTTCCTGCCGGGCGACGTGCGAGTGTTGGACGCACGGGTCGCGCCCACGGGTTTCGATGCCCGGTTCTCCGCGGTGCGCCGGCACTACCGCTACCGCGTTTCGGACGCGGCCTGGGGCGTTGATCCGCTGCGCCGGTTCGACACCCTGGCCTGGGGGCGACCGTTGTCGCTGACCGCGATGAACGAGGCGTCCGAGGCGTTGCTGGGCCTGCGGGACTTCGCGGCGTTCTGCAAGCAGCGCGCGGGGGGCACCACGATCCGCGAGTTGCAGCGGTTCACCTGGCAGCGGATCGACGCACATGTCGTCGAAGCCGAGGTTTCGGCGGACGCGTTCTGCCACTCGATGGTTCGCAGCCTGGTCGGAGCGATGCTCCTGGTCGGCGACGGTCGTCGGCCGGCGGAATGGCCGGCTGAGTTGTTGCGTGGGGGAGTGCGGGACAGTGCGGTGGCCCCGGCGCACGGTCTGACGCTGATTGGTGTGGACTACCCGGCCGACGAGGAGTTGGCCGCGCGGGCGGATCAAACGCGCAACATGCGCGCCGCCTCGGACGCCGGCTAGTTATCCACAATCCACAGCCACTTATCCACAGCTGTACACAGCCGCCAACCCAATAGGGCTGACCATGCCCCCAACCTGGGTTGGGGGCATGGTGGTCAGTCGCCTCGGCGGACGGGGCCGAGCAGCGCCTGTTCCTTGGGTGTGGTCACCAATCGCAACGGGCGCCACAGGTTCTGGCCCAGTGCGACGACCTGGTCGTCCTTGAGCGTCGTCAGCTGGCGCATCATCTGCGGTGGCAGTCGCCAGATCCGGGCCGCGAGCTCTGCCTGTCCGGCGGGGAGGCGTTGCATCAGCACGACGTCCGCCGCATTGGCGATCGTCGTGGCCTGAGGGTGCAGGTACGGCAGGACATAGACCGTCGTGTGCCAGGGGGAGCGCGGCGGGAACAGGTCCTGGGGCGTCGGCCCACCGTCGGTGACCACGAGCAGCGGCGCGTCCTCGGACGGGCGGGGCAGCTCGACCGGCGACAGCCGGCGGATGGTCACCAGCGGGGACGGTCGCCCGTTCGGCTGGTTTCCGGCGGCCTTCGGCAGCACCTGCCACGCGGCGGGCCGGCCGGTCGCGATCGTCACCCACGCCCCGACGGCCATCGCCCGCAGCGCGACCTGCCGCGCCAGGTACAGGCCGCCGACCAGCACGATCCGGGTGGGCGCCGCCCGCAGGGCCGAGATCGTCAGCGGTTCGCCCTTGAGGCCGGAGCCGACCACGATCCCGCCCCGGTCCCCGGATGGGCTGACCGCGTCCAGCAGCACCGGATCGACGACGAACTCGGGCGCCACCCCGGTATGACGGCCCGGGTCACGAAGCCGCAAGCTCATGACTCCTCCTCGTGGGACGCGGCACGCACGGCGCTCGATGATTCGTTCGCAAGCTCGCTCATGCTGTGCCTCCCATCGGCATGGTCGCGGCGAGCCCGTCGATCTGCAGGCCGCGCAGCGGGGTCAGCGACACACCGACGCGCTCGGCGAGCGAGGTGAGCCGCTCGTCGGCCGTGTCCAGCTCGCGCGGGTTGCGCGCGCTCAGCCGCACCACCCCGCGCAGCCCGACCTTGCCCGCGTCGTCCGCGGGCGAGATCGACATGGCCACGGTCGAGGACAGCGTGCGCACGCTGGTGAGGGCGTTGAGCGTCGTGGTGATCTTGCCCTTCGGCCAGTTGGTGATCGCGTAGCTGGCGTGCCCGATGCCGGCCGCCGTCGCGCTGGTCCAGTTCTCTTTCAGGCTCACCTTCGACCCGTCACCGACCGCCGCGGTCAGCTCCGCGGCCGAGATCCCGGCCCGCAGCAGCTCGTCCGGGCTCAGCGGACGGGTCGGCACGCCCTGGGACTCGAGGGCATTGCGGACCCGGGACAGCGCGCCGATCAGGGCGCGGTGTGCACCGACCACGCCGCCGCCACGCTCCCGGACGGCCGTCGGACAGCGACGCGGGTCCAGCCGGATGGCGACCCACGTCGTGCGCCGCGCCGCCGCCGGCAGCGGTCCGAGGACCTCCAGATAGGACGTCAGCGCGGGCGAGTCGGCGGGCAGCGCGGCGCTGCCGGGGTAGCAGTGCCAGATCATCTGGATGGAGTCGAGAACGACGCCGCGGTCTTCCAGGCAGGGCGCCAGTGCCGACAGCGGCAGGCTCGGCGCCCCGCCGGCCTGCGTGATCAGCGCGGGCGCGGGCTCGACGAGCAGCACCGCGGTCCACGTGCCGTCGTGCCAGGCGAGCCCGACCTCCTGCAGCTCGTGATCCTTGCCGTGGGCGACCACGACGTCCGGCACCACGAGCCGCAGCAGGCTGACCCGCGCGTCCTCGGGACCGGTAACGGACACTTCGCCGGTCGCGATGCCCTGAGCGTCGGGCGCGGGCGGTGTCCGCACCCGATCGTGGCTTCGGAACGAGTAGCGCAGGGTAAGTCCAGCCCATTGGGTGAACCACTGACCGCGCCAGCGCAGGGCCGCGATGATCAGGGCGACGGCGAGCACACCGACGCCGACGTAGAGCAGCGACTGGTTGATCGCGATGAGGATCAGCCCGATCGCCAGGCCGATCTCCAGCACCACGAGGTTGGTCACCGGGATGGGGCCGAGCCGCGTGTTCAGGACGCGACGGCGGGCTGGGGGAGCGACGGGTGCCGGACGCTCGGCGGGCGGGGGCCCTCCCGGGCTGCCCGGACCACCGGGCCCACCTGGGCCTCGGCCACCAGGACCACCTGGTCCGCCGGGCCCCTGCGGGCCGCGTGGTCCGCCAGGTCCTCTCGGTCCGCCGGACCTCCCCTGATGCGGCGGCGGGCCTGGTGGACGGCCCCTCGGCGGCGGCGAACCCGGGGGCCCGCCCGGACGTGGCGGAGTGGTGACGGACATCCGCTCGTTCTTCCCCTCGTACCTACGGCGATCCCGGCATGCCGGTCGGCCGGGAACCTGACCCTAGCCGGAGTTGGGAGAAACCCACACCGCCCCATTCCCGTACCGCTATCCTGCGGAACCGTACCGCGACTCGGGGAGCAGTAGGTCGAGAATGCCGTCAACACCGACAACCAAATCGCAAGTTCACGCTTACCAGTTCGTGCTGCGCCGCATGCAGTCCGCGCTGGTCCGGCGTGACTCGGTCATGCTGCACGACCCGATGCGGACGCATGGCAGAGCGACGATCGTCGGGTTCCTGCTCGCCCTGCTCGGGGTGGTCGGCTTCGTGATCTTCGGGTTGATCAGCCCGAAGCCCGCGGTGCCGGACTCGGGCAACATCGTGATCGGCAAGGAGTCCGGCGCGATCTACGTCGTGACCGGTAACCCGAGGCAGCTGGTCCCGACCTTCAACCTCGCCTCGGCGCGGCTGCTGCTCATGGCCCAGCAGGGGCAGAACGGCGGCGGCGCGGCGTCGGCGGTGGAGCCGTCGGTGGTCCCGGACGACCAGCTCAAGGACATCCCGCGCGGGCGGCTGACGGGCATTGTGGACGGTCCGCAGCTGCTGCCGACCACATCGCAGCGGATCTCCGACGACTGGGCGGTGTGCGACCAGCTGACCATCCGGTCCGACCTGCCCAGCCAGCTCGCCCTGCAGCAGGCCACGAACGCGACGACGGTGCTCGCCGGTGTGCCCAACCCGGGACGTGAGCTCCGCGACAACGAGGCCGTCCTCGCCGTCGGCGACAACGACAAGCCCTACCTCATCTACCGCCTGGAGCGGAATCCGAATCAGCCCAACGCGAACACCGTGCGGGCCGAACTCGACCCGGCGCGTGCCGGTGTCTACACGGCACTCGGCCTGAACCCGCAAAACGCTCGGCGCATCTCGATCGGCCTGCTGAACGCCATCCCGCAGGTGACGCCGTTCACGCCGCCGACGATCCCGGGCAAGGGCAACCCGTCGCAGTTCCAGCAACTGCAGAACTTCAGCCTCAACATCGGTGACGTGTTCGCGGTCTCGTTCTCCGACGGCACCAGGAACAGCTACGTCGTGCTGCAGAACGGCATCCAGCGGGTGTCGCCCGCCGTCGCGGACCTGATCCGGTTTTCGGGGAGTTCGACGGCCGCGCCCCGTCCGCAGGAGCTGTCACCGAACACGATCACCGCGGTCCGTCAGATCCAGTCCGGCGACGCGGACGCGCTCAAGGTCGACACGATGCCGAACACGATCCCGACGGTCCTGGACCCGTCGCAGACGCCGGTGACCTGTCTCGGCTGGAACGTCGTCAACCCCGGCGACCCGGCCACGGAGGACCAGCACACCGCCGTCTACGTCGGATCGCAGCTCCCGGTGCCCGGGGACGCGAAGCTGATCCAGATCGGGCAGCCCAGCCCCGATGGACTGAAGATCGACAACTTCTTCCTGCCGCCCGGCCGCGGAGCGGTGATCCGCTCGGCGACGTCCAAGCAGTCGTTCGCGACCGGACCGATTTCCTTGGTGACGGACCGGGGCCTGCGCTACGGCGTCCCGGACACGAACACCGCCAACGCACTGGGCCTCACCGAACCACGGCCGGCCCCGGACGCGATCGTGCGGCTGCTGCCGACCGGCGCATCGCTCAACGTGCAGGACGCGCAGCGGAGCTACGACTCCGTCCCGATCCCACCGAACGCCGGCAGTTTCCCCGGCCAGCAGCAACAGCCGGCGGGCAGCTCCGGAACATCCGGCAACTAGGTCCACACAGGACAGTGGCCCGCGCGCGGACGCGCGAGGGCCACTGTCCTTTCCAGGACCGTTCGCCGTGAGTCGTCGTCCGCCCGAAGGGCGGGACAGAGCAAGGGATTCCTCGCCGGAGAGGCCGGCTCCGGGGACGCCCAACCGCCGGTCATCCCCGCTCCGCGGGGGCTCGTGGGCGCGGTTATCTGGTGCGGCGGATGGTGCGCATCACGAACATGACCACCAGCAGCACCACGAGACCGCCGCCGGTGCCGGCCAGTGCCACGATCATCGGCGCCCAGTTCTTCGGCGCGGCGTCCGGGAGCCCGGATGGCAGCTGCTGCGCGGAGTCCGCCGCCACACCTTCCTCGGCAGGCACGATCGCCGTCAGCGCCGCGACCGGGTTCACCACACCGTTGCCGGTGAAGTTGTCCCGCCCGCCCTGGGCGCCCGGATGCTGGGCCGTCACCCGGATCCGGTTCATGATCTGCCGCGCCGACAGCTGTGGGTACTGCGCGGCCACCAGGGCGGCGACCCCGGCCACGTACGGCGCGGCGAAACTGGTGCCCTGGATGGGCGTCGCCCGGTCGTTCTCGATCGTCTGGTTCGCCAGCTGCGACGAGCCCTTCGACGGGTCCAGCGAGATGATGTTGGTGCCCGGTGCCGCCACGCTCACCCACGGCCCGTGCACGCTGAAGGGCGCCACCCCGCCGGTCTCGTCGATCGCCGCCACGGACAGGACGTCGTCGGAGAACCACGGGGGCGTCACGATGGATCGTGGCCGGTTCGGGTCGGCCTGGTCGTTCTGCGGGCAGGTCTCGGAGGTGTTGCCCGCCGCCGCGACCACCACCACGTTCCGGTCCACCGCGTACCGGACGGCGGCCTGCACGGCGCGCTCGCCGTCGGTGATCGACCCGGTCGCCGGGCGGCAGTTGTCCACCGACATGTTGATCACGTTGACCCGCAGGTTCACCGCGCGGACGATCGCCTGGGCGAGCGACAGCGTGGTGCCCGCGCCGTTGGCGTCGTTCTGCTGACGGCCACCGCTCTGCTGTCCGCTGGTCCCGCCCGCGGAGTCCGGCCGGGAGTAGTTCTGGCTGGACTGCCGGATCGACACGATCGTGGAGTCCGGCGCGACCCCGGTGAACCCGATCTGGTCCTGCGGCGTCTGCGCGGCGATGATCCCGGCCACCTCGGTGCCGTGGCCGTCGCAGTCGTTGAGGCCGTTGTCGCCCGCCGAAACGTAGTCACCGCCGCCATCGAGGCGGGGCAGGAAGGGGTGCCGCGTGACACCGGTGTCGATCACCCCGACCCGGATCCCGCCCCCGGCCGACCCGGTCTTCGCGCGGGCGAGCTGCTGGGCCTCCTCGATCTGCAGGTACTGCTGGCCCCACGGCTTCTCCCGCAGCACGACCGCCTGCTGCCCGAGGTCGCGGGTGACGCAGGCGTTCTTCTGCTGGTAGTCGAAGCTGTTGCGGCCGCCGTTGTCACCGGGCAGGTAGCTGGCGACGAACGGCGGCGGGACCGCCCAGAACCCGCCGGAGCCGGTGCCGCCCGTCTGCGCCTGCGCCGTCCCGGTCGCCAGCACGCCGATCGACGCCGCCAGCAGGACGGTGGCCGCCCGGCCGGGCGCACCGAGTGTCCGCACGCGAGTTCCCCTCGAAGTCATGCTCAGCCGAACGAGATGTGCCGCAGCGTGGCGTAGAGGTCCATGACCGCCAGCGCGAGGGGCAGCACCGTGGCGATGCAAATCGCCTCGAAGATCTCGACGGTGCGGCGCAGCGGTGGCGAGAACCGCTGGTTCGGAAACACCACGCCGACCACGAGCGCGCCCGCACCGATGATCACCAGCACACCGAACACCCAGAGCAGGCGCCCCATCGGCGTCTGCGTGCCCAGCCAGCCGATCAGGATGCCGGCCCCGGACACGATCCCGGTGGTCAGCAGCGCGACGGCTTGGCTGCCGTTGGCGTAGGAACGGGCACGCAGCAGCAGGACCATCGTCGCGACGGCCGCGGTGAGGATGCCCCACACCCCCGGCGCGGTGGCGGTGATGATCGCAGCGATCGCGGTGGCGCTGCCGCAGCCGACCAGCAGGCCGGTCATGTAGTTGTGGGCGACGGCCGTGCGGCGCTCGATCTCGGTGTAGTCCGGGAACGCGGTGTCCTCTTTGAGCTCCTCGGCGGTGCCGGGCACGTGCGGCAGCGGCAGCTTGGCCAGCCAGATCGTCGCGCGCGGCAGCAGGGAGATCAGCGCCAGCGCGCCGGCCGCGGTGCCCGCCGCGATGCCGGCCGCCGGATGCGCGATCAGGGTCGCGATCGTGAACGCGACCACCCCGATCACCCCGGCCGTGGCGGCGGCGATGAACGTCGTGATGCCCGCGCCGATGATCATGATCGCGACCGCGGCCAGTATCACCACGAGGCCGCTGGCCAGCAGCAGGTTCGCACGCACGGTCAGGCCGGGCACAGCGGAAAAGCCGGCGACGAACGCGAACGGCAGCCCGCCCGCGGCGGCGATCACGACGCCGGTGGCCTCGGCCTGGTAGGCCTTGGCCAGCGTCGCGCCGACCGCGAGGCAGGCGATCGCGGCGACACCGGCGGTGAGCGCGGCGGCCAGACCGTTGCCGCCGAACAGCGGACCGCCCATGAACAGAGCCAGCGCGGCGGTGAACAGGGCCAGCCCGCCGGCGATGTGCCCGATGCGGTGTGCGGTCTCCTTCGTCCACGGTCGGAAGGTGTCCGGCTGGGCGTCGGCGATCGCGTCGACCACGTCGTCGTACAGCGGCGGGGGCGGGTTGTCGTTGCGCCTGCGCAGCTGGAGCAGGTCGCCGTCGACAATGCCGAGGGAGGCGAGCGTCCGGCTCGGGTCGAGCGGCGCGTCACCCAGTTTGGCGAGTGCCCAGCCGCCGTGGCGGGCGCCGCCGTCCGGCGCGGTCTCCCGCGCCATGTCGAGCAACATCGGCATCAGGTCGGCGACCGCGACGTCGGCGGGCAGCGCCACGTCGATCCTGGTGCGGGGCGCCACCACCGTCACCCTGCTGAAAACCGTCGTGCCCGTTGCCACTTGCCTGCCCCCTACGGAAGAGAATGCTGCGGGCTACTTATACCGAACGACGCTGTCCGCGGCAGCCGCTGCCCGTGAATTCTGCCCAACGTGCACTCGCGGATCGTTCCGGACTGTCGGTGGGCCGTCCTAGTATTACGGCACTCGCTCCGCGCTGGGGTGGATTCGGGCAATCGGTGCCGGGTTGGGCGGTCTCGGCCTCGGACGGGGTCATCGTTCGCTACCGTGTGGGCGCTGGAGGAGCAGGCAACATCGAGTTGAAGAGGGGACCCTTCGGTGAGCACGCTGCAGTTCAAGAGGTCACCAAGGCTTGCTGCGCCGCGCCCGCCGGGCGGTGAGGTTCATCTCGAGCCGCCACCCGAGGTGCCCCGCACGATCCCGGGCAACGTCGTCCAGAAGATGCTGCCGGTGGTCATGATCGTGGCGACCCTCGGCATGGTCGTGGTCATGTTCACCACCGGCGGAGCGGCCGCGCGCAGCCCGCTGACCTTGATGTTCCCGCTCATGATGGTCATGTCGATGGGCGGCATGTTCGCCGGCGGTGGCAAGGGCGGCGGGGCCAAGAAGGCCGAGATGAACGAGGACCGCAAGGACTACTTGCGCTACCTCGGGCAGATGCGCGAGCGCGCCCGCGAGGCGATGGCCGACCAGCGCGCGTCACTGGAGTGGGTGCACCCGGACCCGCAGGCCCTGTGGTCGCTGGCCGCGAGCCGCCGGATGTGGGAGCGCCGCCAGAACGACCAGGACTTCCTGCACCTGCGCGTCGGGCGCAGTTCGCACCGGCTGGCGACGCGCCTGGTGCCGCCGCAGACCGGGCCGGTCGACGAGCTGGAGCCGATCGCGACGCTGGCCCTGCGCCGGTTCGTGCGTGCCCACTCGATCGTCCCGGACCTGCCCACCCAGATCACGCTGCGCGGCTTCGCGGCGGTGAGCCTGAGCGGCGACAAGGAGCTGACCCGCGGACTGACCAGGGCGATGCTGGCCCAGCTGGTCACCTTCCACAGCTGTGACGACGTGCTGCTCGCGTTCGCCACCACCGGCCGCGCGAAGGCCGAGTGGGAGTGGGCGAAGTGGCTGCCGCACGTGCAGCACCCGGAGCACTCCGACGGCATCGGCCAGCTGCGGATGATGGCCGGTTCGCTGGCGCAGATCGAGCAGTGGCTGGACGCGGAGCTGCGCGACCGGCCGCGGTTCTCGCGCAACGCCACCCCGTCGCCCGACCAGCCCCACGTCGTGATCGTGCTGGACGACGCCGAGGTCACCCGTGAGGAGCAGATCATCCTCGAGGAGGGCCTGGTCGGCGTCACGCTGGTCGACCTGTCCGACTCGCTGGGCAACCTGGCCGCGCGCCGCGGTCTGCGCCTGGTGGTGGAGAAGGAGCGGGTCGGAGCGCGCAGTGGTGGTGGCATCGAGTGGTTCGGCAAGCCGGACACCCTGAGCGTCGTCGAGTGCGAGGCGCTGGCCCGCAAGCTCGCGCCGTTCCGCGTCGGCACCGCGGCGCAGGAGGCCAGCGAAGACGAGCCGCTGCTGTCCAACCCCACGCTGCTGGAGCTGCTCGGCATCCCGGGCGACCCGATGACGTTCGACGTGCAGCAGGCCTGGCGGCCGCGCCCGGTGCGCGACCGCTACCGGGTCCCGTTCGGGATCGGCGAGTTCGGGCAGGCCGTCGAGCTGGACATCAAGGAAGCCGCGATGGAGGGCATGGGCCCGCACGGCCTGTGCATCGGCGCCACCGGTTCCGGCAAGTCGGAGTTCCTGCGCACCCTGGTGCTCGGCCTGCTGGCCACGCACTCCAGCACGACGCTGAACATGATCCTGGTCGACTTCAAGGGCGGTGCGACGTTCCTCGGCCTGGACAAGGCCCCGCACGTCGCCGCCACCATCACAAACCTGGCCGGCGACCTGACGCTGGTCGACCGGATGAAGGACGCGATCGCCGGCGAGGTCGCCCGGCGCCAGGAAGTGCTCGCGAAGGGCAACTACAAGAACGTCTGGGACTACGAGAAGGCCCGCGAGAACGGCGCCGACCTCGACCCGCTGCCGGCGTTGTTCATCTGCATCGACGAGTTCTCCGAGATGCTGACGGCCAAGCCGGACTTCATCGACATCTTCCTCCAGATCGGCCGCGTCGGCCGGTCGCTGCAGATGCACATGCTGCTCGCGTCGCAGCGGCTGGAGGAGGGCAAGCTGCGTGGTCTGGACACGTTCCTGTCCTACCGGATCGGTCTGAAGACCTTCTCCGCGGCGGAGTCCCGGGCCGCGATCGGCGTGCCGGACGCGTTCGAGCTGCCCTCGATCCCGGGTTCCGGGTACCTCAAGTTCGACACGTCCACGATGGTCCGTTTCAAGGCGTCCTATGTGTCCGGTCCGTACCGGCCGGCGGGGATGCAGGCCGCGGGTCCGGTGGCCAACGTGGTCCGCGCCGACAAACGGCCGCAGCTGTTCGTGCCGGACTTCGTGGACCTGCCGCCGGAGCCGGAGCCCGAGCCCGTCCGGATGGAGGCGGCGCCCCAGCCGCGGCAGGAGGAGGGCACCGAGCCCACCGAGCTGGAAGTCATCGTCGACCGCCTGATCGGGCAGGGGCCGCCGGCGCACGAGGTGTGGCTGCCGCCGCTGGAGGAGTCGAACTCGCTGGACACCCTGCTGCCGAACTTGAACCCGACCGACGACCGCGGGCTCTCGCCCGTGGGATTCTTCGGCAACGGCAAGCTGCAGGTGCCGATCGGCATCGTCGACCGGCCTTTCGAGCAGCGGCGCGACCCGCTGTGGGCGGACTTCTCCGGGGCGGCCGGTCACGGCGTGATCGTCGGCGGCCCGCAGTCGGGCAAGTCGACCCTGCTGCGCACGCTGATCATGTCGCTGTCGCTCGCGAACACGCCTGAGGAGGCGCAGTTCTACAGCATCGACCTCGGTGGTGGCACGCTCGCCGGTCTGTCCGACCTGCCGCACGTCGGCGGGGTCGCGGTGGCGCGGCGGGAGCCGGACAAGGCCCGCCGCATCGTGGCCGAGCTCAACGCACTCGCCAACGAGCGGGAAGGCCTGTTCGGACAGCTGGGCATCGACTCGATGGCCGACTTCCGCAACCGCAAGCGGCGCGGCGAGATCACGCCGGAGCAGGACCCGTTCGGTGACGCGTTCCTGATCGTCGACGGCTGGCGCGCACTGCGGGACGACTTCGAGGAGCTGGAGCCGCAGATCACCGCGCTGGCCCAGCGCGGTCTGGCCTACGGCGTGCACGTGATCATCTCGGCCAACCGGTGGGCGGACATCCGCCCGGCGATCAAGGACATGCTGGGCACCCGGTTCGAGCTGCGCCTCGGTGACCCGAGCGAGTCGGACATCGACCGCCGGGTCGCGGTGAACGTGCCGGAGGGACGGCCGGGTCGTGGTCTCACCCGCGACCGCCTGCACATGCTGATCGGCCTGCCGCGGATCGACGGCACGAGCGACCCGGAGACAGTCGGTGCGGGCGTGGCCGACGCGGTCGCGAAGATCAAGGCGGCCTGGCCCGGCCGTCCGGCGCCGCAGGTGCGGCTGCTGCCGGAGATGGTGTCCTATGAGGACGTCCTGTCGATGGACAAGCAGCGGCACACCAAGCTCGTCCCGATCGGTATCAACGAGGACGAGCTGGCGCCGGTCTACCTGGACTTCGACGCCGACCCGCACTTCGTGGCCTTCGCCGACGGCGAGTCCGGCAAGACGAACCTGCTGCGGCAGATCACCCGCGGGATCACCGAGCGGTACACGGCCAAGGAAGCGGTCGTGGTGCTGGTGGACTACCGGCGCACGATGCTCGGTTTCGTCGAGGGCAACCACCTGCTCGGCTACGCGGTGTCGGCCAACCAGCTCGACGGCATGGTCTCCGACATCGTGGGCTCGATGACCAGGCGCCTGCCGGGGCCGGACGTCACGCAGGAGCAGCTGCGCAACCGGTCCTGGTGGAAGGGCCCGGAGCTGTTCATCGTGGTCGACGACTACGACCTGGTGGCCACGCAGACGTCCAACCCGCTCAAGCCGTTGTCGGAGTTCCTGGCCCAGGCCAAGGACGTCGGCCTGCACATGGTCGTCGTGCGCCGCACGGGTGGTGCTTCGCGGGCTGCTTACGACCCGATCATCGGCAAGCTGAAGGAGATCGCGGCGCCGGGCATCGTGATGAACGGCAGCAGGGACGAAGGCCAGCTGCTGGGCAACGTCAAGCCGGCCGTGATGCCGCCCGGCCGTGGCGTGCTGGTGAGCCGCAAGGTCGGCAAGCAGTTGATGCAGGTGTCGTGGATCCAGCCGGAGTGATTGAAGCGGTCCACCCCGGACCGGTTCGGCTCGCGCGCCGCGGGGGCGCCTCGTGACCTTGCGCGTCGCGGTGGACTTCGGGACTTCGAGCACCTGCGTGGTGGCGGCGTTGTCCGGCCGTCCGCCGCAGGTGGTCGTCGTCGACGGGCAGCCGCTCATGTCCTCGGCCGTGTACGCGGCGGCCGATGGCACGCTGTTCGTCGGTCAGGAAGCCGACCGGCAGGCGGCGATGGACCCGTCGCGGTACGAGCCGAACCCGAAGCGCCGCATCGACGAGGGCGAGTTGCTGCTCGGCGACCGCGTCCTGCGGGTCACCGACGTCGTGCGCGCGGTGCTGGACCGCGCGGTCACCGAGGCGCGCCGGCTGGCGAGCAACGCCGAGGTCGACCTGCTCGTGCTCACCCACCCGGCGGACTGGGGCGCGGTCCGCACCCGGCTGTTGCGTCAGGCGGCCGGCGGCCTGGCCCGTGAGGTCACGCTCGTGCCGGAACCGGTCGCGGCCGCGGTGTTCCACGCCGCCACGTTCGCGCCGGAGGACATCAACTCCGACCGCACGGTCGAGATCAGCAATCGCCCCGGCACCACGCTGGCCGTGCTCGACCTCGGCGGCGGCACCGTCGACGTGAGCGTGGTGAGCCGGATCCCCGGTGGCCGGGGCGGTTTCCAGGTCCTCGCCACTCGCGGCGACCCCAGCTTCGGCGGCGCGGACGTGGACCAGTTGCTGCTGGACCATGTGGGTGGTCTGGTGTCCTCGGCGGACCCGGAGGCGTGGCGGCAGCTGGTGGAGGGCAGGGAACTGGCCGACCGGCGGCGGCGCCGCGTGCTGCGGCAGGACGTCCGCGGCGCCAAGGAGACGCTGTCCCGGCACGCCTACACCGACGTCCCGATGCCGCCACCGTTCGCCGACGCGCACGTCACCCGTGAGGACCTGGAGCGCCTGGTCGCCGCGCCACTGGGCCGCGCGGTCGAGCTGACCTGCGCCGCGATCGACGAGGCCGAGCTGCGACCGAAGCAGCTCAGCGCGATCTTCCTGGTGGGCGGATCGAGCCGGATCCCGATGATTTCGCGGCTGATCCACGAGCGCACCGGGGTCGTACCGACCACACTGGACCAACCGGAAACGGTGGTGGCGCGGGGTGCGTTGCTCGCCGTCCAGAAAGCACCCGAACGGCTGTCCGCCCCGCCGCCGCGCGTGCCGGCGCGGCAGCTCGCGGACCAGCGCACCGAGGTCGTCCGCAACCCGAACGTGCCGCGCCCCGGGTTCTCGCCCCGCCCGCCCACGCCGCCGGGCGGGTTCAACGGCCCGGCCGTGCCGCGTCAGGCGCCTCAGGGTGTGCGCCGCCCCCCGCCCGGTCCGCCGCGCCCCGCGCCGGTTTCGCCGCCGCACGGGGTCCCCGCTCCGCCGCAGCGCAGGAACTCGAAGCTGCCGTGGATCGTCGGTGGCGCGGTGGTTCTCGTCGCCGCGGCGGTGGCCGGGTTGGTGCTGGCGCTGAACACCGGCGGGGAGCCGGAGCCGCCGCCGGGAAAGGTCGTCGCGCAGTACCACTACCAGTTCACGGCGCCGCAGGACTGGACGCAGACCGGCGGATCGGCCGATCTGCGCGAGACGTTGATCAAGCCGGAGAACGCACAGCAGCAGCTCGACGCGGTGTCGGTGCAGGAGCACCCGCTGTCCTACGACGCGACGGCGGACGCCGGCCGGCTCGTGGACGAGTTGCGCACGCAGATCGATCAAGCCCCCACGCAGTACTCCGGGTTCGACCCGCAGGCGACGTACGCCGGCCGGAAGGTGATCTTCTACCACCAGTCGTTGCCCGGCCAGCAGGCTTCGATCGACTGGTACGCCCTCGCGCAGGGCCACGTCCAGGTGAACGTCGGATGCGTGTACGCGGACGAGTCCGTGCGCCGAAGGGTGGACGCCGCCTGCACTCAGGTGATCCGCACGCTGGCCGTCAGCGGGTGAAAATCCCTGCCCACTCGTCCGGGTGACCACGGCATTCACTCTCGCAACTAGTTCCGGGTAACCCGGGACAAGGCGGAACCGGCCATGGCAAGGTCATCGTCGGAGGTCCGTAAGGCGGTTGGGATCGTTACGGACGACACCACGACGAAGGGGGTAGCTCCTATGGCAGGCGGATTCACCGGGGACCCGGCACAGTTTGCGGACGCGCACACGAAGGTCACCGAGACCAAGCTGTCGATGGACCAGAACCTGATGCAGCTGGCCAACAACATCGAGGCCACGCAGGCGGGCTGGTCGGGCCCGGCGGCCAAGGTCTTCCAGGAGGTCATGGACGCCTTCGGTCAGAAGTCCAAGAAGCTGAACGACGCGCTCGAGCACATCGCCGAGATGCTGAAGTCGTCCGGTGTCCAGTACGACACCCAGGACCAGGACGTCAACCAGCAGCTGAGCTCGCTCCAGGCCGCTCTCGAAGGCCTGTGATCGCGGCCTGAGTGCCGTCATTCCACCTGACTTCCCAGACCAGAAAGGACAATCATGTCGGGCCCGATGAAGGTCGATTACGCCACCATCCACCAGGCGGCTGAGGACTGCAACAAGACCGGCGGCGAGCTGGAGAACCTGTTCGAGAAGCTGAAGTCGGACATCGCCCCGCTGACCGACAGCTGGAGCGGTGACGCGATGGACGCGTGGCACCAGCGTCAGGACGAGTGGAACAAGGCGCTGGAGGACATGAAGGCCCTCCTCGCCCGCATCGCCACCGCGCTGCCGCAGATCGCCGATGGCTACCAGTCGACCGACTCCGGCATCACCAAGATGTTCGGCGGCTGATTTCGCTTCACGGGAAAGGGTCCTGGCTGCGCGCCAGGGCCTTTTCCATTGTCAGCGCGGCATTCCGACTTCGTACTGAGCCTGGTCGTTGAGCACGCGGACCGTCACTTTTCTGGGTTGCCCCGCGACGCTGACGGTGCACTCGAACGTGGTGCCCGTCCGGACCGGCTGGTCCTCGGGGCACTTCGCGTTCTGGACGTCCCCCTCGCCGAAGTCCTCGCGCAGAATCTTCACGACGCCGTCCTGAACGGCGCTGTGGTCCAAAGTGTCCCCCTGGAACGCGCCGAGCAGCCAGGCGCCGACGGCACCCCCGGCGAGCAGGACGATCACCCCCGCCCCGGCGAGGAACGGCTTCTTGGAGCGCCGGGGCTTCTGCTCGCCGAACGCACCGAACCCGCTGTAGCTCGGCTGCCACTCTTTGGGCGGGCCGCCCTGGGCCGGGTACTGCTGGGCGGGGCCGGGCTGCGGCAGCGGCCCGCTCGTGGGGGCGGCGCTTTGGCCGGGGTGGGCCCAGGTTCGGGGGAGCGGCCCGCTCGTGGGGCCGGTGGGTGCGGCCCCGGGCGAGGAGATCCAGGGCTGGGGCGGCGGTCCGCTCGTCGGGGCGCCAAAGCCCGGGGACTGCGCCGGGTAACGCCACCCTGGGGAGGCCGGGCCGCTCGGTGCGGGTGTCGGCGCGCCGGGCCAGCCGGCTGCTTGCCCGCCGGCCGGGGCGTGCGGCCCGCTCGCCCCGGGTGTCGGCGCGCCTGGCCAACCCGTCGCGGGCCCGCCAGATCCGCCTCCGGCGGGCCCGGGCCCCGCGTAACCACCGGCCTGCCCGAGCGCCCCATCCCAGGGCTCACCCTGGCCCTGCCACTCGGGCTGCTGCGGCGGGTTGGCACCCACCTCACCCTGGCCCTGCCACCCGGGCTGCTGCGGCTGGTTCACGCCACGCTCACCTACCCTGCCCCTGGATGTCGCCCAGCCGGGCGTAGAAATCGGAGACCGCCGCGCTGTCCGCGAGCACCGTGACCTGCGACGGGTCGGGGATCTTGGGCAGGTCGGCCTCGGTCGGCGTGCCGTCGAGCCGGTAGTGGTAGTCGATCTCCAGCTGGTGCCCGTTGCCGGGGATCTTGCCGGTCATCTCGATCTCGGTGAGCTTGCCCCTGGGGTCGAGGGCGACCCGCGTGCGCAGCGTCTGGGCCTTCATCTCGGGCGTGAGCTGGGACGCGATCGCCGCCGGGAAGGTCACCACATCGTTGTCGATGAACGCCGTCAGGGTGACCTCCGCGATCAGCTCGACGCTGCCGTCCGGCCTGCTGCTTGCACTCTTCGCCGCCCGCCCGGCCGCCACCGAGTCCTGCACCGCCCCGAGCATCTTGCAGACCGTCTGCGCGCCCTCCCAGTAGCACTCGTTGTACTGACCCGACGTGTAGGGCATCTGCACCCACGGCGTCGGCGCGAGGCTCGCGTACACGGGGCCGAGCAGCGTGTACTCGACCGGGCTGTTGGCCGGGTGGTAGACGTCCAGGTACTCGTTCGAGTCGAGATTCGAGTGGTTGCGGCTCAGGCGGGCCGGCGGGTGCCCCAGCTGTACGGCACTGATCGTCGCGTTGAGGCGCCGCTCGTCGAACACGACGAGCTGGTCCAGCCGGGTCTTGCGGGTGTCGTTGGCGTTGAACTGGTCGGACAGCGCGTTGAGCGTGTCGTCGAACTTCGCGCTCACGTAGGTGGCCGCGTCCTCGCCGTTCGGGACCGGGCTGCCCGCGCGGGCGCTGCCGCACCCGCCGAGCAGGCCCACCGTGGCGAGCATCGCGATGAACCTCGGTAGGCTGGATCTGGTACGCGCGGACACGCCGGTGGCCCCCTCCAGGCGAATAGCCGTCGTCGACTGCGCGTAACCCTAATATGTAGGCCGGGGACACCCCGCTTTCAAGGCCGCCGAACCCGGCGGGTATCTTTATATGTCGTTGTGCGTGCAGCAAGCGTCCGCGCTGGGTACGCACTCGACCCCAAACGCACCGTTGACCACGAGGTAGACCCTTGCCCACGTACAGCCCTAAGCCTGGCGATGTCACCCGTGCCTGGCATGTGATCGATGCCGAGGATGTCGTGCTCGGCCGGCTCGCGACCGAGGTCGCCACGCTGCTGCGCGGCAAGCACAAGCCCACGTATGCACCTCACGTGGACACCGGTGATTTCGTCATCATCGTCAACGCCGAGAAGGTCCGCCTGACCGGTAACAAGCGCGACCAGAAGTTCGCGTACCGGCACAGCGGTTACCCGGGCGGTCTGCGCAAGCGCTCGTTCGGCGAGCTGCTCGACACCCGCCCTGACCGGCTGCTGGAGAAGGTCGTCAAGGGCATGCTGCCGAAGAACAAGCTCGGCCGCGCCCAGGCGAAGAAGCTGAAGGTCTACGCCGGCCCGCAGCACCCGCACGCTGCTCAGCAGCCGCAGCCGTTCCAGATCACCAAGATCGCGCAGGTCGCCAAGTGAGTGAGGAAGTGTCTGTGACCAGCACCGAGACCGAGGCCGCGGCCCCCGAGGCCGCGGCCCCCGAGGCCCCGCAGGCCACCGAGGCCACTGAGGCGGTCGTGACGAGTGAGTCGGCCGCACCCTCAGCTCCTCGGCCGTCGCGCGCTGCCGGTGGCTCCGCCCAGACCGTCGGCCGTCGCAAGGAGGCCGTCGTCCGCGTGCGGCTCGTCCCCGGCACCGGCAAGTTCAAGCTCAACGGCCGCAGCCTCGAGGAGTACTTCCCGAACAAGGTGCACCAGCAGCTCATCCGCGAGCCCCTGGTGACCGTCGAGAAGCCGGACTCGTTCGACATCTTCGGCAACCTCAACGGTGGCGGCACGTCCGGCCAGGCCGGCGCGCTCCGCCTGGCCATCGCCCGCGCCCTGGTCGAGGTCGACGGCGACGACCGTCCCGCGCTGAAGAAGGCCGGGTTCCTGACCCGCGACGCGCGTGCGACCGAGCGCAAGAAGTACGGCCTCAAGAAGGCCCGCAAGGCTCCGCAGTACAGCAAGCGCTGACCTGCGCCCAGCCGTTCACGAAGGCGCCCATCCGGTTCCGGGTGGGCGCCTTCGTCGTTCATGCTCAAATGACGCGGCGGACGGGTATGTAGCGGAATGCGCTCCCGGCGACGATGTCCAAGGGGAGCGTTACGGCCGGGTCTCGCCGAACGCTAGGTTGTCCGGGTTGTACGGCTCGAGGAGAGGATGAGATGGCTCGCCTTTTCGGCACCGACGGTGTCCGGGGTCTGGCCAACGGGGAGCTGACGCCGGAGCTGGCGCTGTCCATCGCCGCCAGCGCGGCCCGCGTGCTCGCCGCGCACGACCGCTCGCACCGCCAGGTGGCGGTCGTCGGACGCGACCCCCGCGCCAGCGGCGAGATGCTCGAGGCCGCGGTGGTGGCCGGCCTCGCCTCGGCCGGTGCGGACGTCCTGCGCGTGGGTGTCCAGCCGACCCCCGCCGTCGCGTACCTGGTCGGCGCGCTGGAGGCGGACCTCGGTGTGATGATCTCCGCATCGCACAACCCCATGCCGGACAACGGAATCAAGCTCTTCGCCGCCGGCGGGCACAAGCTGCCGGACGGCATCGAGGACGAGATCGAAGCCGGGCTGGATAGCGACGGCCCCCGTCCGACCGGCGCCGAGATCGGCCGCGTCAGCGACGTCGACGACGCCATCGACCGGTACACGAACCACCTGCTCGCGGCCACCCCGCACCCGCTCACGGGCCTGCGGATCGTCGTCGACTGTGCCAACGGGGCGGCGTCGTTCGCCGCGCCGGAGGTCTACCGCAAGGCCGGCGCCGAGGTCATCGCGATCCACGCCGACCCGGACGGCATCAACATCAACGAGGGCTGCGGCTCGACCCACCCCGAGAAGCTCCAGGCGCTGGTGCTCGAACACGGCGCCGACCTGGGCATCGCCCATGACGGCGACGCCGATCGATGCCTGGCCGTGGACGCCTCGGGTGAGCTGGTGGACGGCGATCAGATCATGGCGATCCTGGCGCTGGCGATGGCCGAGGCCGGTGAGCTGACGCACGACACGCTCGTCGCGACGGTGATGAGCAACCTCGGTCTGCACCTCGCGATGCGGGATCACCAGGTCAGCCTGCGCACGACCGCCGTCGGCGACCGGTACGTGCTGGAGGAGCTTCGCTCGGGCGGGTACGCGCTGGGCGGTGAGCAGTCCGGTCACGTGGTGTTCCCGGCGCTGGCGACCACGGGCGACGGCCTGCTCACGGCGCTGCGGGTGATGAGCCGGGTGGCGTCCACCGGCAAGCCCCTGGCGGAGCTGGCCGGGGTGATGCGGAAGCTGCCGCAGGTCCTCGTCAACGTGCGGGTCTCGGACAAGGCAACGGTGGCGACTTCCGATGCCGTGCGCGAGGCCGTCGAGGCCGTGGAGGCCGAACTGGGCGACGAAGGCCGCGTCCTGCTACGCCCGTCCGGCACCGAGCAGTTGGTACGCGTCATGGTCGAGGCGCCTTCGCAGGAAATCGCCCAGGCCGCCGCGGACCGCCTCGCGGGTGTGGTTTCGTCGGTCTCCTGAACCGGCTGCGAACTGTCGTACCCGCTCGGTACATTCTGTGCACGACACGAAGCGAGGGGGAGTGGTCGTGGCCGGGTACGAGGTCGATCCGCAGCAGGTGACCGCCGCCGCGGGGACGGTCCGGGACGAGCCCGGGTCGCAGCTGAAGTACACGCTGGCCAACCTCAAGGACGTGCAGATCAAGGCCGAGGATTTCGGCCGCAAGCACCACGAGTCGTTCGCCGGCTACCAGGCGGGGGTGCAGCGGCTGGTGGCCTGCGTGGACAGCTATGTGCGCGCCTCCGGCGAGTACGCGGACAAGCTGGCTGGTGCCGGCAAGTCCTACACGGCCGCCGACGACCAGTCCCAGACGGGCGTCCGGACGGCGGCGAGCTGATGGCGGAGCGCAACGGCGAGATCCCGACGATCCAGGAGATCCAGCAGATCGTCGACGATCCGGGGATCGACGACGAGACGAAGCGCGGCCTGGTGCTGCGCTACTTCGACTACGTCGAGGACGAGAACGACGACGGCGACGCGGAATCCTACGGTTTCGAGAGTGAAGAGGACCGCAATCGCCTGCGGGACTACTTCAAGGACCGCTTTCACATCTCTGAAGGAGACTTCAACGGCGAGTGGTCCAGTGGCGGTGATGTCTCCGACTGGTACTCCCGGGCGAAGGACAAGTTCGACCAGAACCAGCAGGCCGGACGGGACGCACAGCAGCGGTCGGTCGGTGACGGGCACGGGCGCCTCGATGCGTTGACGGGCAAGGCTTCCGACACCAACCCGGGCGCAGGGAACTCGAACGAGATCCTCGACGCCGGCGTCCCGGGCCTGGACACGTTCCGCACTTTTCTGCCCGTCTACGGCAAGGCCCGTGCGCTGGTCGCGCCCGGGTTGCCGGATTTCCGGTTCCAGCAGGACATCGGCGACCGCTACGACGAGCAGCGCGACATCCCGTTCGACAAGTTCGCCGTCGGCGCCGACGAGGTCGTCAAGGTGCGGGAGTCGGTCGCGGACGCCGCGCCGACGCAGAACCAGGCTATGCAGGGCCTGTTCGGGCAGTGGAAGGGTGACGGGAAGAACGCCGCGGCGCAGTCGTGGACCAAGTTCGGTGACGCGGTGAAGACCGTCGAGCAGACGCTGGATCAAGCGGTCGACGCGATCAACCGGACCACGGCCGCGGTCGCGGGATCCTGCCGGGACAAGGCCGGCTGGGTGTTGCAGTACTCATTCCAGCAGTGGCCGTCGCCCGGGATGACCGCACAGGATCTCGACCGGCTGTGCCGGGTCGCGCAGCTCGGGCGGAACGCCAGCGACAACGATTTCAAGCACTTCCTCCGCTTCATGACCGACGCGCAGGGCCAGTCGATCGCCGAGAGCCTGGCCGCCGACTCGTGCGACCTCAGTGACGAGATCAAGGACCAGGCGCAGGGCTGGGCGAAGGCCCACCTCACCGCATTCTGCAACTGGATCGCCCAGCACGTCGGCAACTTCCAGACGATGTGCGAGAACACCCGGGTCGCCGTCGCGAGCCAGTGGTCGGCGCTGAACACCGAACTGCAGAACGCGCCCGACAACCCGTTCGCGAGCGTCGGAGAGGCCACGCAGCCGCAGCAGGCGGGCGGTTCCGGTTCCTCCGGTGGAGGCTCCGGTGGCGGAGGTGGCTCCGCGGGGGGTGGTGGTTCGGCGGGCGGCTCCGGGGGTGGAGCCCGCGTGCCCACTCCCGCGATGGCTCCGCCCGCTGTGCCGCCGCCCGTCCCGCCTCCGGTGGTACCACCGCCCGGCGCCCCGGCGAGCCCGGGTGTGGTCACACCGGCTGGCGTGGTGCCACCGGACGAGGGCGACACCCTGACCGTTCAGCGCGGCGACAGCAAGATCGAGATGTCCGAACCCGGCCAGGACGGCCGGATGGCGATCAAGATCGACAACGGCGGCGCGGCCAAGGACTACCAGCTCAACTGGGGCGCTCCCGATCCGCGCGGCGGCTACCTGCCCGGGCCGGACGGCAAGATCCACATCGACGACGGAGGTGTCCGGATCACCGCCGAACGCCCGCAGGGCGGCACCGGGCCGACCGTCGTCACCGTTGATGACGGCACCGGAGCACCGACGACCTACACCCTCGGCGAGGAAACGGAGGCGTCCGGCCGGTCTCCGGGACCGACCGGTGGCGGGGCTGCTTCTCCGGCCGGTATCGGCCCGGACAGCGCCGGCGTGGCGCACGACGAAGCACTGCGAGCGGGCTTCCGGATGACCGGCGCCGGGGACCCGACCGGAATTCCACCGGTGCAGACGGCGGTTTTCGCCTCCGGCGCGGGCTTCGGTCAGTCACCCGACGGTTTCGGCTTCGGAGCTGCGGATCAGGCGGCAACCGCCTCGGCCGGCGGGGCGCCTGCCGGATTCGACGCCCTACCACACGTCATCGGTGAGCCGGGTGGTTTCGAACCGGCCGGTGCGGTAGCGGCTCTCGGTGGCGCGGATGGACTTCCGATGACCGGCGGGGTGAGTGGCACGCTCGGCGACGCCGCCTCGTTCGACCACGCCGCCGCGCCTGCGGGGCCCGTCCCCGACCGGGCCGGCGCGGGTCCGGCGGTGGACCCCGGCATGCTGGGCGGGATGGCCCCCGGGGGGCAGGGCGCCGGGGACGAGCAAGAACGCACGTCGCGCGCGTACCGCGTCGACGGCGACATCTTCGACACTTCCGGCGCGGCCGGCCGCATCAGCGGGTCCCTGGACAACGAGGAGACAGGCCGCATATGAGCGAGCTGCAGTCCAAGCTCGACGCGATCGCCGTCGAGCGAAGGGCGCGGAACGACCTGGTCAGCCGCCGGGTCGAGGCGAGCCTCGCGGAGAGCAAGGCCCGTGCCGACGACCTCGCCAAGACGGCTGGCGGGGTCGCGCAGCGTCTCAACGAGCGCGCCACCCGCGCGCGGACGGCCGCGGGCTGGGAGCGCGCCGAGAGACCCGATTCCAATGACAACCTCGGTCTGACCTTCGAAGATCCCGAGCCGGCCGCGGAAGCGACCAACGGCCACCCCGCTCCCGAGCAGCCGCAGCGCCGCGGCCGCCACGCCCGGTCCGACGACCTCGAGGACGACTACTCCTCGACGGACTGGCTGGCTTGAACCGCGGCTGAACCCTGGCCCCGAGCGGCTCAGCACCGGCACTAAGCGGGCACCGGCAACCGATCCCGGTCGAAGTCGATCTGGGCGCGTTTCACGTCCGACTCGAGCAGCGGCCGGTACTGGTTGGTCCCGGTCAGGTGGGTCAGGAAGAACGCTGTGAACAGCGCCCGCACCAGCACCTGCGTCCGGCGGTTCGGCTTGCCGTGCAGCAGCCGCTGGCTCCAGTGGCTGCCCTCGGTCAGCGCGAGGTGGGTCGACTTGTCGAGCTTCCGGTACTGCACCGGCCCGCCCCAGGCCTTGGCGATCGCCTCCGAGTTGCCGCCCGCGGGGGCCACCAGGTCACTGTCCGCGGCCAGGTGCAGACCCGGCGCCGTGACCCGCACAGCCGCGGCGCTCGCCGAGGGCAGGGTCTGGGCGGCGGCGAACGTCGCGACCCCGCGCACGCCACCGGAAGCCGCCGCCAGCACGGCCGATCCACCCCCGGTCGAGTGCCCGGCCAGCCCCACCCGGCCCGCGTCGACGCTGATCGCATCCGGCCCGAGGCGCACCCCGGTCACCACGTCGAGGGTCGTGCGCAGGTCCGCGGCCAGCAGGCGGTGCGACGGGAGCGGGCCCTGCTGGGTCGCGGGCGCGGCGGCCACGATGCCCCAGCTCGCCAGGTGGTTCAGCAGCCCGCGGTAGCGCCCGGGCGGCTGCAGCCAGCCGTGGCCGAACGCCACCGCCGGCAGGTTCAGGCCGCTTCGTGGGGTGAACACCACACCGGGCAATCCGGCGAGCGCGAGGTTGCCGCGCAGCACCTCGTGCGGTCCCGCGTGCGACAGCTCTTCGAGCAGCTCCTTGGGCTTGCTGACCATGGTCGAGAGCTTAGGGCAGCCCGGCTCGCCCGGGCCGCGCAACATCCGTGCCAGGCGCGGTTTGGTCAAGGTGGAGTTGAGCCGGGGGAGCGTCACCCGTTGTTCTCGTTAGGCTGGTGCCGTGTGCGGAATCGTGGGATATGTCGGTCATCGGCAGGCGCTGGACGTCGTGCTCGGCGGGCTGCGCCGGATGGAGTACCGGGGCTACGACTCGGCGGGTGTGGCCGTGCTGGACGGTGCGGGAGCGCTGACCGTCGAGCGCAAGGCCGGCCGCCTGGCGAACCTGGAAGGCGCGCTCGACGAAACCGGACTCACCCGGTTCGCCGGTACCGCGGGCATGGGCCACACCCGCTGGGCCACGCACGGAGCGCCCATCGACCGCAATTCGCACCCGCACCGGGACGCCTCGGAGCGGGTCGCCGTCGTGCACAACGGCATCATCGAGAACTTCGCCGCTCTGCGCGCGGAACTCGAGGCCGACGGGGTCGAGATGACCAGCGACACCGACACCGAGACCGCCGCCCACCTGATTGCCCGCGCCTACGCCGACGGTCCCACCGCCGGTGATCTGCCGGCCAGCGTGCGCGCCGTGTGCCGGCGGCTGGAGGGTGCGTTCACCCTGGTCGTCACGCACGCCGACGAGCCCGACGTGATCGTCGCGGCCCGCCGGTCGTCGCCGCTGGTCGTCGGCGTCGGCGAGGGCGAGACCTTCGTCGCCTCCGACGTGTCGGCGTTCATCGAGCACACCCGCGAGGCCGTGGAGCTGGGGCAGGACCAGGTGGTGGTCATCAGCCGGGACGGCTACGACATCTCCGACTTCGCCGGCGAGCCCGCGCAGGGCAAGCCGTTCACGGTCAACTGGGACCTCTCGGCCGCCGAGAAGGGCGGCCACGAGTACTTCATGCTCAAGGAGATCGAGGAGCAGCCGGAGGCGCTGGCGAACACCCTGCGCGGCCACTTCGACAACGGCCGGATCATCCTCGACGAGCAGCGGCTGTCCGACCAGGACCTGCGGGAGGTCGACAAGGTGTTCGTGGTGGCCTGCGGCTCGGCCTACCACTCCGGGCTGGTCGCCAAGTACGCGATCGAGCACTGGTGCCGTCTGCCGGTCGAGGTCGAGCTGGCCAGTGAGTTCCGCTACCGCGACCCGGTACTGGACCGCGACACCCTGGTCGTCGCGGTGTCGCAGTCCGGTGAGACCGCCGACACGCTCGAGGCGATCCGCCACGCCCGGGATCAGAAGGCGCGCGTGCTGGCGGTGTGCAACACCAACGGCGCGCAGATCCCGCGCGAGTCCGACGCCGTGCTCTACACGCACGCCGGGCCCGAGGTCGGGGTCGCGGCGACGAAGACGTTCCTGTCGCAGATCGCGGCGAACTACCTCGTCGGTCTGGCGCTTGCGCAGGCCCGCGGCACCAAGTATCCGGACGAGGTGGCGCGCGAGTTCGCCGAACTGGAGGCCATGCCGGCCGCCGTGCAGAAGGTACTGTCCACTGTGGACCAGGTGCGTGCGCTGAGCCGCGGCCTCGCCGACTCGAAGGCCGTGCTGTTCCTGGGCAGGCACGTCGGCTACCCGGTCGCGCTGGAGGGTGCGCTCAAGCTCAAGGAGCTGGCCTACATGCACGCGGAGGCCTTCGCGGCGGGCGAGCTCAAGCACGGACCGATCGCGCTCATCGAAGAGGGCCTGCCGGTCGTCGTCGTGATGCCGTCGCCGAAGGGCCGCGCGGTGCTGCATGGAAAGCTGCTGTCCAACATCAGCGAGATCCAGGCGCGCGGTGCCCGCACGATCGTCATCGCCGAGGAGGGCGACGACACGGTGCGCCCGTTCGCCGACGAGCTGATCGAGGTCCCGGCGGTGCCGACGCTCCTGCAGCCGCTGGTCTCGACCGTGCCGCTGCAGGTGCTCTCGGCCGAGATCGCGCGCTCGCGCGGCTACGACGTGGACAAGCCGCGCAACCTGGCGAAGTCCGTCACGGTCGAGTAGACAGGGCCGGCCGCTTCCATGCGAGGAATCTGGACCACCGAACGAATCCGCGCGGCCGAGGAACGGCTGCTGGCGGTCACGCCGGACGGTGCGCTGATGCGCAAAGCCGCTTTCGCGGTCGCCGTGCACGCCGCCGAGATGCTGGCGGAGCACACCGGGGCGGTGTCCGGGCGTCGCGTCGCGTTGCTGGTCGGGGCGGGCAACAACGGCGGGGACGCGTTGTGGGCCGGGGCTTTTCTGCGGCGCCGCAGCGTGAGCGTCACCGCGATCCTGCTCAAGCCCGAGAAGGCGCACGCGGCCGGGCTGGCCGCGTTGCGCCGGGCGAAGGGCCACGTGGTGTCCGTCGAGGACGGTCCGGACGTGCTCGAAGCCGCGGACCTGGTGATCGACGGCATCGTCGGCCTGTCCGCGCACGGCGGTCTGCGCCCCGACGCGGCAGCGCTGGTCGCGCGGGTTCGCGCGCCGGTCCTGGCGGTCGACCTGCCCAGCGGCGTCGAGCCGGACACCGGGGCGGTGCCGGGTGACGCGGTCACGGCCACCCGCACGGTGACCTTCGGCGCGCGCAAGCCGGTGCACGTCCTCAACCCGTCCCGGTGTGGCCGGGTCGAGTTCGTCGACATCGGGCTGGACCTCGACGATCCGGATCTACGGCAACTGGACGCGGTCGACGTCGGCGCCGCCTGGCCCGTGCCCGGCCCGGAGGACAACAAGTACAGCCAGGGCGTCACCGGCATCGCCGCCGGTTCGGCGACCTACCCTGGCGCGGCGGTGCTCGCGACCGGATCCGCCGTGCTCGCCACCTCCGGGATGGTGCGCTACGCCGGCCCCGCGGCCGACGTGGTGCGCTCGCGCTGGCCGGAGATCATCGCGACCGGTTCGGTGACCGATGCCGGGCGCGTGCAGGCGTGGGCCGTCGGGCCCGGGATCGGCACCGGTCGGGAGGGGCGTGAGGTGCTCGCCCACGTGCTCGGCGCCGGGGTGGCGGTGTGCGCGGACGCCGACGCGACGACCCTGATGGCCCACCGGCCCGACGTTCTGGACGCCCGCGACCCCGGCACGCCGCTGGTGCTGACCCCGCATGCGGGCGAGTTCGAGCGGCTGATGGGCCGCCCGCCGGGCGAGGACCGGGTGGCATCGGTGCGCGAGGCCGCGGCCAAGTTCGACGCGGTCGTGCTGCTCAAGGGCAACGTCACGATCATCGCGGACCCGGACGGCCGGGTGCTGGTCAACGTGGCGCGGGGGTCGTGGCTCGCGACGGCCGGGTCGGGCGACGTGTTGTCCGGGCTGATCGGCTCGCTGCTCGCGAGTGGCCTGGATCCGTGGCTGGCGGCGGGATGCGCGGCGTACGTGCATTCGCTGGCCGGGGATCTGGCGGCGCGGGGCGTGCCGGTGTCGGCGTCGGGGATCCTGGCGGCGATCCCGGACGCGGTGCGGAAGGTCCGAGAAGTGCGGGCTTAGTTATCGAGTTTTGTGTTAAATTCGTCGGGTGAACGACTCGATGAAGGTCGCCGTGCTGCACGGAATCCACGACGTCCGCATCGAGGAGCGGCCTGTTCCCCGGCCACGGCCGCATGAGGTCCTGATCCGCGTCGAGTCGGTCGGCACCTGCGGGTCGGACGTGCACTACTACGAGCACGGCCGCATCGGGGAGTTCGTCGTCGAGCAGCCCCTGGTCCTCGGGCACGAGCCGAGCGGAGTGGTCGTCGCCCGGGGCAGCGACGCGCACTGGCACGACGTCGGCGACCGCGTCGCACTCGAGCCCGGCGTGCCGTGCTCGGTGTGCGCCGAGTGCAAGGCGGGCCGCTACAACCTGTGCCCGCGCATGCGGTTCTTCGGCACCCCGCCGATCGACGGCGCCTTCTGCGAGTACGTGGTGCTGCGCGAGGACTTCGCGCACCCGGTGCCGGACTCGCTGAGTGCCGACGCGGCCGGCCTGCTCGAGCCGCTGTCGGTGGGGGTGTGGGCGAGCCGGAAGTCCCGCATCGCGCCCGGTAGCCGCGTGCTGATCATCGGGGCGGGCCCGATCGGGTTGGTCGCCACGCAGACCGCCCGCGCGTTCGGCGCGAGCGAGGTGGTGGTCACCGACGTCAACCCGCGCCGCCTGCTCGTCGCCGCGGAACTCGGCGCGACCGGCACGATCGACGTTTCCCGGCAGAGCCTCGCCGAGGCCGGTTTCACCCCGGACGTGCTGCTCGAATGCTCCGGGGTGCCGGCCGCGGCCGGGCAGGCGATCCGCACGGTCGGCCGCGCCGGACGGGTCGTGCTGATCGGCATGGGCGGCGACGAGATCCCGCTGCCGCTGGCCCACGTGCAGAACTTCGAGCTCGAGGTCACCGGCACCTTCCGCTACGCCAACACCTGGCCGACCGCGATCGCGCTTGCCGCCGGCGGCGAGGTCGACCTGGACCGGCTGGTGACGCATCGCTTTGGGCTGGACGAGGTCGAGCAGGCGCTCACCGTCGCCGGCAAGGACGACTCGGTCATCAAGGCGGTCGTGCGTCCCGGGGAGGCAGGACTTGCCTAGACCGTCGGACGCCGAGGTCGAGCAGCGCCGCCAGCAGGTCCTGCGGCACGTGATCGACCGCGGCGAGGTCCGCATCGACCGGCTGACCGAGCAGTTCGGGGTCAGCCTGATGACGATGCACCGCGACCTCGACGACCTGGCCGAGCGGCGGTTGCTGCGCAAGCTGCGCGGCCGGGTCACGGCGTATCCGGCGCTGACGATGGAGACCGCGAAGCGCTTCCGGGAGAACCTGAACCTGCCGGTCAAGGAAGCGTTGTCCGCGTTGGCTTTCCGGCAGGTGCGGCCCGGGCAGACGGTGTTCGTCGACGACTCGACGACGCTGTTCCCGCTGGTCCGCCGGCTCCCGGCGGTGGGCAGGCTGGTGGTGATCACCAACTCGCTCGAGGAGGCCCGGATCCTCGGTGAGGCGGCGTCCGAACCGGGTATCGAGGTGCTCCTGCTCGGCGGCCGCTACACCGAGTTCGACTCGTGCAGCGGTTCGGACACGGTGGCCGCGCTGGGCCGGATGCGGGCCGACGTCGGGTTCGTCTCGGCCACCGCCGTCGCCGCCGGACGGCTCTACCACCCGGTGCGCGACTACGCCGACCTCAAGGCGGCGGCGCTGGCCGCGTCCAACCGCAACGTGCTCGTGGCCGACCATTCGAAGTTCGGCCGCACCGCGACCCACCACTACGGCGACGTCGGCGCCTACGACCTGGTCATCACCGACGACGAGACCCCCGCCGAGGAGATCGCGGCGATGCGCGCGCTCGGCGTGGAAGTGCTGGTTGCCGAACTCCTGGAGGAAGCATGACGGACAAGCCGACACTCGTGGCCGGGGTCGACTCGTCCACGCAGTCCACGAAGATCGTCGTGTGCGACGCCGCGACCGGCGCCGTGGTTCGCACCGGGCGGGCGGCCCACCCGGACGCGACCGAGGTCGACCCGCGCGAGTGGTGGCGGGCGTTCACCGAGGCGAGCGACGGTCTGCTGGACGGCGTCGAGGCGCTGGGCGTCGGCGGTCAGCAGCACGGCATGGTGACCCTCGACGCGGACAGCGAGGTCGTGCGGCCCGCGTTGCTGTGGAACGACACGCGATCCAGCCAGGCGGCCGAGGATCTGGTGCGGGAGCTGGGCGGTCCGGCGGCGTGGACGGAGGCCGTCGGATCGGTGCCGGTCGCCAGCTTCACGGTCACGAAGCTGCGCTGGCTGGCCGAGCACGAGCCGGCGGCGGCCGACCGGGTGGCGCGCGTGCTGCTGCCGCACGACTGGCTGACCTGGCGCCTGACCGGGGGCGAGCCGGTCACCGATCGCGGTGACGCGTCCGGCACGGGCTACTTCTCACCCGCGGACGGCGGGTACCGGCGGGACATCCTCAAGTACGCGTTCGGCGGGCGGGAACCGGAGCTGCCGCGGGTGCTGGCGCCGGCGGAGGCAGCGGGCCGGACCCCGGACGGCGTGCTCGTCTCGGCCGGGACGGGCGACAACATGGCCGCCGCTCTGGCGCTCGGTCTCGGTACCGGTGACGTCGTGGTGTCGCTGGGCACGAGCGGGACGGTCTTCGGCGTGTCCGAAAAGGCCCCGGCCGACGCCTCCGGCCTGGTCGCCGGGTTCGCCGACGCGACCGGACGGTTCCTCCCGCTGGCGTGCACGCTCAACGCGGCACGGGTCCTCACCGCGGCGGCCGGGATGCTGGGGACCGATCTCGCGGGTCTGGACCGGTTAGCGTTGTCGGCGGCTCCGGGCGCCGAGGGCCTGACTTTGCTGCCGTACCTGGACGGCGAACGCACCCCGAACCTGCCCTCGGCCGCCGGGTCGTTGCACGGACTGCGGCGGGGCAACATGACGCCGGAGAACCTGGCGCGTGCGGCGGTGGAGGGCATGTTGTGCGGTCTGTCGGCGGGTCTGGATGCCGTGGTGGCGCAAGGCTTGTCGGTGCGCCGGGTGCTGCTGATCGGCGGCGCCGCCCAGTCCGAAGCGGTGCGCGCCGTCGCGCCGATCGTGTTCGGGGTGCCGGTCGTGGTGCCGGAGCCCGCCGAGCACGTCGCGCTCGGCGCGGCCCGGCAGGCGGCGTGGGCGCTCGCGGGTGGTACGGAGCCGCCCGCCTGGTCGGGGAAGGCGCAGGTGACGCTGGACCGGCCCGCCTCGCCGGAGGCCGGGGACGAGATCCGCGGCCGGCACCTGGCCGTCCGGCAGCTGGTGCACGACGTGCCGGTGCGGGGCGCCTGAGGGTTGCTGCCGCCGCGGTTCCCGGACGTGGGAAAATCGAGGTCGATGAGCCCTGATCTTCCCCGCGCCGAAGCTGTCGTCGACCTGGCTGCCCTGCGGCACAACGTCGCCCTGCTCGCCGGCCGGGCGGCGGCTTCCGGTGCCGCGACCCTGGCGGTCGTCAAGGCTGACGGCTACGGTCACGGCGCCGTTCCGGTGGCTCGCGCCGCGCTCCGGGCCGGTGCGAGCTGGCTCGGCGCGTGCTCGCTCGCGGAGGCGCTCGCCCTGCGTGCGGCCGGCCTCGCCGCGCCCATGCTGACCTGGCTCGACCTGCCGACCACCGACTTCGCACCGGGCATCGCCGCCGACATCGACCTCACGGCCAGCTCACGGGCCGAACTCGCCCGCATCGCCGACGCCGCGCGCCGCACCGGCAAACGCGCCCGGGTGCACCTCAAGATCGACACCGGCCTGTCCCGCAACGGCTGCCCCGGCGCGGATTGGCCCGCCCTGGTCAAGGAGGCCGCCGCGGATCCGCACGTCGACGTCGTCGCGATCTGGTCGCACCTCGCGTGCGCCGACGAGCCGGGCCACCCGTCGATCGACCAGCAGGCCCAACGTTTCCACGCCGCCTACCTCGTCGCGCGCGAGGCGGGCCTGAACCCGTTGCGGCACCTGGCGAATTCCGCCGCCACCCTGAACCGGCCGGACCTGCACTTCGACCTCGTCCGCGCGGGCATCGCGATCTACGGCCTGAACCCGAACCCGGAGCCCGAGGACCTGCGCCCGGTGATGACCTTCCGCTCCTCGGTCGTGCTCACCAAACGGATCAGGGCCGGTGAGTCCGTCTCCTATGGACATACGTGGACCGCGGAGCGGGACACCACGCTGGCGCTCGTGCCCGCCGGCTATGCCGACGGGGTGCCGCGGACGCTGTCCGGCCGGATGGACGTGTGGCTGCACGGGAAACGCCGTCCGGTGGCCGGGCGCGTGTGCATGGACCAGATCGTCGTCGACTGCGGTGACGAGGAACCGCCCCTGGGCGCCGAGGTGGTGCTCTTCGGCGACGGCTCCCGTGGCGAGCCGACCGCGCGTGAATGGGCCGACAAGATCGGCACCATCGACTACGAGATCGTCACCGGGATGTACCGGCCGCGGATCCGTCGGCGGTACGTAGGGGAGGACGTATGACGGTCTCGCGCCGGATGCTCACCGTGCTGGGTGGCGCCGCGGCACTGGTCACCGGCACCGCGGCGGCGACGATCGCGGTGACCGCCCAGCAGCAGCGCCACCGCGACCACCTGGTGGGCGCGCGGCTCGGCACGCTCGACCCGGACCGCACGTCCACCGTCGCGGCGGACGACGGCACGCCGCTGTCGGTGTCCGAGATCGACCCGGCCGACGGCGGAAAGCCCGAGCTGACCGTGGTGGGCGTGCACGGGTTCGCCCTGTCGCAGCTGAGCTGGCATTTCCAGCGCCGCGACCTGGCCTCGCTCACGCTGCCGCGGGTCCGGCAGGTGTACTACGACCACCGCGGGCACGGCACGTCCGGCCCGGCGAGCGAGAAGGCCAGCACCATCGAGCAGCTGGCCAAGGACCTGGACGCGGTGCTGCGCGCGGTCGCGCCGGAGGGGCCGATCGTGCTCATCGGGCACTCACTGGGCGGCATGGTGGTCATGGAGCTCGCCCAGCAGAACCCGGGGCTGTTCGCCGACCGGATCTGCGGGGTGGCGTTCATCGCGACCGCTGCGGGAGAGGTCGGCCGGCGGGGCCTCCCGCGCGGCCTGCTGTCCAAGTACAACCCCCTCACCCGCGGGGTCGGCGGGCTCGCCGGATGGCAGCCGGGGCTCGTCGAGTTCGTGCGCGCGGCGGGCGGGCAGCTGACCCGGCGGGCCGTGCGGCTGCTCGCGTTCGGCTCCCGCGAGGTCGACCCGCGCGTGGTCGACTTCATGCTGGAGATGCTGGCAGTGACCTCGGTGAAGGAGCTGGTCGGCTTCGTCGACACACTCGGCAGCCACAACCGGTACGCCGCGCTGGCCGGTCTCAAGCACGCCCACGTGCTGGTGATCGGCGCCGACGCCGACCGGTTCACGCCGTACTCGCACGCGGAGCGCATCGCGGCCGAGCTGCCGGACGCGTCGCTGGTGCGGGTGCGCGGCGCCGGGCACATGGTGCAGCTCGAACAGCCCGAGGTGGTCAACAGCCACCTCATCGACCTGATACAGCGATGCGCGGAAGTGACCGAAGAGGGTCGCCCGCGCCGGATCTGGCGGTGGTTGAACCAATGAGCATCGAGTTACCGACGGCCGACGACACGGTCGCGTTCGGCGAGTCGCTCGGGCGCACGTTGCGCGCGGGCGACCTGGTCCTGCTCGCCGGGCCGCTCGGTGCGGGCAAGACCGTGCTGACGCGCGGGGTCGCGGCCGGGCTCGGCGTGTCCGGGCGGGTCAGCTCGCCGACGTTCGTGCTGGCGCGGGTGCACCCCGCTGGGGAGCGCGGTGTCGCGCTGGTGCACGTGGACGCCTACCGCCTCGGCGGTGACCTGGCGCAGCTCGATGACCTCGACCTGGACACCGACCTCGAGTCGGCCGCGGTGGTCGTGGAATGGGGCGAGGGTTCGGCGGAGCGGCTCTCGTCCGACTACCTGGTGGTCCGGCTCGATCGCCGGCACGACGACGTGCGGGAACTGACCCTGGAGCCGCACGGCTCGTGGGTCGAGCGCGTGCCCGAGCTGGTCGGCTGATGGGTCGCGCGGTCGTCATCGAGGGCCCGGGCAAGCTGAGCGTCCAGCACGCCGAGCCGGAGGAGCCCGGTCACGGCGAGGTCGTCGTCCGGGTCGCGTGGGCCGGGATCTGCGGGTCGGACCGCGAGGTGCTGGCCGGCACCCGGCCCGAGGGTTTCGTGCGGTACCCGGTGGTGCCGGGGCACGAGTGGTCGGGCACGGTCGTCGAGCTGGGGTCGGGTACGGATCCGGAGCTGCTGGGCAGGCACGTGGTGGGCGAGGGGTTCCGCAACTGCGGCCGGTGTTCCCGGTGCCGGCGTGGTGACACGACCCTGTGCGCGGCCGGGTACGACGAGACGGGCTTCACCCAGCCCGGCGCGTGGGCCGACGAGCTGCGGGTCCCGGCCCGGCTGCTGCACGTCCTGCCCGACGACACGGACCTGCGCGCGGCCGCGCTGCTGGAGCCCGCGGCGTGCATGGCCGCGGCGACGCTGCTGGCGGCGGTCGTGCCGGGCGAGCGGGTGGCGGTGATCGGCGGCGGCACGCTCGGCCTGCTGGCGGCCCAGCTGATCGCGGCAAGCGGCCCGGCGGAACTGCTGGTCGTCGACCCGCGCGCGTCCCGGGCGGCGCTGGCGTCGAGGTGCGGGGCGACGGGGTTCTGCAGCCCGGGCGCGGCACCCGGCGGTTTCGACGTGGTGGTGGAGGCGGCGGGCGCGTCCGGTACCGGAAGCCTGGCGGTGCGCATGTCCCGCCGCGGCGGGCGGATCGTGTTGACGGGTTTGGCCGGCCACGAGGCGGAACCGATCGCGCCGGCGGACCTGGTCACGGCGGCCGTGACGGTGCATACGGTGTTCGGCGCGCCTTCGCGGGCATGGACGCACGCGGTGCGCGCCTTCACGGCCGGCCTGCTGGACCCGGCGCCGTTGATCACGCACGACTTTGCCCTGGAGGAGGCGGAGCGGGCGCTGCAACTGCTCGGCTTCCCGGAAGTCGAAGCCGGCAAGGTCCTCCTGCACCCCTAGCGCCGGCCCCGCGAGTCCCACTGTTCCAGGGCGCGAGTTCTGCGCTCCCGCCTGGCCTAGTGCCTCATCAAGAAACGTTGACGTTGTCATCGTGTCGCGTGGACATCCGGGCTGGTGATCGCGAGGCTGGCCGTGGAGGTGAGGCCGGTGGCGCGTCAGCCGGAGGTGTTCGCGCGGTC
>Ga0081455_10000743_pt1 | contig 42381 bp, 36 predicted proteins | sample TabmetS3T2R1_FD_70207 | JGI IMG/M metagenome (GOLD analysis project Ga0081455, IMG submission 70207) | Tabebuia heterophylla rhizosphere microbial communities from the University of Puerto Rico - S3T2R1 | ecosystem: Host-associated > Plants > Roots > Rhizosphere ... | reverse complement strand
AGCTCCTGAAGGATTGCTTTGTTGAGGCGAATCCCGCCCTCGAAATTTTCGAGAGGAAAATTCTCGTTAGGCGAATGCGCGCGACAATCAGCCAACGCAAGTCCCATGAGCAGTGTTTCGATGCCCAGGATGCCGCGAAACTCTGACACGATCGGGATACTGCCACCTTCGCGGATGAGCGCGGGGTCGCGATCGAACGCGTTACGCAACGCGCGTTGCGCAGCCTCGCCCAGCGGCGAATGCGGATCGGTGAGGTACCATGGGCCGCTATGCCCGTCGGTGATTTCCATTGTGACGCCTTTGGGCAGATTCTTTTGCAAATGCGCTCTTGCCAGCTTGAGAATTTCATCGCCTTCCTGATCCGGAACCAAACGGAACGTCAGTTTTGCCATCGCATGACTCGCGATGACCGTCTTTGTTCCCTGCCCCTGATATCCACCACCGATTCCATTGATCTCGGCTGTTGGTCTCACCCAGATACGCTCGAGCGAGTTGTAACCAGCTTCACCAAAAAGCTCGGGCACGCCTGTTTCCTTCAGAATCAGTTTGTCTCCGTCGACCGGAAGTTTGCGCCACGCTTCGCGCTCCCATTTCTCCAGCGGCTTAACGCGATCGTAAAAACCGGCGATCGCGACCCGGCCTTCACGATCGTGTAGTGTGGCGAGTAATTGCGCCAGCGCGGTGATTGGATTTTGGACCGCACCTCCAAAGATACCGGAGTGCAAATCCATCTTCGGGCCGGTGACTTTGATTTCGAGAGCGGTGACTCCGCGCAAGCCGTAGCTTAGTGTTGGCACACCTTTCTCGATCATCCCAGTATCGGAGACCACGGCGACGTCGCTCTTGAGTGCATCGCGATTTTCGTTGAGAAAGGGGCCAAGGTGACCGCTGCCGATTTCTTCTTCCCCTTCGATCACCAAATGCAGATTCACCGGCAGATCGCCATTTTGTATGATCGTTTCCTGGATACCGAGAATGTGTGACAGGATTTGGCCTTTGTTGTCCGTCGCGCCACGGGCAAAGACGTAGCCGTTTTTTAGAACGGGCTCGAACGGTGGCGAATCCCACAGTTCCAGAGGATCCGGCGGCTGCACGTCATAGTGTCCGTAGATCAAAACGGTGCGACGCCCGGACTGATGTTTGTTGCGCGCCCAGACGATGGGATGGCCGCGAGTGGGAACCAGTTGCGTCTCCAAACCAATATTCGTGAGCTTGTTCACGAGCCATCGCGCGCAGTCCTCCAGTTTTTGTTTGTACTTGTCGTCAGTCGAAACACTCGGAAAGCGGAGGAACGAATAATATTCCTCAAGGTAGTTATCACGCATGGCGACAAGCTAGTCGGTTTTCGGAGTTTGCCTACGATTTCCGTCGAACGTGAAAGCGAACGAAATACATGCTCGACGCAAGCGCGAGCACTATTCCAGTCACCAGAAACTCGCGAGCCGTCGCATGCGTAAGAATCCAAAGAATCGCCACGATCGCCAACCCGGGTACAATTTTCATTCCACGAAAGTTGAAGGGCTGAGCACCGTCGGCTCGAACATCGCGGTACACCAAAACCCAGCAACCGGCGCAGCAGAGCAGATACATCAATAACACCGCGACGTTTGAAAGTACCGCCAGCTTTTCAAACGTGCCGCTGATTGACAGCACAAACGCGATTGCGGCGTAAGTTATGATGGCTACGTCCGGTGACCGATAGCGTGGATGAACATGCGCGAAAAATTGCGGCAATGCTCCATCGCGGCCGAAAGCAAAGATCAGACGCGGCGAGCTCAGAATGTCGCTGGTCACAAATCCAAATGCTGAGATGGTTGCGCCAGCCAAAAGAATTGTCCGCCCTAAATTGCCCAGGAAAGTCGCCGCCGATTCGGCAAGTGGCGCGCCAGGATGGTTCGCGAGATCAGCGCCGAGCGTTCCCTGCCCAACGATTTGGATGAGGATGTAAATGCACGTCGTAATAACAAGCGCCAGATACGCGGAACGTGGAACAGTCCGTGCAGGATTCTTCACTTCACCGCTCGGAATCAATGCCACCTCAATTCCAACGAACGCGAAAATCAACAGGATGACCGCATCGCCTAACGACTTGCTACTGGGCCAACCGCTCCAGCTAAGATTCGGCGTGTGGATAAAAAATATTCCCACGCCAATGAACAGCAAGAGCGGCAGAAGTTTTGCCACCGTGATCACTGTGACGGCGCCTGCGCCTTGCCGCACACCGCGGATATTGATCAGGACCAGTGAACCGTAAACGGCCAGCATGACCATAATGCGCATGGCCGGACTGCCGAGGAATGGAACGACCAGCGCAACGGAATTCGCGAGCACGTTCACGACGCCCGCCACCGCGCCAAGTGCGGTTAGAAAATAAAGCATGCCGGCGAGAAAGCCGACGTAACGACCAAACGCGACTTCCACATACGCGTAAAGACCACCGGTCAGCGACACCCTGCTGCCCGCAATTGCGAAGCAAGTGACAAACAAGACCATCGCGACTGCACAACAAACAAACGCGAGTGGAGCAGCGGGTCCCAGTTCTCTCGCAACCGTTGCGGGAATAACGAAGATTCCGGCGCCAATTGTCGAGCTGACAATATTGGCAGTCAGAGCGGGAATCCCAATGCCGCGAACGAGTTGATGATCGACGCGCTCTGCTTGTTGGATCGACAGCGTCGATTCATCCGCCATTGACGCATCCTGCGTGATTCAGTTGTTCAACGCAAGAGCACGGGCTAAGCTTCGCGACTACGGGTCGAGCTTTTAGAATGGAGGGAAACTGTAGCTTGGGACTTACGATGGGATGCCTCTGCCTGGCGAGGGAGAGGGGGCGGGTGAGGCTTGATTCTAAGGTGTGGCGAGTTTTTGAACCCCTCACCTTCATCCTCTCCCCTTGCCGCAACAGGAGAGGCGAAAAAGCACACGCCAAGGCTGCGTACCGGTTCCCGTGTGAAAAACTAACGGGATTCCCTGCTCAACCCAATATCCTGTGGTCGGCCACGGCCAAAAACCCTCCAAATTGTGTGTTTTTGACTTGTCACCCTCCCACGCCTGCTGTATTGACCTCGTGAAGGCCGAGGTTTGGCCTACCATGCATTTACAATCGCTCGAGCTGCTCGGCTTCAAATCGTTCGCCGATAAAACGCTTCTTAATTTTCACGAAGGCGTCACTGCTATTGTCGGGCCAAACGGCTGCGGAAAATCGAACGTGCTCGATGCCGTTCGCTGGGTGCTCGGCGAGCAATCTGCAAAATCTTTGCGCGGTGATGAGATGGCGGATGTGATTTTCAACGGCAGCGAGACGCGTAAGCCGGTTGGGTTCGCCGAGGTCTCTCTCACATTCACGGATTGCGCTGAAGAGCTCGGAATCGACTGGCACGACGTTCGTGTAACGCGTCGCGTCTATCGGGATGGGAATTCCGAATATCTGCTGAACAAAACCTTGTGCCGGCTTCGCGATATTCAAAGTCTCTTCGCCGACACTGGCATCGGGCGGGCCGCGTACTCGATGATGGAACAGGGCAAGATCGACATGATCCTCAGTTCGCGCCCCGAAGATCGCCGCACGGTTTTTGAGGAGGCGGCTGGAGTCACAAAATACAAGACGCAAAAACGCGAGGCGCTGCGCAAACTGGAGGCAACCGAGGCAAATCTCCTGCGCATCGGCGACATCATTAAGGAAGTAAAGCGTCAAATCGGTTCGTTGCAGCGGCAGGCTGGCAAAGCACGGCGTTACCAGGCATTGCATGATGATCTCCGCGTCCTTGATACTCATTATTCGCGCAAGCAACTCGAGCTGCTCGAAGGGGATCTCGCCCGTTGCCAGACTGAGATTGCGCGCCTTGGCGAATCGGAAGACGCCACTCGCGCCAAAATTGACCGAGAAGAAAACGACCTGTCCGAGCAGCGCCGCGCGTTGGAAGAAATCGATGCCCAGATTGCGGGCAGCCGAACTGAACTTCAGCGCCTCGACAGCGAAATCAACACCCATCGAAATCGAATTCAATTCAATCAGCAGCGGGCCGAGGAATTGAACGAACTGATCGAGCGTTCCCGGAACGATATTACTGCTGCCGAAACGAAGCGCGCGCAGCAGGACAAAGAAATTCAAGAGGCCAACGCACTGATTGAAAGGACGGGCAATGCTCTTCAGACCAAGGAATCAGAGCTGAGTAAACTTTCCGGCCTGCTATCGGATCTTCGCGGCGAGCGAAGCGCGCAGGAATCGAAACTCGAAGCGCTGCAAAGAACTGCGTCAGAAATCGAGAGCCGTATCGCGGACTTGGAGGAGGAAATCTCCGGGCTTGAGATTCGCCGCGAAGCGACAGAGGAAAATCGCCGTGGCTTAGACACCGCGATTTCCAACATAGAAGCCGCCCGGGCCCGACTTCAGGAAGAGACGACCTCTGCACGCGCGACGGCCGAGAATCTCCAGAGCAAAGTCGATCATTGCCGATCTGCTGTTCAGAATGGCCAGGAGACGCTGCGACAGCATCAACAACTTGTCGCCAGCACAGAGAAAGAGCTCGCCAGCATTGAGCGCAGCCAGACGGAAAAAGAATCGCGTCTTGAAATTTTGCGTCAGCTTAACGAAGAAGGCGAGGGTCTCGGGCAAGGATCGCAGGCCGTGCTCAAGGGCCTGCACAATCGATCGCGAATCAAGCCTGCGCTCGCTGGCGCCTTGGTTGCAAATCTCGACGTGGAAAAGAATTTCATTCCGGCTATTGAAGCTGTGCTGGGCAGGAATTTGCAGGCAATCGTACTAAAAGACGCACAACTGGCACCCGAAATTATTTCGGCCCTGAAAGAGAAGAAACTTGGCCAGGCGGCGCTGGTCGTTCCAGAGCTCGGCAATGGCACAACGAAGGAACACGGAAAACGGGCTCCTGAAAAATCGCTCGGTTGGGCAATCGACAAAGTGAAAGCGCCTGAGCCGCTGGCGTCGCTCGTTGCACAGTTACTTCACAATGTTGCAGTCTTTGAGCAGCTCGAGGACGCGCTGGCTGCCAAGAAAAAACACAGCGAGATCGCAGCTGCGACACGGGACGGCGAATTTATTTCAACGGAGGGCGTTGTATTTGGCGGGAGTCGGGAGACATCAGCAGATTCCATGCTTGAACGCAAAGCGCGAATGTCGGCCTTGGACCAGGAGTGCTCCGAGATCCGTAAGCAGCGCGGCGCTCTGCTTAAAAAATGCAATGACGCGAGAGCGGAGCTGGAGAAAGCGAGCAGCGAGTTGGAAGCAGCGCGCCGAGAGTACGAAGCCGTAGGACGTGAAAAGTCCGACTCCGACAATCGAATCCTTTTTCTCACGCGAGAACTGCAGGAAGGCGAGCAAAAGCAGACCCAGGTTCGCTCTGAGCAAAGTACTCTGGCCCGACAGATCCAAGCCGCAGACGAACGCATTGCCAAACTCGAAGACGAGTTGGCCGGAGAACAGGCCACATTGGAAGCGAACCGAGGCGAGTGTGAGGCACTGCAGACCGCGCAAGATGACTTCGCGAAGCGCGAAAACGAGGCAACGGAGCAGCTTACCGAATTGCGTCTTATCGTCGCCACGGAGCGGCAACGTTACGAACATCTGATCGCGCAACGCCAGCCGATGAGCGCCCGCGACGCGGAACTTGGAGAGGCAATCACCGCGCGTCAGACCGAGATCGCCAACTTCGAAAAGCGGCTCACCACGCAGGCTGAAGAGTCGCGAACAGCCGAATCCGCGATCGAGAGGCAAACCGAGCAGCGAGCGGATATTGACGCAACGCTCGTTACGCTGACTGAACAGCGCCGTGAACGGGCAACAACAATGAACGAGGCGGAGTCGACTTTGCGAACAGTTCGAAACTCGTTAAACGATCTGCGCGACTCGCGTTCCAAAGAACAAGTGCGCCAGGCGGAGCTGCAATTAAGGATCGATAATCTCACCGAGCGCGTTTCACGCCGGTATCAAATTAATTTGCGCGAATTTAGCCCAGAGCAGGTTGTGTTTGAAAAAACTCTTCGAGCGCAGCTGAAACGACGGAACGAACGTTCTGCGGGAGATGTCTCCAATGGCACCGAAGCTGTGGTGGATCTACCATCGCGTTTGGAGAACGCGGTCGACCTTGCTGATGCCGATCTTGATAAGCTGGTTAGCGAGCTTCGAACTCAACTCGATAACATGGGGCCCGTTAACCTGGATGCCGTTCATGAGTACGACGAACTGGAAGAGCGATACAAATTTCTCGAAGCACAGAATAACGACCTTACCAACTCGCGTCGCGAATTGCTCGACGTAATTGCGCAGATCAACTCGACCACCAGAAAGTTGTTCAGCGAGACCTTTGCTCAGGTGCGGACCAATTTCCGCGAAATGTTCGAAGAACTCTTCGGCGGCGGACGCGCAGACCTCGCCCTGCTTGACGAAAACGATCCGCTCAACTGCGGAATCGAGATCACCGCCAAGCCCCCTGGAAAACAGCTGCAAAGCGTTTCCCTGTTAAGCGGCGGCGAGCGCTCGATGGTCGCAGTTGCGTTGCTGTTCGCGATTTACATGGTGCGACCGAGTCCGTTCTGCATCCTCGATGAAGTGGATGCGGCTATGGACGAGGGCAACATAAACCGGTTTATCCGCGTGCTAGACCGGTTCATAGAGCAGAGCCAGTTCATTATCATAACGCATAACAAACGCACCATCGCAAAGGCCGACGTGCTATACGGCGTGACGATGGAGGAGCGCGGCGTGAGCAAGCTGGTCGGGATGAAGTTGACCGCGCCGCACCAGGTCTCAACCGAAGTGTTTGCGAGCCCAGAACAGAGGCCGAGACAACAACGTCTCGCGCTCGCAACGCGGTAATTTTCCATCTGGGGAGGGCAGCTGCTAGCTTGGAGTTATCGGCAGTTTGTCCTCCCCAGGGACCAACTCGTGAGCCTGCAAAAATTTTTTGCGCGGGCTGGCCGATCTCGCGTAAAATTGTCGGATGCTTCAGACGGCGCAGCGCCAATCAAAGACTAAAAAGACGAAGGCCGCGCCGACGCACGAGCGCTTCCTCGAAGCGTTTCGTTGGATGCTGTTGGCGCGAACGCTGGAGGAAAAACTCGTTAGCCTCTATCGAGGCGGCCTGATCACGGGCGGCGTTTACATTGGCAAAGGCCAGGAGGCGGTCAGCGTCGCGTGCGGTTTGTTTTTAAAAAAGGGCGATATCTTTGCGCCATTGATTCGCGATCAGGCCGGGCGTTCTGCATTCGGCGAAACGCTGTTGGATGTCACGCGCACTTATCTGGGCTCGCGCCAGGGGCCAATGCGCGGACGTGACGGCAACATCCACCGAGGCCGGCCGCAGGAGAACCAGCTCGCGATGGTTAGTCATCTCGGCGCGATGATTTCGGTCACTGTCGGCGCGTTAATGGCCAAACGATTTAGAGGCGAGAAGGGTTTCGTCGGCATGGCGTGCATCGGTGAAGGCGGGATGCAGACCGGTGCGTTTCACGAGGGACTGAATATCGCGGCCGTAGAACAGGTCCCGCTGGTGGTGGTTGCGACAAATAATCATTATGCCTATTCCACGCCCAACGACCGCGAGTTTGCATGTGATGATCTGGTAGATCGCGCGATCGGTTATGGTTTCGAAGGCTACAGCCTCGATGGAACAGATCTCAGCGCGTGCCTCGAGGTGATCGGCGGCGCCGTCAAACGTGCTCGGGCGGGACGTCCGCCCCAGTTGGTGGTCGCTTCCGTACTGCGGCTTTCCGGCCACGGCGAGCACGATGATGCCAGTTACGTGACGGAGGAGATCAAGCGCGAGCCATTCGCGCGGGACTGCTTGAAGGTCGCAGAACAAACAATCGCCGATTTGAATCTCGTCGATTCCAAAACCGTGGCCGAGTGGCGCAAAGAAGCACTGGCGAAGGTCGACGAGGCAATCGCCACGGCGCAGAAAGAAGCTCCGCCCGACGGCGACAAAGAGGATTGGTGCGCGTTATCCAAGCGCGATCTTGCGGATAGCCCGGAATGAGCATCACCTATCTCGAAGCGATCCGTGAGGCGCAGGCGAAGCTGCTCCGTGACGATGAACGCGTGTTTATTTACGGGCAGGACGTCGGTGGCGCATTTGGTGGCGCTTTCAAAGCAACCAAGGGTCTCGCTAAGGAATTCCCCGGACGCGTGCTGAATACACCAATTAGCGAAGACGCAATAGTAGGGACAGCTATCGGGGCCGCGATCGAGGGGATGCGGCCGATTGTCGAAATGCAGTTCGCCGATTTCTCGAGCATTGCCCTGAACCAAATTCTGAACAACGCTGGCACACACTATTGGCGGACGAATATGCCCGTCCCCATCACAGTTCGCCTGCCTTCCGGCGGCACAAAAGGAAGCGGGCCGTTTCACAGTCAATCGATGGAATCAATTTATGCGCATTACCCGGGGCTCATCGTCATGACGCCCGCTACGGTGGAAGACGCTTACACCATGCTCATCGAGGCAGTGGCCATCGATGATCCGGTTGTCTACTGCGAGCACAAGTATCTCTATTACCATCTCAAGGCAGACAAGCTGCCGACCAAAGGCCTGCCAACAGGCAGGGCCCGCATATCCCGGGAAGGACGCGATCTGACCATTGTGAGTTACAGCGCGATGGTGCACGAAGCGCTCGCAGTCGCGGAACAATTAGTAGGCGAAGGTTTCGAAATCGAAGTTGTCGATCTTCGTTCGGTTAAGCCGCTCGATACCGATACCGTTCTCGCTTCAGTCGCGCGCACAGGCCGGCTCTTGTGTGTGGGAGAATCTTTTCCATGGGGCGGCGCGACGGCTGAGGTGATTGCACGTGTTTCCGCCGAAGGTTTTCATTTGTTGGACGCAGCGCCGCAGCGTATCAACGCAAAAGACACGCCGATCCCTTATCATCCAAATCTTTGGTCGGCTCATCGACCCAATGCAAGAGAGATTGCGCGAAAGGCTCGTGCACTGCTTCGGGAGTAGAAATTTATGCCGCACATCCCAATCATCATGCCGCAGCTGGGCGAATCGATCGCTGAGGCCACAATTGTCGATATTAAGGTGAAGCCGGGCGAAGACGTTGCGGACGACCAGGAAATTATTGACGTCGAAACCCAAAAAGCAGTGATGGGCGTGACGACGCCGTGCAAAGGCAAGATCGCCAAAATCACCGCGCAATTGAAAGAGACGTATCCGGTGGGCGCAGTCCTTGGTTACGTGGAAGCGAGCGAAGCCGATGCCGCGAGATTTGCAAAACAAGCGCCACCGCCATCGCAGCGCGAAGTCGCGGAGGAAATTCCCGCGCGCGCTGATCAGGAGGTCACGCCCGCACGCGAGAAAAAAATTGCCGCGCGCGACGGCGACGGCTCTGGTGGATTGCCTGTGCCTGTTGCGGCGAAAGGGGCAACGTTCATGTCCCCGCGTGTTCGGGCACGAATGGCCGAGTTGCAGCTAACAACTGCCGACCTCGCAGGGATTATGGGCACGGGCGCGGGCAATCGTGTTACCATTAAGGATCTCGAAAATTTCATCCAGAAAATCGAGAATCAAACGGCGCACGAAGCTTCTGCGATTCGGGCAGGCGTGGCTGACGCCATGCGGCGTAGTTGGACACGACCGCTTTCAACAATTGGCTCATCGGTAAATCTCGATCCCGTGCTTGAGGATCGACAATCGCGCGAATCCAAACCTGGCCCCGGCCTCTACGCCTTGCGCGCTCTCGCGCTCGCCCTTGCAGAAGCTCCCGGTGCAGCGGCGAAATTGATCGGTAATCGCGTCGTGGAATTAAACTCCATCGACGTCGGTATCGCAGTCGAAGCGGAGGATGGAATCATGGTGCCGGTCATCCGAGGTGCGGACAAAACTTCGCTTGCCGATCTTGCGACGAAATACAAGGAGCTCGTCGATTTCGCGCGACAACGGCGGATTTCACCAGATATGCAAGCCGGTGGCGTCGCGACGGTTTCGAACTTCGGGACTTTTGGAATGGAATGGGGCACACCGATCCCATTGCCGGACCAGACATTGTTGCTTGGTCTTGGAGCGGGAAAAAAAGTTCCTTCGTGGGAGGATGAGAAAAAAGAATTTGTTCCTCGGACGGAAGCGCAAATCACACTGAGCTTCGATCATCGCAGTATCGACGGCGGCGGAGCAGGTCGGTTGCTAAAACGGGTGATCGAGCTGCTGGAGGCTCCCCAGCAGTTGTAGGGGTGCTCGTCGCGGCGAGCGCCGAGTGATCGTAGGGGAACCGCGCCGCTTGCCAGAACCAGTTCATATTTGGGCAAGCGAAGCGCATGCCCTACAATCATCTATCCAGACAAGTGAATCCGGTGATTTCCTACATCATTGCTTCTGTTCAGCGCAGTGGAACGCATTTGCTTTGCAGCATACTCCGAAGCACTGGCATAGCCGGGTCGCCGGAGGAATATTTTTTGTCCAAGCCCGGAGAAACGTGGGAGGAACGCTGGGGAAAGCCATCGCGCAGCGCCTATGTGCAACAAGTTTTACATCAGAAGACCGCAGCCAATGGAGTCTTCGGCACCGTCGTAATGTGGAGTTATCTCGAACGAATGCTCCAACTGTTGCAAGAAATTCCCGAATACGAGAATCTGAATGGAGCGCAGCTTCTCGCGGCTGTTTTCAACAAGCCGAAATACATCTGGATGCGCCGCCGGAACTATGTGGAGCAGGCAGTTTCCTGGGCTATCGCATGCCAGACGGGAGTCTGGACTCAGAAAGCCGAGGAGAAATCGCAACCGCGCGCCGCACCTGAGTTTGATTTCAAAGTAATCGACGAATGGTGTAAACGCATCGCGGCGCATGACGACGGCTGGGCGAATTATTTTCGTGAAAATCAAATTGAGCCTTTGGTTCTCTTTTATGAAGACGTCGTTGCGTCTCACCGCACGACGGCTGAGCGCGTTTTGGAATTTTTAGAATTGCCGTTTCCTCCAGGTATGGAGATGCCGCCGCCAGCTATTCAAAAACAAGCTACTCGAACTTCCGAAGAGTGGGCCGCACGTTACCTCAAGCTAAAAAGGGCGAAGCCAGGGAAGCTTGCGCGCATTATCCGACACCTGCGAGTTTAAACATTCGCGTGCAAACCTCAGTCGCCAACGTCCGCACAGTGCGATAAGAATTCAATTGTTCGCTCTCCTCCTCAGTGCGAATGACAGCAGGATTAGCAGGACGCATGCAGCGGCGGTCGTAATCCCCCAAATCAACCACGCCGGTCGATAAATGAGAGCGAGCCGTCCATGAGCCCCCGCTGGAATTTCGACAATTGGAAATAATCCGCGATAAGACGTGACAACTAGTTTTCGATTTCCTAGCCGCGCTTCGTAGCCGCGGAAATATGGCCGGGAAAAGATCAGCAGAGCTGGATGATTGTCAGTGGGCACATCGACATCGGCCTCCACTCGATTTCGCGAATCATTGATTCGTGAAACAGTTGCTGTTGCAAATTGCTCTTCAGGTCGCGAATCAATTGAAGCTATCGAACGCACTCGAGCGAAGGGCGCGCCGTTTCGATGAAAGACTCGTCCTTCCTCTGTTGTAAGAACCGGTTCCCATTCGGAAGCCGGCTGAGGCGTCATATCCAATTCTCGCGCGACCACAATTCCATCCACGCCCAGCAAAGCTAGCTCGCCATCTTTATCGGCCTGGTCACTCAGCAAATAACTTCCTACGCTGGGATTTATTTCACCGTGAATTGAGGTCGCAAATTCGCGAGCCACGCCGGCCGGTCGAATCGGACTGTAGCCATTGATGAAATGTAAGCCCGCCCACATCGGTGTGCTCCCGGGGCGGAGGACTTCGCCGACCGGCTGCGGTTTGCTAGATACGCAATAGGTAAGCTCCGCCCACGGATAAATGCTGAGATAAAGACGCTCCGGGTCGAGCGGCGCAGGCATAAGCAGTTGTTGAGAGAAATTGTACGTGGGAACACCGCAGTTTGTTGGAATGCAAATGTATGTCGCGAGTAATGCCGAAAACGTGATCGTCACGGGCGCCCATTTCTGAAATTCGAAACCACGCCAGGACAGCGTTGACAGCAACCAAAACGCCGCGAGCCCAACAAAGATCCATGTTAGCGGAAAAGCGTACGAACCAGTCGTGCGCAGAATTAACATTGCAGTAGCGGTCACGACAGTAACAACAAGAGCCGCCGTGGCCGGGATCGGCGATCCCTGTTGAACGCGCAAGCATTCTGCCGCGCAGATCGCGAGAACCAAATGAAAAAACGGCAGCCAACGGAAACTCCAGCGAAAAAGTCCAGCTGTCGGAATCATCGAAAGCAAGAGAACCAGCAAGAGCAGGATGAACTCCCACTTGATTTGCCTAACGAGTATGCGTCCGCGCCAGACCAACCCGGCGACCAGCGCTGCCGGAGCGACAATCCCGCAAGCCAGTTCCGTCGCCGAGTGTGGCAAGTAGCGGTTAGAAAAATCGGCCCAGTTGACCGTCCAGCAAGGCAAGACCAGACCGGGCAAAGCTGCTGGTGGAACAAGCCATTGCCAATGTGCTTTCGCTGGCTGCAATTCGCGGGCCGAACCCTGGACCAAATCAAGAATCGCGAGCCACGCGGGTGCCGATAATCCGAAGCCGACCGCAACACCAAAGAGCATCGGCATTACCGACCAAATGCTTCGAGTTTCGATCAACGATTTGATGGTCAGCCACCCAACCAGGAGAAGCAGCATCAAAACCGTGTAGGGAAATCCGCCGGTGACAACCAGGTACACAAATGGCGCCGGCCAGAGAAATCTCAAATTGCTTCGGTGCGGGTCGAGAGCGCGCGCTGCGCCCCACCACGCCCAGGGGAGCCATGTAAAAGCACCAAGCGCGCCGAACCAATCGGTCGCACCCCAGCAGATGATCCAGCCATTCAAAGAAGCGATCAGAGCGACGAAGGTCGACAAAGGAACTGAAAATTGCCTGTCGCGCGCGAGCAAAAACGCGCCTACTGCCAAAGCGAAAAGATGCGCAATGGAAACGGCGGCGGCTTGCTGAGGAAAGGTCAGCGGAAATTTCCAAACGAGGACGACAATTGCGTTTACAAAGGCAGAGAACACTCCGTACTGAAATTCTCCGGCGAGATTGCCGCAGACCCACGAGTAGGGACTTAAGATTGGCCAATGGCCTTGCGACCAGCTGCGCGCCATGTCGGCGAACACAGGCAACACGGATAATTCATAATCGTCATTCCAGAAAACGAGCGGATTGTGCCAGAGGAGGAGAAGACAAAAGGCGACAACGATCACTCCTGCTGTAACCGCGCCAAGAATTTCCGAGCGTGAGGAGCGGGGAGTGAACATCTAAGATGGAAAACACCGAACGCCGAACACCGAACGCCGAACATCGAACTGAGGTTGGCGCTGTTTCACCTATCGTTTCTTTCAGCGGTGCGAATGCTGGCAACGAAAATCCTAATGAGTTCCTCAGCCTCGTTTACACATTCGACGAGATTCGGCAGGCGAGGCAGTGTTTTGAGTCGGCCTGCCAGCCGCAGCCATCGTTTAGTCTCTCGCAGCTCCTTTAAACAGATCTTTAGCTTGTGGACAAAATCCTTTCGCGACTCCGCTGATTCAACCTCACCGTGATTACCGTAAGGTGACGTTCCACTACGCAGTAACTGTCCGGCGATGTGATTTGCCGCTCGGGTATTCGGTAACGCTTCAGTAAAATCTATGACTCTTACCGCAAACTCTAACAGGCGATCTTCGAGATCGTACTTCCGAGGCTTTCTCGCCACGTATTGTCCGCCAGGTAACTCGTGTAACAACAGTGCGACCGGACGCCGTTGGGCGTTCGACGTTCGGCGTTCGATATTCGATGTTTTCTTCATTCACAGCACAACCGGCGTCCCCTCAGTCATCACAAGAACCTTGTCTTGAATCCCATGTTCCTGCGCTGATTTGAGTAAACGTTGAGGCGGCTCATGCAGCGGCTCAAAGCCCAGGCGAAACGTTCCGTAATGCATCGGAATCAGAGTTTTAGCGCCGAGTTCAAGAAAGGCTTTGACCGCTTCTTCTGGATTCATGTGAACTTCCCGGCCTGTTGGCGCTTCGTAAGCACCAATGGGAAGTAGAGCAATTTCGATCGGGTAGCGGTCACCAATTTCTCTAAACCCGGGAAAGTAAGCGCTATCGCCGCAGTGAAAAATGGTGCGACCATTCGCGGCGATGACAAATCCCCCGAAATCGCGGTGCAGATCAGCTAGAAACCGCGCACCCCAGTGATGACAAGGCGTGAGGGAAATTTTGAGCGGGCCCAGCTCGACTGTTTGCCAGTAATCGAGCTCGTGTACGATATGAAAACCGAGATCGTGCACCAGATTTCCCACGCCCATCGGAACAACGATTGGCTGATCGGACGCCACCCGGCGCAGCGTGCGCCGGTCGAGATGATCGAAATGAGCGTGCGTGACCAGGACGAAATCGATCGATGGCAAATGATGAATTTCGAAGCCCGGCTGCTTCAAGCGCTTGATGACCTTCAGCCACTTCGACCAGTTCGGATCGATTAACACATTGACTTCGTGGGTCTGAACAAGAAATGACGCGTGGCCAATCCATGTAATACAAATCTCGCCTTCGCGGATTTTTGGGAATTGCGGAGGACGTGCGGCTTGATCACCCGCCCGTTTAATGAAAAGGGACGGAATCAGGACACTGGTAAGAAAATTGCGCTTATGCCAGTCGGCTCGGGGACGCAGCTTTACTCGTGTCGAACGCTTGGCGATGGCGCCGTCCTCCGATTGGCGAACAATGTTTCTCCGGCTCTTTTTTGGGAAACGAATTGGCACGACAGGCAAACGATATGAGACAGTTAAAAGGTTAAAAGGGTTAAAAAGCTACCAAATTTAGCCAGGCACTGCGATTGCGCGTCCTTTTAACGTTTTAACTTTGTAAGCTTTTTAACCCTTGTCACTTTATCCATTTCGGCTTGATTTGTGCCCCTTATGCGAAGCTGGAAGGTGTTGGTTCCCCTGTTTTTGCTTTGTTCAATCACGTTTGCATCTGAATCACGCCTGCCATTCGGCACTGTCTTTAAAGGGCAGGACCAGTTTAATCGATTGGTCTCAAAGGCCAAGGCCGGGAACTGGAAAGCGTTGCCAATCGGGGAACGGACCGCAGCGGTAGGACAGGCGTTGGTGGGAACGCGCTACAAACACTTCACTCTCGAGATCGACAACCGGGTTGAGTCGCCGTCAGTAAACTTTCAGGGAATGGACTGCTGGACCTTTTTTGAAATCGCGCTCGGCTTCGCCCGAATGCTGAACGAACCGGAGTCGAACTGGACTCCGGAACGCCTGTTGCATTACGTCGAGATGGACCGCTATCGAGGCGGCGAATGCACAGGCGACTATCTTTCGCGTCTACATTATCTGGAAGACTGGTTATACGACAATAATCGTCGCGGCCTTGTAGAAGATATGACCCGCGAGCTCGGCGGGCGCAGTGTTCCACATTCTGCGCGGGAGATGAGCACCGGCTGGCGACATTATCGTTATCTGGCTTCGAATCGTTCTTTGCTCGGTCCGCTCGCGCGAATGGAAGCGAATGTTTCCTCGCGACCACTCTACGAGATTCCGAAAGGCAAAGTCGCAGGAATCGAATCGAAAATACGCAGCGGCGATATTATCGGAGTGATTTCGCGAGAAAGGAGTGGGCTCCACTCGACCGCGCATGTGGGACTTGCATTGCGCACAAGTGATGGCGTCCTGCACTTCATGCATGCCTCGTCACCCAGCAATTACGGCCGCGTGGTCGTGGACTCGCAGCTTTCGAAATACCTTTATCGCTATGGCTCGGACAGCGGAATTCTGGTAGCGCGGCCTCTGCGCTAGTCAGTCTCCTTTTCGTGGAATTCCGCGAGTAATTTCTCCAGGTCCTCCAGAGCTTCATCTGCATCGATGCCATGCGCTTCGAGTGTCGCCGTCGCACCACAATCGAGGTTGGCGCGTAGAACGTCAATGAGACTGGAGGCGGAGAATCGTTTGCCTCCTTTGATAAGCCAAATTTCCGATCGGAAACTCCGTACACGCTTGACGAATTGCGCCGCCGGGCGCGCGTGCAATCCAAGTTTGTTGGTGATGCGCACGTCGCGTTGCGCCGACATGCGCTCTTTCTTTTGTCCGAATCTCATGCCTGGCTCGTTCCCCAGCGTCGATGAAGGAATTTTTCGATCGGTGAAAAGAAAATTTTGTCGGCCAGCAAACCGATCACGACAATCACGATCATGATCCCTATGACCTGTTCCATGGCGCTCAGTTCGCGGCCGTAGTGGAGAAGCTGGCCAAGGCCGAAACCAGTCAGGATCGTCACGAAAATCTCAGCAGCCATCAGGGAGCGCCAGGCGAAAGCCCACCCTTGTTTCATTCCACTGACGATGAATGGAAGCGCGGCAGGCAGGATGACTTTGAACCACATATGAAATCGCTTGGAACCCATCGTCAACGCAGCGCGGCGATAAATCGGCGGAACATTGCGCACCCCAGTCTCCGTTGCGATGATGACCGACCAGAGAGTCCCCATGACCACTACGAAAAGCATCGCCGCTTCCGTTTGGCCAAACCACAAAAGCGCGAGAGGCACCCAGCAGACGCTGGGCAGTGTTTGCAGACCAAGAGCCAGGGTTCCGATCGTATCAGCAAATAGTTTCCACCGTGCCGTCAGGAGTCCGAGGGGGAGGCCCACGATAAGTCCAATCAAGTAGCCCACCAGCAAGCGCCGCATTGTTATCACGGTCGCTTTGAAGAGAGTCCCGTCGGCAGCAGCGCCTTCCAAGTACGTTACCACTTGTCTTGGAGACGGCAGCAGGACAGGCGACCAAATTTTTACGCGATACGTTGCTTCCCAAAGCAAAACGAGAAGCGCGAAAAATCCAGCCGCCAAGAGAAACCGTTTCATTTAGCAGCAACAGTCTCGGTTTTACCAACACTCTTCAGAGCCTTGGTAATTTGTGTGGCGTGAGCGGCAAGATCGACGCTGTTGATGTCACGCGGTCGCGGCAGGTCCACCTTGAATTCCTCCTGGACGCGGCCGGGATGAGGCGAAAAAAGCAGGACGCGATCGCCCAGACATGCCGCTTCACGAACGTTGTGCGTGACAAAGACGATCGTTTTGCGACGCGCTTTCCAAATCTTCTGAATGTCGCCGTAAAGCTGCTCGCGGGTAAGCGCGTCAAGCGCCGCGAATGGTTCGTCCATCAGAAGCATGCGCGGATTTGGTGCCAGGGCGCGAGCCAGCGCGACACGCTGCTTCATTCCACCGGACAGTTCGTGGATATTTGCGTGTTCGAATCTGCTCAAGCCAACAAGTTCAAGATAGTATTTGGCCACTTCACGACGGTCTCTGTTTGTCAGGTTTGGTTTGAGTTTGAGTCCGAAAAGAACGTTTCCAAAGACGTCCAGCCAGGGGAAAAGAGCTGGTTCTTGAAACATAACTAGCCGTTCGCGCCCAGGTCCTGTCACCGGTTTGCCGTCGGCGAGCACCGTACCGCTGTCCGGTTTTTCCAGACCTGCAATGATATTGAGCAGCGTCGTCTTGCCGCAGCCGCTGGCGCCGACAAGACAAACAAATTCAGCTTCCGCGACGTCCAAGCTTATACGATCGAGCGCCAGCACGGGGCCGGAAGCGCTTCGAAAGCTCTTCGATACGTTCTCGATCGTAAGCTTCGAGGGCGCAATGACCTGAAGCTCCTCAGTAGCAGAGGAACGATGGCGCCCAGGAAGATGCATCACGGAGTTTCAATCAGCTTCGACGTGTCTGTCGAGCCCTTTAGGAAACCCGCTTCTTTTCCGTCCCGCACCGACTTCGCAATTAAATCGCGAGACACTTCGCTGGTGAATTGAATACGCTTCCACGCTTGCGCGACAGCGTCTGGCGGAAAATCAGCCCGTGTTTCGGCCTTCAATTCTTCGATCAACAATTTTTGAGCTTCCGCTTCGTTCTGTTGAATCCACTTTGTTAATTCCATGTTTGCGTCTGCGATCTTCTTCGCCAAATCCCGTCGGTCGCGGAGGAACTTCACGCTGGAGACAAGCCATGTAGTAATGGTGTCCTTGTCTTCAAGGAAAACGCGCGCCTTCGCATCGCGTTCCAGCCGAGTCACCCACGGTTCGACTGTCCAAACAGCATCAACCCCGCCACGTTGAAAAAGTCCGAGCTGATCGGGATTCGCCGTGGGGATTACCAGGGCATCACCACCGGTTAGTGTGATTTTGAAACCATTCGCTTTTAACCACGCCCTGCACGAAATATCCTGCGTATTGCCGAGTTGCGGCGTAGCAATTTTTTTTCCGCGAAAATCTGCAGGCGTTTTGATGGGCGAATCGGCTTTCACCACAAGAGCAGCGCCGGCATTAGCCGCACCGGAGATTACGCGAATCTCTTCGCCGTTCGATTTGAAATACGCGTTGAGCGCAGGGCTTGGGCCCACGTAGGTGACGTCGAGCGATCGAGCGAAGATCGCTTCCATTGCAGAAGGCCCCGCATTGTAAGTAAACCATTGAATTTCGACATTCGGTCCGAGGCGTTTCTCAAACCAACCCTTGGCTTGCCGCGAGAGCGCGTGAGCGATTACTCCCTGTGCATGCGTGATGTTTGGAAAGTGCCCGAACCGGATCGTTGTTTTCTCCTCCGCGCTGATGAATGATGCGCAAAGAAACAATATTCCAACGATTGCTGTCATTATTGTTTTCATAATTGGTAGTAGACGGGGATGGGGACGACGATCGACGCGGCATAAGGCCAATTGCGTAAAACGTGAACTGCGTCCGATCGATTCGAAGATCAACCGTCCCCCTGGATGGCTCTAGGGGCTGTAGCTAAATTGAGAATCGAGTTCCCTCAATGCATCCGCTGCGTATTCCAGGTCCGCGGGCGAAAGATATTCCCGATAACCGCCTACTTTTCCGCGACGCACTTTGAACGACTCCGGATCACGCACGTCACCCGGATGCAGGATTTTCGAGTCAAAAACGCCAGCTGCCTCCAATTTTTGCATGTTCTCGAAACGAGCAAACTCGAGCGCCTCCTGAAAAATCGAGGTATCCGGCGTCGTTTCGCCGAGTACGGCAAGCAGGTCTCGAAAATGTTCGGCTGGAGAGGCTCGCAACGCCTCGTACCGGATGATCTTGAAATCTTTTCGCCCCGAGAATTCGTCAAGCCAGTCGTTCATTGCGCGGACAATGCCGCGGATTCCAAATCTTTTGTCGCGCAGGAGTTCACTGACGGATTTTTGCTTCAACGCTGCATCTGCGCTGGGATCGCGCCGCGTCATTTGCAAATAGAGGGAGACGAAACAGTCCCGCGGATCTCGCACCAGCAGGACAATCTTCGCTTTCCGAAGTTCTCTTCGTGGAACGAGATATTTGCCGCGCAGCCGATCCCAGCGGTTACCTTTGGTTCGGTGCTCAAAACGATCATGGGAGAATATTACCCTGGGAAATCCCGGATGATCGTACCGCCCGGGCTGCAGCGTGAATTCAAGTCCATGACGCTTGCATAAGTAAGCGCAGAGAAATGTCCGGATCCACGTGCGTCCGCTTTTTGGCGCTGACAGAATGACGACATCACCGCCTGAAAGCAGCTTCGCGCGACTACTGAAGTTGCGCCGCGTCCACCGCAGCGAGCGGCGCAAGAATCGCGAGAGCGGGACAGACTTGTCCGGAAGGCCTGAAATCTCTCCGGACTGGATCGCCTCTCCGGGAGCCATATCGGCCTGTTGCGTGTCAGACAAAGACCGAGCTGTTATTTCAATCGCCATTCGTGGAGCATTATCAGGCCTGCTGCCCCTGCGAACAAGCGCGCAGAAGCCCCTCGACCCTGTTGCATAAGACTGCAAGAAGACGTATTTGTTCAAGCACAAAAAGGGGGCGTACTGGCTTCGACTCATCGTTCGAAGTGCAGACGGCATGTCGAGGATGGTTCGTTGGCCTCGTTAAAAACCGGACCAAAAAACAAACGCAGACAACGAAGGTCTCGCTCTCGCGGCTTAATTGATCGCGACATTTGTCGTGGGACGCCTGCTACGACGGCAAATGTGGACAGCAGGCTGGCGAATCGGTGGAGTGACCGCGCCGGTTCGTGAATCGATTTCGTGGACGCTCGGGAGCCGGCAGTGTGCCGGCGCATGGCTTGGCTCCTCAGAATTTATCGTCGGATAAGCATGTAGATGTTTGCGCGGACCGCGACGAGGACAGGGGTTCAACTCCCCTCGCCTCCAGTCTTCGCTCGCAACAAGGTGGAGAGCGAAGACTGCCGCGCCGTAGCCTTGGCGAAGGCGGGCCTCTCTCGTTTACAACGCGAACGTTGCGAGCTACGACTCGGCAGGCCAGCACCAAATGAGTCGGTTCACGTACGTTTATATTTTGCAAAGCCAAACCGACACAGAGCGCTTCTACGTCGGTCGCACGCATGATCTTCGCCAGAGAATACTTCGTCATAATAGCGGCAATGTTCCGCACACGACCAAGTGGAAGCCTTGGTGGATTAAGACGTACGTTGCTTTCTCTAACTCAAACCGCGCTGTCGAGTTCGAACGCTATCTTAAGTCCGCATCTGGCCGCGCTTTCGTTAAGAAGCACCTTTGACAAATTCGCGCGCAACATAAGGTAAGCGGAGGCGCGCCGCACTCACCTCCCGCTCGATTTGAGCCATTCACTCCAAAGCCGCGGCCGGCCATTTGGATTAGCGCGAGCATACTCGAAAAACACTCGGATGAACTCGGCACGCTCTGCCATATACGGCGCCTTCCAATTCCCAGGTCCAGCCGGCTGAAGCACATCGTAGCCGTAGCCGAGAATCGCCTGGCGGCGCACAATGTCCTCGAGCGAGACGCGAGTCGCATTTCGGAGCATGTCGTACAGCACCATGAATGTGGTCGTTCGTCCAAGTCCAGCCTCGCAATGAAAATGTGCCCAGGCATTGTCTGGAATCGCGCGAACGGCGACAATGAATCGATCGACCACCTCATCGAGCGGTCGCGTATGATCTGTAACGGCGACCCGCACATAACCGGTGCCTGCGGCGGACACCAGATCACGTTCGATGCTCGCTTTTTTCACAGTCACCTGTTGGGGGACAACGGAGTCAGCGTTTCCATGTTTGACGGGGTGACCTGGCCGAATCGCAATTTCGCTTCCCGGCCCAAGCGATTGAATCCATGTCGCTTCGGCCTTTTCAATTTCAGTTTGAGTGCGACCAACGTTCGCCCAATCGCGCGTCGCATACCAACTGGCGGGAAGGCCGTTGATAAATATGTGGGTTTCCTGCCTGAGATCGAAAATCGTGACAGGGCCATGCATTCGCGTTAGCAAAAGCTTGAGGTTATCAGCGGTAAACTCTCCACTGCCGGATGCATGAAGATCAGGTAAACCAACACTCGAAGGCGCTTTGCCATCGTTCGTCTTAAGCAGCTCGTCAGTCGTTCGAAAGTTTCGCGGCAAAGTCTTATCCAGCGTCAGATCAATGTCCCAAATCAGCACGGGCGCGTCCGCGGAGCGCACTGGCGGACTCTTTTGGACAAGGGCGGCCCCAAGCAAAATTGCAGGAGAAAAGAGAAAACAGAACGCGGTCAGCCAGCCGCCGGGCAAACGGGCGATAAAATTCATGTGGACCGATGACAGATTGGCCGCGAACAGCTTCGCCAGGCAAGGAATTTTCGCCACTCCGCATTCCAAACTCGCAATTCGCGCAGCCTGATTTAATTCTGAAATCATGCGGGACGCGCTCACTCCAATGATGCAGCAATATCGGCGGCTCCGGGGCAGCATCCCGCCGGACACGCTCCTGCTTTTCCGGCTCGGCGATTTCTATGAACTTTTCTTTGAAGACGCAAAGGAAGCCTCGGTCTTGCTCAATGTTGCCCTGACCAAGCGCAATGGCGTACCGATGTGCGGCATGCCGTACCACGCTGCCCAAACTTACATCGCAAAGTTGATCAAGGCCGGCCGGCGCGTAGCGATTTGCGATCAGACTAGCGAACCCCAACCTGGAAAAATCGTTTCGCGCGACATCACTCAGATCATCAGCGCGGGCACCGTTAGCGACCTTGATCTACTCGAGGCGAAACGCGCGAATTATCTGGGAGCGGTCTACGCTGACGATGGCGTATTTGGTTTTGCGTATGCAGACCTGACCACGGGCGAGTTCCGGCTTACCGAACTGCAAGATCGCCAATCCCTTCTCGACGAACTGGCGCGCGTCTCGCCGTCGGAACTGCTCGTGAGCTCCGAACAGAAACATCAGCTTCGCGAGATCGAACACGCGCTTGAGTACGACAGTTACGCGTTCCTGCCCGAGCAGGCGATCTTTACCTTGTGCGAGCATTTCAAAACGAAATCGCTGGATGGATTTGGCTGCGGCGAGATGCCGCGAGCGGTCGCTGCCGCCGGCGCTATCGTTCATTATTTGAAGCATCAGCTTCGGCGCAACATCGACCACCTCACCTCGTTGCGCTGCGACGCGCCGGCGGACTACGTCATGCTGGACGCAGCGACGCAAACGAACCTTGAACTGGTAGAATCACGCAGCACACGTAACACCAGTTTGCTCGCGGTTCTTGATCGCACCATCACTCCGATGGGCGGCCGGAAGTTGCGTTCGTGGATTTTGCAGCCTCTCCGCGATTTGCACGAGCTCAAGCGACGTCAGCAAATGATCGCCGATTTGTTGCAGGAGCCAGATCTGCTTGCGGCGATCCGCGCTCAATTGAAATCGATTCGCGACATCGAACGCGCAACATCGCGATTGAGCCAGGCATCGGGAAACGCACGGGACCTCGTGGCGCTGAAATTTTCGCTGCAAGAGATACCGAAATTGAAGAGTGAATTGCAAAAACTAATTGAGAGAATTGAATTCGGTACGGGCTCTGTAGAGGCAGCCGTGTCGGCTGCAAGTGATTCGGCAAAGCAGTCGACACGCCTGCCGCTACAGTTACAAAGCGAGATTCACGAAATGCCGGAGCTGGCTGAGAAGCTCGGAAGAGCAGTCGTCGATGATCCGCCGCTGGTGCTAAAGGAGGGCGGAATCTTTCGCGATGGATACGATGCCGATCTCGATGAGCTGCGGCGAGCGTCACGCGACGGGAAAAATTGGATCACCCATTTGCAGGAGCGCGAGATTGTCGCGACCGGGATCAAGTCGCTTAAGGTGCGTTACAACTCTGTGTTCGGTTATTTCATCGAAGTGACAAAATCGAACCTGGCCAACGTGCCGGCGCACTACACGCGTAAGCAAACCACAGTAGGCGGGGAGCGTTTCGTCACGCCAGAGCTTAAGGAGATGGAGGCAAAAATTCTCGGGGCGGACGAACGGGCGCGACAGCTTGAATATCAGCTTTTTCAAAAACTGCGCGAAGAAACTCTACGCGAATTAGGATCGATCCAACAAACCGCCGCCTCCATCGCGGTTCTCGATGTTATTTGCGCGCTTTCTGAGACGGCGCGGTTGTTCCGTTATTGCTCGCCACAACTAAACCACACGCTGCGGCTTGTGATCAAAGACGGACGGCACCCGGTACTTGACCAAAACCTGGTGGACGAAAAGTTTGTGCCTAACGACACGTCTCTGGATGGCGAAACCATGCGACTGGCGATCGTGACCGGCCCAAATATGGCGGGAAAATCGACTTACATTCGTCAGGTCGCCTTGATTGTGTTGATGGCTCAAATCGGCAGCTTCGTTCCGGCGGAGAGCGCCGAGGTTGGGCTGGTAGACCGAATTTTTACCCGCGTTGGCGCGAACGATGACCTGGGTCGCGGCCAATCTACGTTCATGGTCGAGATGAACGAGACCTCGAATATCGTGAACAATGCCACCGACCGCAGTCTGGTGATCCTGGATGAGATCGGCCGCGGCACATCCACGTTTGATGGCCTCTCAATCGCCTGGAGCGTCGCCGAGTTTCTTCACGACAAGATCAAAGCGCGGACTCTTTTCGCCACGCATTATCATGAGCTGACCAAACTCGCCGAAGAACGCAAGGGTGTTTGCAATTTCAACGTCGCAGTCCGGGAGTGGAACGACCAAATTATTTTCCTGCGCAAAATCGTGCCCGGCGGCGCGGACAAAAGTTACGGGATTCACGTCGCGCGGCTGGCTGGCTTGCCAAAGGAAATTCTCGACCGGGCGAAGGAGATTCTCGCTCACCTAGAAAATCCAAACGGCGTCACAGCGGCCGCTGAAAAACCGAAACGCAAGAGATCGAACGCGGGTGTGCCGCAAGCAGAGAAGCCTCAGCTTGATTTGTTGTGAAATCGACTAACCGCGATCGGTCAAAGCAACTCACGTGTGGTAAATGCAGAACGTTCGCGTCATCAAGCCTCTGTCGAAACATGCCGCGACGCGGAATTGCGTAATGTGATAAACTATTCGCGATGGCGGTTAAGACGGAAAAGGAACTGAGCGAAGCACAGCGCAGTCTTTGGCTCAAGGCGGTGGCCGCGGTTGAGCTGCGCAATCTCGGGTACGCGATCTCGCTGTTGCAGGAAATTCTGAAACAGGAACCGCAATTTCTGACGGGCCGACAATTGCTGCGGCGCGCGGAAGTCACGAAAAACAGATCGACCAAAAGAAGTTTCTTCAATATCTCGACCGCGCCGATCGCCGTCATGAAGGCACAGCGAGAAATCAAGAAGGACCCGAAACGAGCAATCGAAATGTTGGAAAAGGTCCTGGAAGATGAGCCTTACAATCGACAGGCGAACCTGGCTTTAAAGGAAGCAGCGGCGGCGGCGCGCTGGCCAGAGATTGGCGTGTTCGCTCTACGAACGTTGCTCGAAGAAAATTCGCGCGACGTCAAAGTATTACACGAACTTGGGCGGTCGTACCGCGAACTGGGAGAGAACGACCACGAAGTCGAAGTCTATAATCAAATCGTCGAGATCAATCCACTGGATGCTGAAGCGCTCCGTTTGGGCAAAGACGCAGCAGCTCGGGCGTCGATGCAAAGCGGTGGCTGGACGCAGGCAGAAAGCTATCGCGATCTGATCAAGGACAAAGAAATGGCGATTTCGCTCGAGCAACAAAGCCGGATGCGCTTGACCGGGGAATCCCTCGAGCAACAAATCGCGGAAACCTACGCGCGTCACAAAGCAGAGCCGGAAAACGTCGACCTTGCCCGGCGCCTGGGCGCGTTGAACGAGCAAAAAGGCGAACTCGAGACGGCGATCGGATGGTATGAACATGCGGCGAACCTGACCAAAGGCGCGGACGCGGGATTAGTCCGAAAGGTTTCCGACTTGAAGATCAAATGTCTGGAGCGCGAGATCGCTGCTCACCAGGAATTTCTTTCAACGCACGATGCGGTCCACGAGTTGCATTCGCAAAAGTCAGAAGAACTAAAGGCGGCCAAAGTGAAGCGCGCAGAAATCCTCATCGCCGACGCGCGTGAGCGGGCCACCCGAAATCCGACGGATCTTCAGCTTCGATTCGAGTTGGGCGAGCACCTCGTCAGCGCCGGACGTTTTCGGGACGCCGTGCCAGAGCTGCAGCGGGCACGCCAAAACCCGCATGCTCGCTTAAAAGCGATGAACTTACTCGGTTGTTGTTATAGCGAGCTCGGGATGTTCGATCTTGCAACACGGCAATTGGAAGAGGCGTCGAAGGAAATTTTGTCGATGGACGCGATGAAAAAGGACATCGTCTATAACCTTGGACTTGTTTACGAACGTACGGGCGATCAGGAAAAATCGCTCGCCTGTATGAAGCAGATTTACGAAGTCGAACACGGTTACAAAGACGTGGCGACGCGAGTCGAGAGCTCGTATGACCTGAACTCTTCTCAGGGCTGAAGGCCTTCATACGACTCATAGGATGTATGGGACCTATGAGCGAACTCAACCCTGATTTGGAAATGAAAAGCGTCTTGGCTTTTACAATCCAAGACCCAATCCTTTAGTCGATGCGCAAGACCAAGATCATTTGCACGGTCGGGCCGTCGACGGAAAAACCCGAGGTGTTGCGCCACCTGATTCAGAAAGGAAGCGATGTCTTCCGATTGAACATGAGCCATGCCAGCCACGACTGGGTCCGCAACATTGTTCCACACATCCGAATGCTGGCGGAAAAAGCGGGTCGGCCAGTCGCGCTTCTACTGGATACCCAGGGCCCAGCCATTCGCACCGGCGACTTGAAAGCCAATCTGCACCTGAAACCGGGCGACATTCTGGAGTTCACCGTGTGCGGGGTGAAGACTAAAGAGCGCTATTCGGTGGACGTGAATTACCGCGGCTTTGCCAACGACGTCACTATTGGCAGCACGATCTTGGTCGATAATGGCTTGATCAAATTGCTCGTCCTCGACAAGGGAAGGAATCGGGTGCGCTGCAAAGTGTTGACACGCGCACTTCTCGGTTCGCGCCGTCATATTAATTTGCCTGGGGTGCGCGTAAATCTCCCGTCGCTCACGAGAAAGGACCTGGCGGATGTGTCTCTCGGCGTGGAGCTCGGCGCGGATTTCATCGGCCTGAGTTTCGTGCGCGAGAAGAGCGACATCGAACAGTTGCGAAAACTTCTGTCGAAGAAAAAGAGCAAGGCGCAGATCGTGGCAAAGATCGAGAACCAACTAGCCGTGCGATCGATAGACAAGATGATCGAGAGCGCGGATGTGATCATGGTCGCCCGCGGCGATTTGGGAATCGAATGCCCAATGGAAGACTTGCCAATTATCCAGCGGCGAATTGTGAAGAACTGTCTTCGCCTGGGGAAACCGGTCATAGTCGCGACTCAGTTGTTAGAATCGATGATCAGCAATCCTCTTCCTACGCGCGCCGAGATCACCGACGTGGCGAATGCAGTTTTCGAACAGGCTGACGCTTTGATGCTGAGTGGCGAAACGACGATCGGTCGTTACCCGGTTGAGTGCGTGGAAGTCCTGCGCCGCGTCGCGGTGCGCATTGAGCGGAGTGGCGGAGCGGGATATGCAGAAAACGCACAACTGGAAAACACTCGACAGAAAATGGTGGCTTCAGCCGTCGCACTGGCAAACTCGCTGCAAGATTCGAAGCTGGTTGTCTTCACATTGCAGGGAAGAATGGCGCGGTATGCATCAAATCTGAGGCCGCAACGCGCGCCGATTTTTGCTTTCACTCCGAGCGAGGAAGTTTACAGACAACTCGCCCTTTATTGGGGAACATTTCCCGCATGCCTCGATTTTGCCGGCGGTCTGGATAGAACAATGGCAGCGGCCGAGAAGCTCTTGCGCAAAAACAAGTGGGCTGCGCCCGGTGACCGCCTGGTGATCGTCAGCGACGTGCGGATGGGCCGCGCAATGATCGATTCAATTCAACTGCGCGTGGTCAAATGAGGATTGTGACAGTAAAAAAACGCGCGGACTGCAAGTCCGCGCGTTCTAAAGACAGGATAGCAATTCGGCTTAAGCTTCCACCGGCAACTCGACGTCAACCGGACGCTCCTTCTTGCTGAGCGCGCGGCGTAACTTCGATAGCGCGATATTTTGCAACTGACGAATCCGTTCGCGAGTCACACCGAATTTCTTGCCGACTTCCTCGAGCGTCTTCGGTTTGCCACCGTCCAGCCCGAAGCGTTGGAAAATGATTTTCTTCTCCCGGTCATCAAGCACATCAAGCAGCCCGCCGACTTCGTTGCGCAGATTTTTGTCGCGCAGCAATTCAAAAGGCGTTTGTGCATCCTCGTCGCCAACAATCTCGCCGAACTCGGTAGAATCGTCGTCGCTAATCGGCGCATCAAGCGACGCTGGACGGATCGAAACGGTTTTTAGTTGGGAAACTTTTCCGCTCGCAATTCCAATTTCATCGCCCAGCTCTTCATCGGTGGGCTCGCGGCCAAGCTCCTCACTCATCTGGAGAGAAACCCGGCGCATCTTGGAGATCTTGTCCACCAGATGCACAGGCAGACGGATCGTCTTGCTCTGGTTCGCCAGCGCCCGTTTGATGGACTGTTTGATCCACCATGCGGCGTACGTGCTAAGTTTCCCGCCCTTTGCCGGGTCGAAACGTTCCACGGCCTTCATCAAGCCAATGTTTCCCTCTGAGATCAGGTCGAGGAGCGGCAGGCCGAGATTGGCATAATCGTGAGCGATCTTGACGACCAGACGCAGGTTGGACCGAATCATCAGCGCGCGCGCTTCACGATCGCCTTTCTTAATCTTCGCGGCCAGCTCGATCTCCTGCTCCGGAGTCAACAATGGGATTTGCCCGATCTCACGCAGGTAGATCTTAATTCCAGTATCGCTATCCTCAGCAGCCATATAACTCTTTTTCATTAATCATTTGGGGGGTTGAATCGACAACTCCCCGTAAATTGCATTCGCTGGGGGCCTTGTCGTTCACGCGTTGTAGCATCCTGGGAAGTATTTAACAAGGTTAAATATTCGGAATACTGACAATCGCCGGATGCCTCCTGTTCAAATTTTTTGGAGGGTCCTAACTTGGCCCCTCATGAGGCGCCCTCCTAAATATTCTACGGATTTTGCAGGTGTGAGTCGCCTCCCACTTTAGAGGGATATTTGGCGCTTTTCCGTACCGCGATTTTTTGCGACTCTGCGGCGGCGATGCTGGCGAAGATTTACTCTGCGGCTGTTTATGGCGTGGACGCATACGAGGTTGAAATCGAGGTCAACGGCGCTGGCGGCGATCCGAACATCGTTATCGTTGGGCTGCCCGACGCGGCGGTGAGGGAAAGCCGCGACCGGGTCACCACGGCCATCGCAAACAGCGGTTATTACTGGCCACGCGGGCGTACCACAATCAATCTTGCCCCGGCCGACATTAAGAAGGAGGGACCGAGCTTTGATCTACCAATTGCCCTCGGAATGATCGCTGTGACCGAAGGACTGGACAGCTCCCCGTTTGAAAACTTCAGCTTTGTGGGCGAGCTCGCCCTGGATGGCACAGTCCGCGCCGTGAAAGGCGTTTTGCCGGTCGCACTGGAAGCGCGGCGTCGAGGGAAGCGCGCCCTGTTTGTCCCAGAAGCCAACGCGCTCGAGGCCGCAATGGTCGACAAGATCGACATCTACGGCGTGCAAAACTTGCGGCAGACATTCGCCTTCTTGCGCGGTGAAACTCCGCTTCTTCCGACACGCGCCGATTTGAGCAGATTTTTTTCCGCGCACCAGAGCTACGATGTCGATTTCGCAGACGTGAAGGGCCAGGGACACGTGAAACGCGCGGTTGAAGTCGCCGTGGCTGGCGGTCACAACGTCTTGATGATCGGGCCGCCGGGCTCGGGAAAATCGATGCTGGCCAAACGTATTCCTACCATCATCCCACCTCTCTCACTCGAGGAAGCGATCGAGACGACGAAGATTCACAGTATCGCCGGTTTACTCGACGCAGAGAAATCATTCGTCTCCACGCGACCGTTTCGTCCGCCGCATCACACCATCAGCGACATCGGGTTACTCGGCGGCGGGGCGTTTCCAAACCCGGGTGAAGTGAGTCTCGCTCACAATGGTGTCCTTTTCCTCGATGAGCTGCCTGAGTTCAAGAGATCGGCGTTGGAAGTCATGCGGCAGCCGCTCGAAGACGGGAAAGTCACCGTTTCTCGTGCTGCGGGCAGCGTGACTTTTCCCTCGGAGTTCATGCTCGTCGCCGCAATGAATCCCTGCCCATGCGGCTACTTTGGCGACCTGAAACGCGAGTGCCGCTGCGGTCCGGCCCAGGTGCAGCGTTACCGACAGCGCGTTTCCGGTCCGTTACTCGATCGCATCGACCTGCACATCGAAGTGCCCGCCGTGGAGTATCGAGACGTTGCTAGCGAGCACGCTGAAGAACCATCCGCTGCGATTCGTGAACGCGTCATCCGCGCGCGTGAACGCCAGCATGAACGGTTTCGCAGCGACGTAAAAGTAAATTGCAACGCGCGCATGGCTACCCGTCAGCTTAAACAGCACTGCAAGCTTAATCAGGATTCGCAGGAATTGATTCGCGTAGCCATGACTGAATTGAACCTGAGCGCTCGCGCTTACGACCGGATCCTGAAGGTTTCGCGCACCATCGCGGATCTCGATGGGAAGACTGACATCTCACCCGATCACGTAAGCGAAGCGATTCAGTATCGCACTTTCGATCGTAGTCTCTGGATCTAACGGCTGATCAGCACTCTGCACCTCCGCTTGGTAGTCGCGTTCGAGCGCTCGAATACGAGGATTCAGCATGAGCGTCACTGGGAGTTAAGAGTTTTGAATCCAATCGGGGAGTGCGCCGCATCTTAAAGTAAACAACACTTCTCGAAACATGAAACCTCTAGGCTTAACGACAGACAGGCGTCGCGATTCATTCGATCGCGCGGTGGATAAATATCGTCGATCGCCAATCACAGATTACAACTATCAGTCGGCCCCCTTCGGGGAGTCCGGCGGGCGTTTTGCGTATAATGCTCCGCGATCGTTATGGGACATCGCCAGCAATTATCTAAAGGCCGAGGCGCGACATGACTTCCAGACTGAAGCCATCCTCTTCGCGTTCATCAGCGTTACCGCAGCTCTTCCCTTGATCAACAACGTGCACGCGCTGATAGAGTTTGTGCGTGCGATCTCCTCTCACTAAGCGGCGAACCTTTCGGCCGCTTTTTGCCGTCCTGCTCCTGTCGCTTGTCGGGTGCGGCTTGGAGAGTGACCCCGTTCTGGAGGAAGCCTTCGAGCGCCTCTACACGATTCAGCCGACCGCCGACATAACCATTCAAAACCATGATGGCGCGGTCCTGGTTTACGGATCGAACACGAGCGAGATCCAGGTTCAGGCGACAAAGAAAGCTTACAGCCCCATGCGTCTGAAACAGATGGCGATCGATGTTTCTGTGCAGCCAACTTCTGTTTCAATCAACGTCCAACGTCCTCCCAAACCGAAGTGGGCCCTCTTCGATCGATCCGGCACGGTGGATTGCACGATCGTGGTTCCAGCGACCGCCAACATATCCCAACTTCGCCTGGACGCGGGTGAAGTCCTCGTGGACGGAATGCACGGACGAAGTGTGCGTGCATGGTTAGGGGACGGCCGCCTGTTCGTTCGAAACTGCTTCACTGACACCAACCTTACTCTTCAACGCGGCAATCTCGCCATCTCCTATGACTGGTGGGACCCTGGAACATTTTCCGTGCAGGCAGATATCGCCCGGGGGAATGCCTGGATATTCCTTCCCACGGATACCGCTTGCCACCTTGTTGCAGAAACCGGATACGGACATCTCGGCAATGATTTTGACAATCCCGCAATTGCACGATCGGTGTTCGCAGCAGCCGCAAAAATAAACATGGCAGTTCACGGCGGAGGACAGACCGCAATCAAGGTGCGTACGACGAACGGAGACGTTAAGATCATGAAGGCGAATCCATAAGGGTTCTACTTGCGTCGGGTTCGGCATCGAGCATCAAGTATCTAGTATTTAGCATCCAGACTCCCATGCCTTCATTCGACATCGTCTCCGAAGTGGACAAGCAAGAGCTTGATAATGCAGTCAATCAGGCGCGTAAGGAACTGGCGACCCGGTTCGACTTCAAAGGCATAACAGCCGAGATACTTCTCGAGAAAGACAAGATCACACTCACCGCCCAAGATTCCGCTCACCTTCGAGGATTGCGGGAAATTCTAATCGGCAAACTTTCAAAGCGCGGCGTGGACTTGCGCAATATCGAACAGCAGGAACCCGCGACTTCATCTGTCGGCCACGCCCGCCAGGAATTAAAAATTCAGCAGGGCCTGGAAGGAAACAAGGCGAAGGAAATTATTCAGGCAATCAAGTCGCAGAGTTTCAAGGTCCAAAGCCAACTACAGGACCAGCAAATTCGCGTTACTGGAAAAAAGAAGGACGACCTCCAGGCAGTCATTCAGTTTGTCCGGAGCCGCGACTTTGGCGTCGCCACAAATTTCAAAAATTTTAGGGATTGACCACTGTAGCCGCTTCGCTGTGCGAAGCGCCGCGTCAACATCGTGAATCGAACTGGGTTACCCCGCCCACAGGGGGGCGACTACAACTATCCGCCTTGAACCGGCGGCATAATTGAAATCTCTTCGCCTGGCTTCAGTTTGTAATTTCGGTCCACAAATTCCACGCCTGCGCCAATCAAAATACTCTTCTCATGCGCCCGAAGCTTGGGTTGTTGCGCATAAACTTCCTGCAGCAAGTCGCGGACGGTCGCCCCGTCCGCAACATCCACGTCCAACTGGTGCATCCCGGCCAGATCGCGCAACTGCGCGTAAAATTGCACTCGCACCTTCATTTGTCCGATTGCTCCAGCAATTCTTTTCTCAGCACGCCGATATAAGGAAGATTGCGATAGCGTTCCCTGAAATCGAGTCCATAACCGACAACAAATTCGTCTTCGATTTCGAATCCAACATAATCCGTATCAACTTCCCGGACGCGTCGTTTCTTTTTGCTTAACAGCACGCATACGCGAATGCTGTGAGGCTTGGCTCTCTCCAACCTCTCACGAACCGCCGCAACCGTGTGGCCGCTATCCAGGATGTCATCCAGTATCAAAATATCCCGACCGGTGACATTCGGGAGAACGATCTCGTTGAAAACGACCTCGCCGCTGGTTTGCGCTTTTCCGTGATAACTCGCTACGCTCAGGCACTCCAGCCTCAAGGGAAGCGGAATTCGTCGAAGCAGATCAGCTACGAACATCAAACTTCCGTGCAAGACTGCGATCACGGTTAATTCTCGCTCGCGATAGTCGTTCGAAATCTGCGTAGCGATATCATCCAAGCGTCGATGAATCGCCGGCTCATCAAACAACACCCGCTCCAGATCGCCTCGCATCGAGATTACTAGGCCATCAGCAGCACAAAGATCAACGCGCTTCCGGAAGTTAGGTTTGTTGAAACCGTGCCGCCAACTCGGGATGACAAGTGCGTGCGTTGGGGCTTTGTTCGTCCGTGTATGCGCGTTCATCAGGAACAACTTGAGATTCGCACGAGCGGTAAGGGACTGTACGAAATCACGGACGAAGTGCAGTCAAAGATCGACAAGTGCGGGGTTCGAAGCGGAACGGCGACGGTGTTTGTCCAGCATACGAGTTGTAGTGTGATCATCATGGAAAATGCCGATCCGACTGCGCGACGTGATCTGGAAGAATTCTTCGACCGCCTGGTCCCGGAGGATGCGGATTATTTCGCGCATAGTTCCGAGGGCAGCGATGACATGCCATCACACATTCGCATGGTCCTGACGCGGACCAGCGAGACCGTGCCGTTCATTGGTGGCAAAATGCAGCTCGGAACGTGGCAGGGTATTTTCCTTTTCGAACATCGCCGCGCGTCTCACCGGCGAAAAATTTTTCTCACTGTTATTGGTAAATAGATTAGACGGGACCGCTGCACCGCCCCGTAAGCTTCTCGGGACGGCGCAGCTCGCAGTTCTTAGCGATCTACCAAAACCGAAGTCACGGCTTGATCATCATTTGAGCCGACTTGGGTTCGCCTACTTGATATCCTGGACCAGGTTCCAGGGTCACCACAACGCTACACGGTTTACGGGCGATTGATGCCCTCCGATCGGGCAAAGTTTGGACCAAGATCACCCCGTAACCGGACTGCCCAATGTGAGCCGGCGAGACAAATGGGACGTAATCAACTCCCTGAACAGCGGAGCCGCTGACGGAGAAGTTTACGTAGCAACCACCGAAGATGATCGGATTCATGCTCAGAACGAACGAACCGATCTTCCCCCGCGTCACATCTCCTGTGCTATGGATAGTGATAACCGGGTATTTGTCTTCCTCGCTACGCACCTGCGTCATCGCGCTCCCAAGCACGAACACCAAACCGAGGCTAAGAAGGAGTTTGCAAATCATCTTTGTTTTCATGTTATTTGGTTTCCTTTCTTGTTTGGCCTTCGGTGATCTCATCATTGAGAATTCATTTGGGCCTTCACATGAGATAGTGCGTAAAACCGAGCGCGAGGTTACGCGGGAAGTTCTTGAGGCCGTCGTATCGACCTGAAAGAACTAGTTTTCTGTAAGCTCAGACAGGTTTCCGTCCCAGGCGTAAACAAGCTTGTTACAGATCGTTAGGTTCTAGTGGGAGGAGGAGAGCTTAATGCTGCAGAAAGAGATCGCCTTCTGGTGTTGGGCTATACGTGGTTTCAGCTCTAGCTTTTTGGTGGCTTCAAAATGGTTACGAAACATGAAAGTTCTCGCACGCGTTTCCGACGGGGCCCTAGATGGGTCTGAGGCCGTAACAGAGTGGTGGCTCCACTTCAGTACCACTCGAACCGCCATAATCGGTTCTCCTTGCACGGCTACTCCGCTCTTCTTTCACCGCTACAGGAACTCCGTTGACGGCCTCAGAAGGGGATAAGGATTCAGGGGCGGTTCGCTGAACCGCCCCTGGGCGATTTTGGTCAATCGCCGTTTCCACTCCTGCTCCTTATAACGTCGGTCGAGGGAATGGCGTGGGCCGCGGCCTTGATGTCGTGCTCCACGCTTGGTGTCATTGCTTCACAACACACTGGCGACATTGGCTGAAAGGCGAGACAGGCAAACGTCTCGTCGATGTTCTGTGCTAAAGCAAAGGTACTCCGCACTCCCTGTTGCGTGAATTTGTAGACAGCATTGGGGGCGACGCCTCCACTGTTCGCGTCGCCCACACCCACCACCAGCAGATTGCCCGCGCTGTCACAGGCCAGACTTTGTGCGCTGTTCGGCACGGACCCAAAGGTCGTTCGAGGATGTCGACGTAGAACCCCAGGCGGATCATACCTATAGATGTTGCCGCCCAAATCCGCCATGAACAGATTGCCCATGTTATCAAACGCCAGGTCTGCCGGCCGATCCGACGGATCCAACACGGCAAAGGTGGCTCGAGACCCGTTCGGTTTATATTCATAAATGTGGCCCTGATACATGCCGGCACTGTTATCCACGACGAACAGATTACCCAGGCTGTTGAAGGCGAGGCCTACAGGATGGTGCAGGCCCGTGGCAAAGGTGGCCCGCGATCCGGTCGGCTTGTATTGATAGATAACGCCCTGGTTATAATCCGCCGCAAACACATTGCCCGCCCTGTCAGTAGCCAGGTATGAGGGATAACTCAACCTGGACGCAAAGATGGTTAGCGTTCCGTTTGGCGTAATTTTATAGATCGCTACATTATAGATCGCTGCATTGCCGGGGAGTCCTCCCCCGCCGTCCTGCAGGATCTCGTAATCCACGAAAAACAGGTTGCCCGCGTTGTCAAAAGCCAAATCCCAAGGCCTGTACAATCCGGAGGCAAAGATGCTTTCGCGTCCGTCCCAGGTGAACTTGAAGATCTCACCGCCGCGGTCATCCGTTCCCGACACGAACAAGTTCTGTGCCGACGCGGTAGAGCAGACCAGGATAACTGCTCCCAGACAAGCTGCACTGCTCAATAACTGTCTCGCCCGGCCGATGGTAGATTTGAAGCTGGTCTTTGTTAGGTTGGCTTTCATACTTGTTCCTCTGTTTGACTTTTGTTTTGTTGGTTGGTTTTTCCTTTCACAGAGGTAGTGCGTAAAACCGGGCGCGAGGTTACGAGGAAAGTTGAAGGGGGTTGCGCGATATTTGCAGTCACGATCGCTGACCGCGGCTCTCTTTCGATTCTCCGGCACAGACCGGGGCCAGCGACCTTAACTACAGGTGTGCTTTAGCGGGATTGGCTCGGCTACGACAGCTATGACCTGGCGAAGGACCAGCCGATAGGAGATCGACGATTTCCACAGACGTTTGCGAGATTCGGCCACGACGACCGAAATAGTTAGGACGGGAGGTACGATAACAAGTATTACGACGTGAATGGAAACTTAGTCTGTGAGGACATCGGCACACCCACGCGACGCGTCTTTCTGTGAATCAGCCAAGCGCTACCGCAACCAAATGATTTAATCTATAGGAGAGCCTCTTCGGTCGACTCTGGACAGAAATACCGACCTCGATGACCGCCCGCCCATCGCTGTGTCTGAGCCTACCATCATCGATTCAGACCCGTGATGTCGCGTGTAGGGGGACGTTCGATTGCGTTCTTCTCACGTGGTAAAAGTTTGGCCTGAAGTTGCTCGGCAATCGCCTTCGCAATTTCGCTTTCAATCGCGAACAAATCGACAAGATCGCGGTCATAAGTCTGCGCCCATACTTCTCTATTCGTGCGCGCATCGATTAGCTTGGCGTTGACGCGCACACGGTTGCCAGAACGCTGGACAGTTCCTTCCACGACATGCGCTACCCCGAGTTGCTGGCCGATCTCGCGCAAATTCCATGCAACTCCGTTCTTGTAATGCATCACCGAGATACGGCTGACTATTTTCAAGTCCGCGATCTTGGCTAGGAGAGTGAGGATCTCATCCTGAACGCCGTCTGCGAAGTCAGCGTTTTCCTTTTGAGCGCTCAAATTTTCAAACGGTAGAACGGCGACGCTCTTCTCCTTGGGGGGAGTCGATGGGGTCATCCTCAGTGATACTTGCTGGAGAAAGGTCAAGGAACTAATCACCATAGCGAGGCCAGCGACTACTAAAGCAAGTACCGTCATGGACCTTGGCCGCTGGGGCAGGCTACTTGGGCGAACTATGTCCGATTCCTGCTTCCATATTCGTCGCTTAAGCTTCTCAGGGACGTGCGGATTGCCCAGACCATCCTTGTAGAGATTAAACAAGTGCAGGTGCAATCCGTCCTTCACTTCGCACTCGCCGAGATCATGCAGGTGCGGTCGCCAGTGCCCGTATTGTGCCAAATCTTCCACTACAGACGCCGACAAAAGAATGTGACCCGCATCGCCGGAATCCAGCACCCGCTGGGCAACGTTGATCCCCGACCCCGCTATGTTGGTTTTGTCGTTGATATCGGTAACTCGATTGACTGGGCCGCTGTGAACTCCCATCCGCAACTGGATGCCCCAATGCGCTAGTAAGGCTTCGCTTATTTCCAGCGCGCATCGCACCGGCTCCTCCGGACTGCGGAAAAAAAGGAGCGCCATCCCGTCTCCCATCGGCACGCGCGTGAGTTTGCCACCTGCTGCTGCCGTCCGGAAACATTCGGTGCTTCGGACGATTTGATTGAGCTCTTGCAGCAATTCAATCTGCTCATTGTTCGATAGCTTGGAATAACCAGCCACGTTGATTAAGAGAATGTGCGCGATCTCGGCTTTCAGATCGGACTTCGGCTCCACGGACGTGTCTCCCTCAGTTTCCGCCGACTCCGCCTCGAGCGATGCCAATATGACCGGAGTGAGTGGCGCACGACGTTCGTGCTCTTCCTCTACGCGCCGGCGTTCGGCCATACCGGCGGAAAGCGCCATCGCCGTAATTGACAGCACTGCTGTCCACCACTGCACGGCGAGAAGCGACTGATTTTCCGTTTCCCTGACGAACGGGCCGAAGCTATGCAGCGTCCCCCACACCGCGATCGCGGAGAGGACGAAAATTCCCGTGGCAGTTTCGCGTTGCGAAAAGCGGAAGGCAGTCCAAATCACAACCGGTCCGAAAATCAGAGCGATTGGATAATTTCGGGCGGAAACGGCAGGCCATCCGCCAAAGACCACCCCGCTCAACAGTACCAGCAACAGGAGAAGCGCACCGACTTCGGCGGTTTCCTTTTTATTCCAACGTCGTTTTGAGGCAACACTCCACAGGAGAACCAGGGGCGTGAAAACAAGATCGCCAGTTGCGTCGCCGAGCCACCATGTCAGCCAAATCGCGCCGTAGTTTGCCCAATCGGCAAAGCTGGCGACTCCAAGACTCGTCACGCCGAAAGCAGGGCTAATGATGGCGCTGATCCCTGCCGCGAGCGCAAATTTGAAAACGCCTTGCGGACGATCAAAAACATTTATGCCGCCGGCGAATCGATTCACCAGCCAGGCGCCCACGAGCGCCTCGAGCGTGTTGCCGGTGCCGATGGCAAGTGACGTGGCGACATTTCCCGCAGTCGTGACGTTCACCAAAAACGCGCCGATAAAGATGGCCGGCCACGCGCGATAACCGAGCAAGAGTAATGCAGCAAGCGCGATTCCCGCCGGGGGCCATACTGGCGATGCACTGGCGTGCAACGACGCCAGCATCAAACCGAGTTTGCCGGCAATGAAGTAGATGACGGCCAAGATGCCGATGAGCGGCAGTTTCTTGGTCGCCTTAAAGATCGCGGTGGCGATGACCGCGATTACTATGCGCATCCTATACGTTATACGGGATTCACAGACTGAAGTTTCACCCGAACGTTTAACAAATCACACGGCCTGTCATTCTCGTTCCTTGTAAACCTGCGTATTTGCTCGCACCTCCGGTTTAGCTTCTTCAGTTAGATAACGGGCCTTGTCACCTTCAGCGTTAATCAGGGCGAAGCTTTCTTGGGCGCGAGAGAGGCAACGATTTTTTCAAAGCGCGGATCGCCACGCAACGGATCCCAAAAAGGAAGCAATTTCAATTGACCATAGCTGACCGTGCTTGGGGGATGAACGGCAGTGGCTAGTTGTTCGCAGGCGAGGTCCTTTTCCTCAACCCAAGCAGCGATCATCGCTAAATACTCAATCATGAGCGGACCATTGATTGCATCTTTTTCTACTGGAAGAAGCTCGACTGCGCGCCGGCCTTCGCGCAGTGCTTCCACTTTCCGACCAAGACCAGCGTCGATCAAACCGAGCACGCATAGTGACGGACCGTAATTCGGTTCCGCCTGTACGATTCTTTCCTGCTCGGCGCGCGCCGTGGTGAATGCCGCGCGGGCTTTACGCTCGTCTTTCGTCATACGAGCGATAAGCCCTTCTATTAATGGGCGATTTAGATGAACAGCGTAATCCGTCAGAGGTGTTTCGCCGAATGCATCCAACGCATTCTTTGCCGCGGCGATGTCGCGCTCGGCTAGTGCGCAGCTCAACCAGTCATTGGCGATACTCGGCACTACACTGGGATTATTGGCTCGAATGGAATCGATTACTCGGTGCAGTGGCTGGGTATCGGCTTTCCAATGAAATTGGACCGCCGCGAGCGCCACTTTCGTATTGACATCGTTCGGTTCGATGTCCAAGGCACGCTCCCACACGGTTGTTCCTTCAATATAGCGCCGGAGAACTCCGTAACTGAGCGCGATCTGTTGCAACATGAAAAAGTTGCGCGGGTCGAGATCAATCGCGTGCTCGAGGTTTTGCGTGGACTCTTCCCAGCGCCCCTGCCGTCTCTTGACGTAACCCTTCACTGCGAGCACTCGAGGATTATTCGGCAGACTCCGCTGAGCAATGTCCAGTTCGGTAAGAGCGCCATCATAGTCGAGGTGGCAGTGATAAAGATTTTCGGCGCGCGCAAGATGCGCTTCACCCGCTTCCGGGCGAAGTCGAAATGCTGCTTTGGCTGCGGCCTCCGCCATCGCTAGGCGCGCTGGAGTATGGTCGTAACCGAGGAAGTAAAGCCGGCCATGAGTCTGGACGAGTTGGCAATATGCTTCGAAAAACGACGGGTCATGCGCGGTCGCCTGGTCCAATAGATCGGCCGCCTCGAGCAGTTTCGTTCTCGCGTCACTGCTAAAACTTGTCAGAAGAAGATTTTCAGCGCGGGTGTAAAGATCGTATGCAGCAAGATCTGTTGTCCGTGCTTTTTCGATCGCAGCCTTTTCACTCAAGGAGATTTTCGCCTGAAGCTGCTCGGCTATCTTCCTGGCAATCTCACTTTGAATCGCGAATACATCTGCCAGATCGCGGTCATAGGTCTGTCCCCATAACTGCCGGTGAGTACGCGCATCGACCAACTGCGCGTTGACGCGCACGCGATTGCCAGCGCGTTGAACGCTTCCTTCCACCAAATGCGCAACCCCCAGTTGCTCGCCGATCTCGCGAAGATTGCGCGCGGCTCCGCTCTTGTATTGAATCACAGAGGTGCGACCAATTACTTTGAGATCGGCGATGCGGGCAAGGTCAGTTAGAATTTCGTCCTGCACGCCGTCGGCGAAATAGACGTTCTCTTCTTCCCTGCTCAGGTTGGTAAAGGGAAGCACTGCGATGCTTTTCTCCGGCACCGAATCTGTGAAGTCACGGTTCCAAATGATCGCACCCAGGCCCGCTGCAAGAGCGACCAACAACGTGACTAATATGGCAATGCTCGGATTGCGCCGCACCCATTTGCGGCCGTGAGTGAAAAATCCACTTCGCTTGGCTTGGATTGGCTCGTGCTTTAGCCAGTGTTCCAGATCCTCAGCCAGCGCGAGAGCGGACGAGTATCGGCGCTTTGGATCTTTCTCCAAACACTTCAAACAAATTGTGGACAGATCGCGAGGGATCTTTCGATTCCACAAGCGCGGCTGTCGCGGTTCAGTATCCAGCAGTAGCCGGATCGTTTGATAGGTTGTTCCTCCGGCAAAAGGTGGATGGCCGGTTAGCAATTCGTAGAAGACCGCGCCAAGCCCATAAATATCTGTGGCCTTGCTGACGGCCGCGTTGTTTCCCGCAGCTTGTTCCGGTGCCATGTAACTAGGTGTGCCCATTACTTCCAGCGTGCGGGTGACCGTGCTCTCAGCTTCCATTAATTGAGCCAGACCAAAATCGGTCAGATGCGGTTCGCCTTCTGTATCCAGCAGGATGTTTCCCGGTTTAATGTCTCGATGCAGTATCCCGTGTTCATGCGCGTAATGCACGGTGCGCGCTACCTTCGCGATTAATTCCGCCGCGTGCCGGATCGACATTGGCGCGCGCCTGACTACTTGGTCAAGCTGGCCACCCTCAATGAAATTCATGCTGAAGTAGCAGCAACCATCGCGCTCGCCCACTTCATGAATGGGAACAATATATGGATGGTCGAGGCGGGCAGCGGCTTCCGCTTCGCGCCGAAAGCGCTTTAGATGCGCTTCAGTGGCCCATTGACCAAGAGTAATGACTTTTACCGCAACCGTGCGATTAAGACTCTTTTGCCGCGCGCGAAATACGACACCCTGACCACCGCGACCAACTTCTTCCAATAACTCGTAATCGCCCAGTTCTCCCAGCATCTCCGCCAAATACTCGCTTCTCGTACATTGCTGTTTGGGTGTTACATTCGAAGTGTCCTCTCCCTCGATAACAAGTAATCGAAGCCCGCTCTCAAGAAGGCAACCTGGACAGCCTCCTTCAGGTGCGTCGGCGGGAATTTCCGCGCCGCACCTTGGGCAAGGTCTTAGTGCGCTGATCATGGCTGCTTTTCCTCGCACAGTTTTTGGAAGCGCGGATCATTCCGCAGCGGATCGAACATGGGATCGAGCCGGAGCAACGCAGAAGTCAGCGGCGTGCCCCCAGCCGTGTCGCCAGCATATGGTATCGAGAGTAGTTTTTGTAGAGCGGCGACGGCGCGGTCGGGCTCGCCCATGCGCCCCGCCACCCGCGCTAAGACCTCAATCGGAACTGGACCAGTTAAGGCGTCCTTCTCGATCGGATTCGCAGCGATCGCCCGTTCCGCCAAAGCCATGGCTGCGGCCTTATCGCCGAGGCCCATATTGGTCAGCGCGAGATCTCCAATAAGGACATAATTTTCCGGCTGTTCGTTGAGAAAAGGCTCCATGTCACTGCGTGCCTGGCGCCAATTTTCCCGGGCGCCAGCTTGGTCGCCAGCCACTTCCTGCGCCCAACCTAGCCAAAAGCGCAGTTCCCCATTATAAAACCCGAGTGTTGGATCAGGCTTGGCAAGCATTTCCTTTAGCCGTGGGATGATCTGTACACAGCGGCGCTCTAGGATCGCTTGGTAAACTTGTGTTTCCAGGTCCTCGGAGTCATCGACCGTGAGGTTAAGCGGAGCAAGCAGCGCCGAGGCACGTTGCAGGTCGCCCTGCGCTTGTTGGACAGCCGCTTTTTGCACCAAGGTATCCTTGTCGCCCGGCACAATATCGAGAACTTGATCAAGCTTTCGCAGCGCTTCCGGAAAACGACGAAGGCAGATATCGGTCATCGCGTGCTGCGTCAGGAGATTAACATTGCGCGGGTCGAGCCGCTTCGCTTCGTTGAAGTAGGCCTCGCTCCGCTCCCACTGGCCTCGTCTCCGTGCGACATAAGCCAGCAATTCAGGAATCATGCTGCTATTTGGTAGGAGCTGACGTGCTTGTTCGAAATAACGCACTGCTGTGTCATAATCCTTCAGGCAATAGTAGTAGTAGGAGCCCTTCGCCAATACGGCCTGGCCGAGATTAGGCTTAAGAGTGAGCGCTGTTTCGGCGGCTTGCCGTGTCTCTTCACGCATCGCGGCCGTTGGCTGAAGACTCTGGTTGTTGTAGCCGCGCGCATCGACGTATGACAGCAGCGCCCAGGCAAGGGCGAACTTCGGATCCAAGCGCACTGCTTCTTGAAGATATTTCTGTGCACTAAGGACATTGGACCTCGTGGCGAAGGTTTTTACTGTATAAGCCAAGCCGCGCAGATAGGCGTCGTAAGCCTCAACATTGTCGGTCGACTTGGCCGTGATGACTTGCTCTTCCCGACCCGTGAGTTTCGCTTGCAATCGGTCCGCGACAGCTTTGGCTAC
>Ga0081455_10000742_pt1 | contig 42383 bp, 22 predicted proteins | sample TabmetS3T2R1_FD_70207 | JGI IMG/M metagenome (GOLD analysis project Ga0081455, IMG submission 70207) | Tabebuia heterophylla rhizosphere microbial communities from the University of Puerto Rico - S3T2R1 | ecosystem: Host-associated > Plants > Roots > Rhizosphere ... | reverse complement strand
CTCATGGGCGGATGGACGCGTGGCCATCAACAGCGCGTCGCAGCAGGACGCCTTTAGCGACAGGGATCTGGTTGGTTTTTCTGTGACCACCGCTGATCCCGCTTGCGGCAGCCTGGTTGTTGGTATGGCGCCGACTGTCTTTACCATCAACCTGAGCGACCCCGCAGATCCGAATACGGTTGACGCGAGCGATTTCGAGGTTAATCAAATTCCGGCGGACCAGGCCAACTTGTCAAACGGTAATCAAACGATTGACTTCATTTTCAATAACACACCGGTGGGACAGGGCGAGAACACCATGCATATTCCTGCTGGTGCCTTTAACCAAGCCTCCAATAACGACCCAGTCTTGGAGTTCCAGTGCACTTTCCGTTATGGTGAGCAGCAGCTAACTGTGATCAACACCGTTCCACCGGTTGGCGGCACGTTCACCCCGCCAGCACCGGGTACATATCCGTATGACGTGAACTGGAACATACCTGTTGATCCAAATTCAGTCACCACGGCCGACCTGCAGCTGAGTGGCATTGTTGGCGCCACCGTAACCAATGTCAGTGTGAACGGAAGCACTACTACCTTCACGCTCAATATTCCGTTTGCCGGGACTCTGACTGCGCACATTGCTGCCGGGGCGATCACCGATACATTTGGCAATCCTAACGCGGACTTCTCTGGGAGCTATACAGTTGAGGGTATCCCACCCTGCGTTTGGTCAGCAGGCGCAAACCTGCCAAGTACCGGCGTTCGTTTCGTGGGTGTGTTTTTCCCCGCCAACGGCAAGTTTTACGCCATGGGTGGACGCGCCTTCGACGGAGGGGGCGGCGAGTTTACCAACCCGTTTGAGTACGACCCGATGGGCAACAGTTGGACCCAAAAATCAGCCGCTTACCCTGACAACCAGGTAAACAACATGGCGTGCGCGGTGCTTAACGATGCGGGTACCGATTACATCTACTGCGCCGGCGGTTCGGAGTCTGCCACCTCGACCTCAACCGGTCGCGTGTTCCGCTATGACCCCATCGCCGACAGCATCACCACCATTCCTTCTAACTGGCCACCGGGCGGCCAAAATATTCTGCCTGGAGGTTTCAGCGTCTTTAACAACAAGCTCTACATTCTGGGCGGATTCAACATCAACGTGAGCATGGATGATAGGATCTGGGAGTTCACTCCGTCCCCTGCTGGCTGGATGCAGAAGGCTGCCTTGCTACCAGTTCCACGCGGTTATATACCGCAGGCTACTATCGGCAACTTTATCTACACGGGCGGAGGCAGCATGTTCGATCCTGGGGTGCTCCTCGTTCCTACGACTGATTCATTTAGATATGATCCTGTGGCCGATTCGATCATCACGATTGCCAGCATACCCAGACCCACAGACAATACCCGGGGATTTAACTTCTGTAACCAGCTGTGGGTCTTGGGCGGCGATGACACGACCTTCCCCAATCCCACCAACGAGGTGGACATCTACGATCCTGTGAGCGATAGCTGGTCAGTTGGGCAGGCCTTTGTTACCGCACGGCGCAACTTCGCCACCGACACCGATGGGACGAACAACATCTGGCTGACAGGGGGCTACGACACTAGTGGCGTCCCGATAGATTCAACGGAGATCTTCAACTGCCCGGTGAGTCCTTGTGCAGCGCCTTCGCCGACACCGACGCCGACTATAACGCCAACACCATCAATACCACCCTCGCCCACACCAACAGTGACGCCAACACCTACCCCGACAAGACCTACGCCGACGCCGCGGCCGCGCCCAACGCCGCATCCTCGGCCGTGACGCCGTAAAGCGGGAAGGTAATAAGTAAAAGTTAATCGGGAACTGGCGAGGCAACTCGCGAGTTCCTGCCATATCGAAGTTGAAAGGTTAGAAGATTTAGAGTTACAGGTTTACAAACCAGAGATTAGAAACTTACAACGGGATTATTTTAACGGGTAATTTGTTGTAGCCGCCTCCCTGTGCTTGCGCGCCTCTTGCTCGCGAACGGTTTCGCGAGTAACAGGTGAAGGCAGTGGCCGAGGTGCCATCGGTTGCGCTGTTGCCACCACGGCAATGGAGCGTCGTGGCTACAATTTTGCCTTAACCTATCGATGACTATGAGAACAGGACTACTTGTCCGCCCTAGCCTTGGCGAAGGCGGATCAACCACCATCATGAAAGAACACTTCGTTTTTATCAAAAAGTCTATAGCTGCTGGCCGGGAACCGGCTTTCGGATACCGGAAAAAGCTATCAACTATCAACTGTCGACTATTAGCTCTTTTCCTGTTGTTGCCTCTCAGCTACCTGCCATCTGCTCGGGCCCAAGACACTGCTTTGGAACAAACGCCCACGCGTAAGCCGCGCATGACCGAGCCGCTGGAAAAATACAACATGCCGCCTGCGTACATCTACCGGCTGGAAACAGGGCCGCGCATGATTTCGCAATTCGGTCTGTTCACCAGCTTCCAGGTGAACGTCGATGCTGGTGGTAATAACATTCTCGGCGACGCGGCTAATGAAACGTGCATTACGGTTGATCCCACCAACCACAACAGAATGGCAATTGGCTGGAGGCAGTTTGACAGTGTTCAATCCGACTTCCGGCAGGGCGGCTGGGGATTTACGACCGATGCCGGGACGACTTGGACCTTTCCCGGTGTCTTGGAACCCGGGGTTTTCCGCAGCGACCCGGTGTTAAAATCCGATGAGATAGGAAACTTTTTCTATCTCAGCCTCCTGCAGTCGTTTTGCGTTAACATGTACAGGTCGCTTGACTTTGGCCAGACCTGGACGCGCCTCCAACCCGACGGAGAGGCAGGGGGAGCGGACAAGCAGTGGTTCACCATCGATAAGACCGACGGTCCCGGTCATGGGTTCCAATACCAGTCAACCGACGGTATTAGCGGTTGCGTTTCCGGGCTATTTCAACGTTCTACTGACGGTGGGGTCACCTGGCAGCCTGCCATTGGCATTCCCAACTCTCCGGTCTGGGGAACGCTCGATGTGGATACGAACGGCAACCTCTTCGTCGGCGGCGGCGATGAAGGAAGCAGCTTTTGGTGCGTTCGCTCGAGTAACGCTCAGGACGGGAATGTCACACCGACTTTTGACCAGGTCACTTCAGTCAACCTCGGCGGCAGCACGCTTTTTGGCGCGGCGATCAACCCAGGGGGATTGGCAGGGCAAATCTTCCTGGCAATAGACCGTTCTGGGACGGCCACAAATAACAATATCTACATGCTTGCCACGGTGCAGCAATTCAGTGCCAGTAACGGGAGCGATATCATGTTCTCGCGCAGCACGGACGGTGGATTGACCTTCAGCACGCCCCAACGGATTACGGACGATCCGGTTAATCAAAACAAATGGCATTGGTTCGGCACGCTCGCGGTCGCGCCGAATGGACGCATTGACTCGGTGTGGCTGGACAGCCGAAACGCACCCAATAACATTGATTCCCAATTATTTTACTCATGGAGCACGGACGGGGGAGTCACCTGGGCACCTAACGTGCCAGTCAGCGATGCATTTGATCCCCATCAGGGCTGGCCGGTGCAACAGAAGATAGGCGATTACATCACGATCGTGTCTGACAACACCGGGGGCGATGTGGCATACTCAGCCACCTTCAATTTCAACCCGAACACCGGACAGCATGAAGAAGACGTGTATTATGTGCGGGTTTCTCCCTCGGGTGTGCCTACACCTACACCTACACTGACCCCGACACCGACTCCTACACCTAGCGCGACGGCGACAGCTACCGCTACTCCAACTGCTACTGTGCGTCCAACTCCCACGCCTAGGTCCGTTCCTACGCCGAGAGGGCGACCTACGCCCCGGCCGAGACCCTGATTTGCGCGGGCGCCGAGTCGACGACGGCGGTCTGTGTTTGCGAACTTAATAGCTGAATGATCCTCGACAACGTTGGCGTTCGCGATTTAATAAGCCCCATAGGGGCGGTCCGAGAATCGCCTCGACACTTCAACGCTCCACTTCAGCCCATGAAAACAAAACGACTACTTGTCCAACGTAGCCTTCGCGAAGGCGGATCAGGCATCAATCATCACGTATCATCGACAAAGGCAGATCAGCTATCAGCTCTTCTGTTGCTGTCGGCCATAATCTATCTATCTGCCGTTGTTTCAGCGACCGCGGACGGACCATCAGTTGACGCGCAAAAAAGTGTTCAGCTGACGCCGACGTGGAAGCCGCAAGGACGCGAGCCTTTCGAGAAATACGATAATCCGCCTGCGCCGCCTCGGAAGATCGAGACATCGCCGCGAATGGTCTCGCGGTTCGGTCCATTTACCAGTTTTCAGGTGAATGTTGATGCTAGCGGGAACAACATCATTGGCGATGCCGCGAACGAATGCCCGATTGCTGTTGACCCAACAAACCCCAGCAGGATGGCAATCGGCTGGAGACAGTTCGATGACTATCATTCCAACTTCCGTCAGGCCGGGTATGGTTATACCAGCGATGGTGGGCTGACCTGGACGTTTCCGGGCGTGTTGGAACCGGGCGTCTTCCGCAGCGACCCCGTAACGACCTCAGATGAGACGGGAGTTTTCTTCTATAACAGTCTCCAGTCGACCATCAACCTGGATTTTTTCTGCACCGATATCTGGCGTTCGACGGATGGCGGCGCTGCCTGGACGCTGATTTCAGGCAACCAGGGCGCGATCGGGGGCGACAAACAGTGGTTCACCATTGATAGGACTTGCGGGCCTGGGCATGGCTTCCAATACCAGGCGTTTGACCAATCAAACTGTGGGGGAGGATTGTTCAACCGTTCGCCCGATGCGGGCGTAACATGGGAGTCGCCGATCGACATTCCTAACGAGCCCATTTTCGGAACGCTCGATGTGGACAGCAACGGCAATCTGTACGTCGGAGGCGAAGGATTTGACTTTCGTTGCGCGCGTTCCAGCAACGCGCAATTTGGAAATCAAACGCCGGTGTTTGATCAGATCACGCCGGTTAACATGGGTGGCGACCTGGTTGGTGGCGGAATCAATCCTGGAGGACTCGACGGCCAGGCGTTTCTTGCAGTAGACCATTCCGGCACTGCAACGAACGACAACATTTACATGTTGGCGAGCGTTCAGCCCACCGGAAGGAGCACCACCGATGTGATGTTTGTCCGCAGCACCGATAGCGGCGCGACTTTCAGCGTGCCGGTGCCAGTCAACGACGATGGCAATCCGAGCAAGTGGCATTGGTTCGGCACATTTTCTGTCGCGCCTAACGGCCGGCTCGACGCGGTGTGGTACGACAATCGGAACGCAGGGAACTTCGATTCGCAGCTCTTCTACTCCTATAGTACCGACGCCGGTGTCACGTGGTCTGCGAACGTCGCGGTGAGCAATTCCTTCAATCCTCAGGAAGGGTGGCCGAACCAAAATAAGATTGGCGACTATATCACAATCGTTTCAGACGAAACCGGTGGGAACGTCGCTTATGCCGCCACATTCAACTTCAACCCGAACAGAGGCCAGCACGAGCAGGATGTCTATTACGTTCGGGTCTGTCCTGATCCGCCATGCTCGCAGCCAACCCCCGGCCCATCGGCAGCTCCTTGTGGCAGTGTCACACCAAGCCCTACAGCGACACCTACCGTTACTCCTACACCTACAACTACGCCAACACCGACGGCGACAGCTACAGCCACTGCAACAGCAACACCAACAGCTACGGTAAGACCTACTCCTACTCCGAGGTCTATTCCCACGCCGAGAGGGCGCCCGACTCCAAGGCCGAGGCCCTGATTCCCGGAGTCGGCGAAACGGCGAATCGGCAACAGGTAGGGCGCGCGTCACTCCGTGCGCGCTGTCGTCGAAATAGAGGCGGCGTGCAGAGGACTGAATGCCCTACCTCGCCTTTCCACCTTTCGTAGTTTCAATCCTGTTACCAAAGAGTTCGCAGATAATTCTCGACAAACGTCTTGTCATGGATAAAGAGAGCGCGAACTCCACGCTCCTCTGCCGCTCCACAGGGAAAAATCGATATCAGGTAACCAGTATCAGCCACTCAGACTCAGCCATGAAGAAAAAGCCATCCACTATCAGCTGTCGGCTATCAGCCATTCTTTTGCTATTAACTATCGGCTACTTGTCCGCCGTAGCCTTGGCGAAGGGGGATCAACTCTCAGCTATCAGCGCCTCGGGACAAACTCTGGCGCCAATCCGCAAGCTGCCTCTGAACGAGCCGCTGGAAACATCCAAGAATATGCCGCCGGTTCTTCCTCGGAAAATAGAGACTTCGCCTCGCATGGTGTCGCAATTCGGTGTGTTCACCAGTTTTCAGGTAAACGTCGACGCCAGCGGCAACAACATTCTTGGCGACGCTGCGAACGAGCCCTCCATTGCTGTTGACCCGACAGATGGCAACAAGATGATGATCGCTTGGAGACAGTTCAACAGCATCATGTCTGACCACCGGGAGGGAGGTTGGGGTTATACGACAGATGGCGGCGTGCACTGGACGTTCCCCGGTGTGTTACAGCCGGGTGTTTTCCGCAGTGACCCGGTGACCAAGTCCGATGAAACAGGGAACTTTTTTTATCTCAGTCTTCGTGGAGACGATTTTTGCGATGATGTTTGGCGATCAACCGACGGCGGCCAAACCTTCATCGAGGAGTCGCCTGATGGCGCCGGGCACGGAGGTGACAAACAGTGGTTTACCATCGACACGACCGGCGGTACGGGTCACGGATTCTTATACCAGTTTTGGACTGAGTTCTTCGCTTGCGACTTCGGCGCGTTCAACCGATCCCTCGACAGTGGGGTGACCTGGCAAAGTCCTATCAGCCCTCCGAATTTTACCGATACCGGAGCGCTCGAGGTGGACATCAACGGCAATCTGTTTGTTGGCGGAGGAGGCAGCCCGTTTCACTGCCTTCGCTCGTCGAATGCACAGGACCCAGGCGTCACGCCAAGTTTCGATCAAAACGTTACGGTCGACCTTGGTGGCGATCTTATTCAGGGCGGCATCAATGGAATAGGACTTTGCGGGCAGACGTTCATCGCGGTGGATCGTACCGGCACAAATAACAACGTTTACATGCTGGCCAGTGTGATACCATTCGGTGCTGGCAACGGCACTGACGTGATGTTTGCCCGGAGCACCGACGGCGGCCAAACCTTTAGCCCACCGGTCCGAATCAATGATGATCCCATCAACCATAACAAGTGGCACTTTTTTGGCACTCTTTCGGTAGCACCTAATGGAAGGATCGATGTGGTATGGTACGACACACGAAACGCGCCAAACAACATCGACTCACAGCTATTCTATTCATTCAGCACCGATGGTGGTGCAACGTGGGCGCCGAACATCCCGGTGAGCAATACCTTCAATCCTCAGGCAGGCTTTCCACAAAATCAGAAGATCGGCGATTACATCACGATTGTGTCCGACAATAGTGGAGGCGACGTGGCGTACGCCGCTACTTACAACGAAAACCCGAACGCGGTTGGCGGTCACGAACAAGATGTCTATTTTGTGCGGGTGTTTCCCGGCGGGCAGGTACCCACACCGACTCCAACTCCGACAACTACGCCTACCGTTACGCCAACGCCAACGGCCAGCCCGACGGTAACACCCAGTCCGACTCCAAGCGCGACACCTACGGTTACTCCCCCGGTCAGTCCTACGCCACGCCCAACACCTACTCCCCGAACCAGACCGTCACCGAGACAGCGTCCTACGCCGTTGCCGCGACCGAGCCCGTAAACACTGGAATCGGCGGCTCTTCGTTGCGGTTTTCGCGTCGCAAACGTCGGTCCCTCGTCCCTGTTTCAATTGGACGTTGGTGTTCGACGGGCAGCGTTGGACGTTTTAGATTCGTCCGCGTGTTCGCTCGTCTTCGCTAACGCCGCGCCGTAGCTGCCTACTCGTCAAAGCCCCTGCCGAAGTCTGGATCACGCGAAGCGGCTGATTCGCTGGCATCTCTTTCCACATTTCGCCTGACGCGTCGGGCGCTGTCGGACAAAGTCTGCGCTCGGAGGATGAATCTCCGGAAAAAGTTAAAAAAATGTTGACACATTTCTGGCATATCCGATAGCATCCCCACTCCACTTCGCAGGGAAAACCAACTTCATCTATGAAAAAGAAATCCACTTCGCAATCGGCCTTTTTTAATCTACGAATCTTAGCTGCGTGCCTGCTTTGCCTCGTCGGCGTCGCTGTGGCGCTTTTCGCCCAAGGAAATCGTGCAAAGTCCGCGCAGCAAAACGCCCAGAAACGCACACCGCAGGACGCGCCCGGCGCGCAGAGCCCGGACGTGGTGCGGATGGTCGGTCCGGTGTTGATGACCACGAACCTACGAAATCTTCCGTACATTGAGCCGAAGCGAGAAGTTGAGGAGCGCCGGCTGACCCGATATCCGTTCCCCGAAGATGGCGCACCACCGCCATTACCGCCTGCGTTTAAGCAATACCAGGCAATGTTGAAAAAGATTTGGCGGCCAGCACCCACAATGCCCGGTCCGCTGTTGACCTTCGACGGAATCTCTGCGGCGCAAAGCGGCTGTGGCTGTTTCCCTCCCGATAGCAATGGCGATGTCGGCCCGAATCACTTCGTCAATGCGGTCAATTCTGCATTTCGAGTTTATGACAAGTCAGGTGTTCCGCAGAGTCCAACCACGACGTTCAATTCGTTCTTTTCGTCGTTGGTCGGCACACCTTGCGCGAATTCGAACGACGGTGACCCATTTATCTTTTATGATCACGTGGCAGATCGCTGGGTGATTAGCGATTTCGCTTTCCCTGCGTTCCCGGGGAATTCATTCTTTCAATGCATTGGTGTTTCACAAAGCCCGGATCCGGTAGCCGGTCCATGGGCCCTCTACGCGATCCAAGTAGATCCAGCGAACCCGACATTCCTGGGCGATTATCCTAAAATGGCAATGTGGGCCTCTGGTGGAAACCCGGACCAAAACGCCTATTTCCTGACGATGAATTTGTTTTCCAGTCCAACTACCTTTAATGGCGTACGCGCATATGCGCTGGATCGGGCCAGTATGCTAGCTGCCGGACCTGCGAACGCCATCGGGTTTACTCTCAGCGCAGCCGACGTAGGCGCGTCCTACAGCTTCGTCGCCGCGGGTTTTCGCGCTGGAAACCCGCCTCCTACAGGAAGGAATGAATTCGTGCTGGCCATCGACAGCCCGGCCAGTGGCGGTGTGACCTTAACTCAGGTCCATGGCCGCTTGTTTCATGTCGACTTTGCCAATCCGGGAAATGCTACTTTTGGCGTTGGCCCAACCCATCAACCAAATGCCGAGATAACAGTCGATGGCTTTGTTGACGCCTTCACGAATACCACCACTCGGCTTGTGCCTCAGCAGGGAACGGGGACGAGATTGGATACACTGGGGGATAAAATCATGACGCCCGTGGTGTATCGGTTCGACGGTGGCACAGAGTCGTTGTGGGCGACTAGCACGGTTTGCACCGATACGAATTGCACGGGTCCAACGGGCGTTCGCTGGTATCAATTCGATGTGACCGGCGGCACCTTCGCCGCAACGCCTGTGCAACAGCAAACCTGGACCAATGGCAATGATGGGTTGTGGCGGTGGATGCCTAGCATCGCCGTGGATCAGGCCGGCGATACGGTTATCGGTTATTCCGTATCCAGCCCCAGCATGTTCGCCGGAATTCGCTATGCTGGACGTCTTTCCGCCGACCCGCCAGGTGACCTCGGCCAAGGGGAAGCTACAATGTTCAATGGCAGCGGCAATGAGACCGACAACAGGGGCCGCTGGGGGGATTACACCAATACCAATATCGATCCGGCTGATGGCATGACCTTTTGGCACGGAAACCAATACTTGCCGTCGTCGGGCGCGGGCTTCAATTGGGTCCAGCGCATCGGCAAATTCAATTTCGTGGGAACCGGGGCGACTCCAACGCCATCGCCAACAGCCACACCGGTGAGCTGCAGTTGGGGAGCGGGTCCGGATCTTCCACTTGCTGGGACGCGTTTAGTAGGTGTCTTTTTCCCAGCCAACGGAAAATTTTATGTTATGGGTGGTCGCGACGTAAATAACGTCGAGTTCACGCATCCATTCGAGTACGATCCCGTGGGTAACAGCTGGACGACCAAGTCAGCCACCTACACTGACAACCACGTGAACAACATGGCTTGCGGCGTGTTGAACGACAGCGGAACGGACTATATCTATTGCGCGGGCGGATCGGAGTTTGCCGGCCAGACCGCGAACGGTCATGTATTCCGCTATGACCCAATCGCTGACGTCATCAGTGACGTTCCTGCAAACTGGCCGACTGGCGACTTGGGCGTTCTGCCGGGTGGGTTCACTGTTTTCAACAACAAGCTGTTCATTCTGGGTGGCTACGATATCCCGAATGGGACTGCGATCGACCAGATCTGGGAGTTTACACCTAACCCAGCCGGCTGGGTGCAGAAGAGTGCTGTCCTGCCGTTCCCGCTTGGCTATATACCAACGACAACTATCGGGAATCTAATCTACACAGGTGGTGGCGTTGATATCCAGCCTCCCCCGCCTGGCACGCTCACCGATACGAACCACGCATTTATCTATGACCCAGTGGCTGATTCCATCTCCATCAACACCGACATACCCGACGCCACAAGCAATACCCGGGCAGTCAACTTCTGTAACCAGATGTATGTCTTGGGTGGTAATTTTAACGCCCCCACCAATGAGGTGCAGATCTTCGATCCAGTTGGTGGCACGTGGTCAGTGGGTACGCCGTTCGCGATTGCGGGGCGTAACTTCGCAGCCGACACTGATGGGACGAACAACATCTGGAAAGCAGGCGGCTATGACAGTGGCCTGGCCATCATTGCCTCGATGGAAATCTTCAACTGTCCGGTGAGTCCTTGCGGAGCGCCGCCGACTCCAACGCCAACCATAACGCCAACACCATCGATACCACCCTCGCCCACACCAACAGTTACGCCAACACCTACCCCGACAAGACCTACGCCGACGCCGCGGCCGCGCCCAACGCCGCATCCTCGGCCGTGACGCCGTAAGGCGAGGAGGTAATAAGTAAAAGTTAATCGGGAACTCGCGAGGCAACTCGCGAGTTCCTTGCTTTTAGGCGGATCGACTTCTCAGAAAATGCGGGTCTGGTGGCAGACTTGCCGCGGAGAGATCAGACTGATGGCACATCGATCGCTGAAACCGCAAACATACTCTTGACAATAAGTTGCAGCGTTGTGGTAAAAGGGGCGGTGGCTCAAACAGGGACGCGTAACAAGCGACCGGCTCTTGGAGAGGGGACAAATTTTATGAAGCAATCATTTTCCATTCTCTACCTTGCCATCGCCATGGGAGCCTTTTCAGCAAACGCGCAAGTGAACGTGACGCAGGAGCACAACCATCTTTCCAGGGATGGACTCTATATCGACTCGGTGTTCACTCCAGCCAACGCGGCCAACCTGACGCGTGACCTCGGGTTTGACGGGACAATTTCGGGTAACGTGTATGCGCAGCCGCTTTACATTGAAGGCGGTCCCAACGGCCCCATGGTCATTGCAGTGACAGAATCCAATAACGTATACGCCCTCAACGCTGACGACGGGAGCATTATCTGGCAGCGAAATCTTGGCCCTGCGGTTACATCAGGGTTGCCCTGCGGCAATATCAATCCGCTTGGTATCAGTGGCACGCCCGCCGTCGATCTTGCCTCTCGATCGCTCTTTGTCGACGCGATGATCGATGGCGCGCCCAAGAAGCATTTCGTTTTTTCATTGAACGTGGACACCGGCGCGACGAACGCTGGTTGGCCAGTGGATCTGAATGCCACTGCAAGTTACAACGATGTTACGTTTACCTCGTTAGTGCAGAACGAGCGCGGCGCATTGGCGATCGTCAATGGTATTGTTTATGTCTCCTTTTCGGGGCACGCGGGCGATTGCGGCGCCTATCATGGCTGGGTTGTAGGCATTGACATCGATGAGCCTTCCGTCGTCATGGCTTGGGCAACAGACGCCGTCGGTGGTGGTATATGGGGGCATGGTGGAGTGGCCAGCGATGGCACCAACATGTTTGTTATCACGGGAAACACTTTTGGCACCGGAGGTACCTGGATGGGTGGCGAAGCAATTATTCGTTTACAAGCGGGCCCGATTTTTAGTGGTAACCCTACCGACTATTGGGCGCCGACTAATTGGTTTACTCTCGATCAGGGCGATACCGATCTCGGTGGAGTTAGCGCGACGCTCGTCGATGTGCCCGGGGCCACGCCGTCACAGTTGGTGCTCGCACTGGGCAAGGATAGCAAGGCTTACTTGCTTAACCGCAATAATCTCGGTGGCATCGCTGCCCCGATAGCCTCCGCTAGCCTGCCAACTGCTGTGAGGGGCCAGTCAGCAGCCACTTACCACACCGGCCTGGGAACGTATTTTGCTTTTCATACAGAGAACAATGCCGTTGCGGCTTACAAAGTCACTGCTACAAACCCACCAACCATCGTACCCGCCTGGAACATGAGCCAGACTGGGTTGGGTTCGGTTTTTGTTACTTCAACGAATGGCACAGATAACGTAATTGTATGGGCGGCCGGCGGCGGCGGTGACCAGCGGCTACACGCTTACGATGGCGATACCGGCACGGTGATCTATAGCGGCGGCGGGCCTAACGAAATGATGGCTGGAACACGCAAGTGGAACACAGGCATCGTCGCTCGTGGTCGCATTTATTACCCCGCCGACAACAAAATCTATGCTTTTGTGACTCCGGGTGGCGTACCTACCCCGACACCAACGCCGACAGTGACCCCAACTCCAACCCCAACGCCGACGCCATCACCCAGCGTGAGTCCCACTCCCACGCCTAGAGCGACACCGCGGTCGCGCCCGATCCCGCGAACGCGACCGACTCTTCCTCCCCGGCCGTAAACCTTCCCTTGTGTGATCAGTGGGCGTCATGTGATGCAGTAACGGATGTTCTGCATCCGATTCGAAGATCGATCGGGTAAGAGAGAGGGATGTTGTAGCCAGGCAAAGCATACCCGCCGTAACCAGTGTCGCCGTGCTGCACAGGGTAAGGCTGTGAAAGCGCCTGGATACGAGCTGGCGGTTCACACCAACTCAGCCATGCTGAAGTTAAAAGCGATTCTCAAGCTTCAGCATTCGTTAGGTAAACCAGGGCTTTGTTTTTCTGTTTCTACGGAAACTCGGTAAAAGAGTTCGAAAAATCGTATTGACACGTTTTTGGCTCTTCAGCTAAAAGCGCGCGATCATTACAGATGTGTCATACGCCTGACAGGCAGGATAACGGCCTGCAGAACTGGCAAGAAGCTCACCCTCCATTCCATCTATGAAAAAGAAACGGAATAACTCTATTCACGCTTCGGCGCTGCAACTCGCGCTAGCACTCACGATAATCTCGATATCGGCGGTCCTACTGGCCTCCAGTTTCAACGGCGCGTCATGGAATGGTGCACCACAAGCGGACGATCGACACTCAGATGTTATTCGCGTGGTTGCTCCGGTTCCACAGGATCAGCCGCCGAGTGTCTCCAACACTGATGTGGACTCAGACAATTTACACCCCTCCACCGTCAGCGAGGATGATCCGACAACCCAGGATGACACATTCACTCCGCTCGCTCAGTGCGGCGACCCGAACGTGTGGTGCTCGGTGATCAATACGACGGGGACACTCCTCTGGAGCAATGGCACTACCTGGGACAGAGGCACCGTTCCAGCAAACGGTGCAGATGTGATCATCAGACCCTTCAGCGGGCCCCCTAGCACAAACAACTTCGTAGCCTTCAACGATAATGGCACGCATCCCAATGTGCACAGCATCACCATCCAGACCAATGCCAACGCCGGTATTGGTGGCAGCGGCAGTGCTACACAACAGACTTTCACGGTCACGGGAGACTTTGCTATTCAAAGCGGCGGATTGTTGAGGGATGTGTTCTTCACGGGTCCGGTTCAGAACTGGAGGCTGAGTGTTGGCGGGAACTTCACCAACGATGGGACGATGGGAGGCGTATCCGCCAACGCGAAGGTGAATTGCGTTCTGGAGTTCAACGGAGTCGGTGCGCAAACGGTTGGCGGCGCGTCAGTGATCAGAGCTTTGGGCGGCGGCAATGGCACGACGGCTTTTCTCGTAAGCAACACGAGTACGAGTGGAGTGACATTCGCTGCTAACGTTAACACTGTTAACAACGGAGGCGTTAATGCGACGACAACTATAAGTCCGAATGCACTCGTCAAGTTCGCATCCACGACCATCCAATTCACCGGAGGCGGTTCGCTCGCGCTAAATGGAAAGACCGAACTAAAAGCCGCCACGTTTAACGGGCATTACGCGATAACTGGCACGCGAACGATCGCTAGCACCAGCACCATCACCTACACCAATCCCGCGAGCCTGATTACACCGGGTGTAGACATTCCTTCTGCCACGCTTGGCAATCTTGTTATCGGCGCCGGCGCTGGCGCTACACTTGGCGGTGCCATCACGATTTCAGGAAATCTTACCATGGACGGCGCCACGTTGTCCGCTCTCGGAAATAACATCAATCTCGCAGGGAACTGGAGCAACAACGGCGGAACGTTCAATTCAGGTATCGGTACAGTTGTTTTGACAGGCAACGATCAAACCATCAACGGTTCGACCACGTTCAACAATCTGACGAAGACGGTGGCAACCGCGCGGACGCTAACGTTTGACGCGACAGGGACGCAGACAACCATCGGAACAATGATCCTGCAAGGTTCGTCTGGTCAATTGCTCTCACTACGCAGCAGTAGTTTCGGCACTCAATGGCAGATTGATCCGCAGAGCGTCCGTACCATCGCGTTTCTCGACGTCCAAGATTCGAACAACATCAACGCAACTGCAATTGACGCGAGTGGCACTAATAGCGTGGATTCCGGCAATAACACGAACTGGATATTCGTAGTGCCTACACCGACTCCAACTCCAACGCCTACACCGTCTCCCACGCCGACTCCGACTCCCACGCCAACACCAACAGAGACGCCGACTCCTACCCCTACACCTTCTCCAACACCAACGCCGACTGAGACCCCGACCCCCACGCCAACACCAACACCAATAGAGACGCCAACACCGACCCCAACGCCTTCTCCAACACCAACGCCGACTGAGACACCGACCCTCACGCCAACACCAACGCCAATAGAAACACCGACTCCGACCCCAACGCCTTCTCCAACACCAACGCCGACCGAGACACCGACTCCCACGCCAACTCCAACGCCAATAGAAACGCCAACTCCGACCCCGACACCTTCTCCAACACCGACGCCAACTGAGACCCCGACCGCGACACCTTCTCTAACGCCAACGCCGACAGAGACACCAACCCCCACGCCAACTCCAACACCAATAGAAACGCCGACTCCGACACCGACGCCAACTGAGACCCCGACCCCGACACCGACTCCAACACCAACAGAGACGCCAACGCCAACACCTACTCAGACACCGACGCCTACTGCAACAGCGACGGCGACCGCAACTGCAACTGCAACAGCTACAGCGACCGCAACGGCAACCGCAACAGCTACACCTACTGCCACGGCGACGGCCACTGTGAGTCCAACTATAACCCCGACTCCAACGGCAACGCCCACGTTGACACCAACTGTAACTCCAACCTCAACACCGACCGTTACACCAACACCAACCGCCACGCCTACGCCTAAAGTGACCCCAACCCCGACGCCTACTGTAACACCAACACCGCCTCCGACGCCTTCCCCCACCGCAACCCCAACCCCCACGCCGACTGCGACCCCAACAACAACACCGACCGCAACTCCGACGTCGACGCCCACAGCAACTCCGACGTCGACCCCAACTACAACACCAACTCCGACATCGACGATCAAGCCTACGCCAAGGCCGACCCCGACGCCGCGGCCTCGTCCGACACCAGCGCCTCGTCCGACGCCACGGTGATGAAGCGGACTCCGAGTGGGAACTGATTAGCCTGCCGCGCCTGGTTGGGACGAAGGCGAGTGACGGAATGTAATCGGGGGGCCTTGACAGCGGCGGCATTTCGCGGCGATCTCGCCGTCGCGCCGAAGCAATGTCTCAATGATTCGATAAACGCCGGAGGTTTTCTAAAAGTCGCCGATGGCACAGGCTGAGCCGTGAACACGGGAGACATCCGCGGTACCCAGGATCCCTGCCACGTCATCAAACCCTTGGGTCGTCCATTAAAACCTTGACCGAAACTGGCTCAATATCTATAAACGGCGCTTTCCTGCATCTTGAAGTCTCCTGAAACAAGACCATGGCGCCGGCGAGCAAAGGCACAAGCAGCGCCTCGGCTTCTCGGGAAATATTGATGCGCAAACTCCACTATGATAAAAATGAAAAAAAATTCCTTCCCTCAATCGGGCCTTGTCCGCCGTAGCCTCGGCGAAGGCGGATTCTTTAATCTTCGCGCATTAATCGGGTTTACCCTTTGCTTCACGGGCGTAGCCCTGGGGCTTTTCGCGCATTTCTCACTTCCGAGCGCAACGAAGGCATCGCGCCCATTGCCTTATATGGCGGTACCGGGTGCAAGGCCCGAGGCCGAAGGTGCGGAACTGGGACGATTGGAACAATACTGGAACGATCGTTTGACATATCCCACCGGCCGCTTTGATCCACGATGGCTGCGTGCTGCCGCCGCCCAACATGAGCACTTACCCATGGGTGTCCCCGCAGGAGTGCCTGCCAAGTTGAATCCGTTGAGTCCACTCGCTTTTAGCACCACCAGTTTTACCGCGCTTGGCCCGCAACCAGAGCGCATGACGGGTTGTTCGGGCTGCTTTGACTACACGACAACCGAAGGGCGGGTTAACACGATCGCTGTCGATCCCACCACAACTGTAAATGGCAGTATTGTAGCTTATCTGGGAGCAGTCGGCGGAGGGGTATGGAAGACAACTAACTGTTGTAATAATACCACTACCTGGACTGCGGTAACCGATGATCCACTCATTTCCACAACAGCCATCGACAGTATTACCATTGACCCAAATGATCACAATACCGTTTATGCCGGAACAGGTGATCTCAATTTCGGTTCCTTTTCCATGGGTAGCCAGGGTGTTCTCAAGTCCACTGATGCTGGAGCCACTTGGACTGTCCTGGGCGCCGACGTATTCGGTATGCCTTTCCCAGTGCCTCCAGGTATGTTCCCACAGTACAACGCTGTTGGTAAGGTTCGAGTGGACCCTAACAACGGTAATAATGTTGCTGCTGGTGCAAAAACCGGTCTGTACATCTCCTACGACGGCGGGTTGAACTGGACCGGTCCATGCGCCACTAACGCATTCAATACTCAGCGCCAGGATATAACAGGCTTGGAGCTTACGGATATGGGCGGGGGCGTGACCCGTATTCTGGCCGCGGTCGGTGTAAGAGGTTTTGCTACGACCGTGCAATTCGATCTGGGTCAGAATGGTGCGAACGGTATTTACAGCGCCACCATGGGATCGAGCGGATGTCCGGCATTTACTGCTCTCACAAATAATGCCAGCGGGTTCATCTTTGGTAACCAGGTCCAAGGCAGCGCCTATTCCACGAATGCGCCGATGAACTCTACAAGCGGCTCACCGTTCGTTGACATAAACACGGGTAACCAGCTCGGCAGGGTCGAGATCGCGGTAGCGCCGAGTGACGCGAATTACATCTATGCCCAGTCACAATCGATTGTCGGAAATAACAATGGCGGCTGCGGAGGCGCGCCCGGCTGTCAGATCGGTGCTTGGGCGTCAACTGACGGCGGCACAAGTTGGACTTTCATGGAGGGTTCTCAGGGTGGCGCCCTCAGGGACTGCGCAGGCCCAAATAGTTCCGGTGATTATCCGCAGAACTGGTACGACGAGGGAATTGTCGTAGATCCAAATGATCCGGAGCGTGTCTTTTTCGACACTTTCGACGTGTGGTTCGCAACGCGCACCGGAACTGTCTGGAACGATACCACCTGCGGTTATTCCTATCCTGGGGCTGCGGGCCCCGTGCACGTAGATCAGCATGCGCTCGCCTTCCTGCCGGGCTCGTCCAGCATCCTGTTAATCGGAAATGATGGAGGTGCCCACGGCACCACGAACGCCGATGTAACAAATTCCACCACCGATCCTGCCTGGTTTAACATGGACACGGGTTTAAACACGATCGAGTTTTACTCGGGGGACATCAGTGGAAACTTCGCCAACTCCGCATCTCCACAAGCCAACGGCGGCGCCCAGGACAACGGCTCTAGCTCGGTTACCTTTACCGGCACGCCAATGGGACCGGTACAATGGCAACTGGGAGTGGGAGGTGATGGCTTTTACGCGCGCATTGACCCTGTGGGCACAGGATCGAGCCTTCGTTTTTGGCAGGGAAACAATAGCGGTTCGCTTCATCGCTGTGTGAGTAACTGCACGAATCAGAATGCCCCGTGGAGTGGCAGAGTGTCCGGTGGTTGGGGCGGCGATACGCAATCATTCGTTCTGCCATATGACCTTTTCCATGGTGGGATTCCCGGCGGCGATGACTGCGATCCCGCCGGCGTTCCTGGCGGCTGCGGTCATCTTGTAGCCGGCAGCACTCGGGTGTGGGAGACAATTCATGGCGGTAATTCTTCGTTTAGCTCGGGAGACTGGTACGTAACGAATAATCCAACAACCCAGAATATGACCAAACAGACGCTGGGTAACCGTTCGTTTATCAATCAGGTCAAATACTCGCCGAAATATCAGAGTGTGGCCATTGTTGGCACAAACGACGGCAACGCATGGATTGGTTTCAACCTTGGCACAGGTACCCAAGCTCAAGCTAACTGGGTGAATGTTACGGACAACAACACCGTTCTGCCCAATCGCCCCGTAATGGGTATCGCGCTTGATCCTTCCGTGTCAGCCGCAAACTTACCGGTCGGATACGCGGCCATTGGCGGCTTTAACGCGAATACACCGACGACACCTGGTCACGTATTCCAGGTAACATGCGCAGCCGACTGCGGCTCGTTCACTTGGGCGGATAAGACCGGCGATCTCCCAGACATTCCGGTCGACTCGATCATCGTCAATCCTAATCAACCTCAACAGGTTTTTGCCGGCACTGACTGGGGTGTTTACTTCACCGATGATGTGACCGTAGCTTCCCCCACGTGGCAGCGCTTCGAGAACGGCCTGCCGCACGCGATGGTATGGGACATGCAAATCGATCGCGGTAGTACCACCCTGTCAGTCTGGACACGCAGTCGCGGCGCCTACGCCTATCCGCTGGCTGGTGCGGCGACCCCATCGCCAACTCCTACTGTAACTCCAAGTGCCACGCCGACACCGACGCCAACACCTACCGTGACACCTACAGTCACACCAACTGTAACACCTACAGTTACTCCGACGCCAAGTGCTACACCTAGAGTGACACCCAGACCACGACCAACTCCTCATCCTCGCCCGACACCGCGGTAACGATTGTTGTCGGCAATTCATCGCAACCTGCAGATGGAAAAGCAATCCAATCGTCGAGGCGCATTCTTGGATCCGTGTCTTCGAACCAGTCTGTTCATCTTCCTGGCTGGTATCGCGCTGGTCATTTTTACTAATGCGTTCGCCCAGCCAGGGCACACAAAAGTGACGCGCAACGTTGTGCAAAGGCAGAGCGTCAAAGTCGGTGTCCAACAGCCTGATCAAAACTTTTGGGCCCAAACAAACGGCCCTCAAGGCGGTGATGGAATCACGTTAGCGACAAGTCCGAATGGCCACCTCTTCGTTGGCACTCAGGGAGGCGGCGTGTTTCGCTCGACCGACAACGGTGGAACATGGACGGGAGTCAGTACCGGATTGACGGATACCAATGTGCGCGCTCTGGCAATTAATTCCGCCGATCACATTTTTGCCGGAACCTTTAGCGGTGTTTTTCGATCGACCGACGATGGGGACAGTTGGACGCTGATTAACAACGGCTTGGAATTTCCGCTCGTTATTTCTCTGGCGATCAATTCCAGTAGCGACATTTTCGCCGGCACGTTTGAAGGCGGCGGCGTCTATCGCTCAACCGACGACGGCGATAGTTGGACGCTGGTCGATAACGGTTTGACGAACACTTATGTCACTGCGCTCGCGATCAACTCCGGTGATGACATCTTTGCCGCGACATTTGGAGGCGGCGCGTTTCGTTCAACCGATGACGGAGACAGCTGGACGCCACTCAACACCGGTGTGCCGAATGCCACGTTTCTTTCCTTAGCCATCAACGCGAGCGGAGACATTTTTGCGGGAGGCGATCCGGTTGGCGGTCCTGTCGGTGTAATTCGTTCGACGGACAACGGTGACAGCTGGGAGCCGGTGAACAATGGCTTGAACACAGGGAACGGCATCAATGCACTCTTGGCTACTACTAACGGCTCGCTTTTTGCCGGCACTTATGGCGACGGCGTGTTCCGTTCGACGAATAACGGAGACAACTGGACGCAGGTTAACAACGGATTGACGACTCTCTTTGTCCTTTCGTTCGCCACGAATGCGAGTGGGGACATTTTTGCGGGAACGTATTTCGGTGGCGGTGTTTTTCGCTCAACGAATAATGGCGACACGTGGAGTGAGGAAAACGACGGCATAATAGCGACTGATGTCCGAGCAATTGCGATTTTTTTCCCAGTGCCTTCCCGCTTCTCCGCGTCAGCACCTCCGTCTGGTGGGAGCGATACTATTTTTGCTGGCACGTATGGGCTTGGCATGTTTCGGTCGTTTGATAGCGGTCAAAGTTGGGGGAAGATTAACAACGGTCTGCCGGCTCTTTACATTAGGTCATTGGCGATCACGGATCCCCACGGCGGTGACGTCTTCGCAGGAGCTGATTTTATCGGCGGCGCCGGCGGAGTGTATCGTTCGACAGACTTCGGAGATAGCTGGATGGATGTTAATCAGGGCGTGATTACTACTGACGTTAGGGCCCTCGCGATCAATGCCAGCGGCCATATTTTCGCAGGAACCTACCCGGGCAGCGGTGTTTTTCGCTCGACAGATCATGGCGACAGTTGGACACCCGTGAACAACGGTTTGGAATGCGGAAACATTTGGTCTCTGGCAATCCATCCATTTAATGGAACCATCTTCGCTGGAACGGCGGGCTGCGGAACTGGCGTGTATCGATCCACCGACAACGGAGAAAGCTGGACGCTTTCTAACACGGGTCTCACGTCTACCGATGTAGCTGCCCTGGCTATCAGCGGTAGAAACGGTTACATCTTTGCCGGGACCCAATCGCAGATGGGTCAGGGTGGTGGTATGTTCCGATCCACCAATAACGGCGAAACATGGACGGAACAAAACATTGGTTTTGACGCTCTCGATGTAAACACCGTAGTGGTCAACCCCATTGGTCACGTCTTTGCAGGTGCCGCCGGCGGTGTCTTCCGTTCGACAAATGATGCGAACGGTTGGGGCGACGTTAGCAGCGGCTTACTTCCTCCTGGTGGAAATGTCTGGGCACTGGGCTTTGGTTTCGACGGTCGTGCCTTTGCTGGCACTGCAGGCGGGGGCGTATTCCGCAGCGTTAATCCAACAGTGCCGCCCGTTGTACCGCCCAGGCCTCGGCCAACGCCACACCCTCGCCCGACTCCGCCGCCCTAATTGCCTAGCAAAGGGTAATCAGTGATCGGTTGTAGCGCGGGTTGTTGACTCCGGTTGCGCCAGCGCCGCGCGTGTGACGGCGGCAAACGTTCGCTTCTATGTGGCAGAGAAATCCCGCGGTCAGCGACGAGACTCAGCCATCGTTCTAGCGGGAACTCGCATTGTTGTGCGAGTTCCCGCATAAAGTCCTTCCGAAATCTCAGAACGTCACTGTCACTTGGTTAGAACAGTTACCGGTGCCGGCTTCGCAGACTCTGTATGTGTAGGTGGCGTGGCCACGCCCGTTAGGATGATCGGTGTAGAAACCGCCGTTCGGAACGGTGGCGACCAACATTCCGTTACGATAGACGTCGATGTTACTGGAAGTCGCTCCGGTCCAGGTGAGGTCCACTGTGTGGCGTCCCTGAACTTTGTAGCCACGTGCGCTGAGCATGATTTGTCCCGGCGTTGGCGTAGGAGTTACAGTCGGTGTTGGCGTTACTGTCGGAGTCGGCGTGGGTGTAGGAGTAGGTGTTGGCGTCACCGTCGGGCTAGGTGTAGGGCTGGCTGCACCCGTTGACTGCCTGTCATGAAAGGCATCCTGCTGGGAACTGCCGCTAATTGCCACACGTCCATCTACCCATGCATGCAAGTGCTGGTTCGGCGACGAACTGGCATAGTCATAGTCGCCTGCATAGGTAGCTTGGATACCCGGATCGGGTTGGCCTGGTAGGGGGCTGACTACATCGGAAAATGTCTGGTCAGATAACCAAGTCGCGCCGTTATCGGTGGATCTGCGCGCCCACATTCGGTAACACGGAACCGCAGGATTACCACGAGTGCAGCTGGCGCTCTCGCGTGCGTCGTACCATACAGCGAGAACAGTGCCACTCGAGCTGACCGAAAGGTTGGGTTGCCACTGAGGCCGCACAGTGGCGTCGGTGTTCAACTTCAAAGGTGCGCTAAAGGTTTGGCCGCGATCTGTTGAGCGAATGTAGTAGACGTCGCCGGGGTCGCTGCCCGCGCCATGCTGGGCATAAGCGTAATGCACCACGCCATTGTAGGCCCCTGGTTCGCCCCATCCCTCATGACGCCAGTAACCACCGCCGTCGGTAAACATGCACGCGAAATAGCCTACGGCTGTTACGCCCGGCCCAGGAAAGGTGGGGCCGCTGTAGGTGTTGGCCCAGGTGTTACCACCGTCCGTAGATCTGAAGATGAGATTGGAATCGTTATGCGGGAACCCGCCGCCGCCTTCATTCATGCCGGCGATGTAAACATCACCGCTGGCCAGGTCGCCTGTGATCTGAACGTTGCGGATGAACGGCGTACCGCTCGTGATCTGTCGAGCATTCGTCCACGTGACGCCGTTATCAGTTGAAAAGCGAACGAAGAGGGCTCCGCCGCCAACGTTAAAGTCGTTCCAGGAAGTATACATCCGACCGTAGAAGGGAGACGATGGGTTGTTATCCGCCCAGCCAGACTCTCGATCGTCCTGGCTGTTGCTGTGAATGCAATAATGCGTCCAGCTGTTCGCGTTCGCAGGAGTCGTAGTTTTATAGCCCCCAAGACCCTGACCGCCGCAGCCGCCGTCGAGCCAAATGGTAAACCACGTTCCGGTTGGGCGATTGTACAAGATAACCGGATCGCCAACCGTATTGGAAAATGGACTTTGGCCGTTAGCGGCAGTGAGCCGAACGAAGGTGCTTCCCCCGTCGGTCGAGACGGACGCGCCAGAAATGTTGATCGGACTTACGTTACGACCGCGTGAGTCGTTGTAGGCGACCACGATCTGGTTCGGGTTATCCGGGTTACTCGCAGTGAATGTCTCGGACTGAGTAACGTTAGGATTGGTTTCCGTGCCGGTGATCAGGTCAACGTCGGTGCCGCCATACGCCGACGGCTGCAGCAAGGCTTGGACAAACTGCGAGAAAGCGCCATTGGGAGATACTGAGCCTCCCTGTGCCTCCCCGCAGGCAATCATGATCGCACCTGCTCGGAAGTTTTCCTGCTTATCGATGCCTAGCTCACGAATTTTGGCGCAATCAAATCCCGCGGGTACGAGCGGATCGTTCGGGTTCAGGACGAACTTGTATTTTTGCTGCGCCTGCGCGGAGAACCCGCCAAAGCCCAGCAGCGCCAGGAAGGCGCCAGCCAGGATAACAACCAAGCTGATTAAGACACGAAGGTTAAAAAACCCGCCTTCGCCGAGATTAGGGCGGACGGGTTCCGACGCTGAAGTAGAGTGTTTTTTCATGGTGGAGCTTCATTTGAAGTGCACGATTCTTGATCGAAACAATTCGAACAATCAATCGTTTTTATTTTGCGACCTGGATGTAGCAGTAGTTAGCTTAGGCACAAAAAACTTGTCCAAGTACCTAACAAGTGGCTTTTACGAAGAGGCCTTGCCGGGCATGCCTCTCGATGGAGGACCATCGTAGCCGTGATTGACCGGATCGATCCGGCGCATCGGCTTCTCCCGGGTTTGTTCTTCGATCACGTGAGCCACCAAGCCTGGTGTCCGGGCCATCATAAAAATGCCGTTGAACGCTGCAGGGTTCATTTCCAGATCAGCCAGAATGGCGCCAATAGCGCCGTCAACGTTGATGGGCAGCGCTTTCTTTGCATCAGCAAACGCTTTTTCAACCGCTCGCGCCGCTTTCATGTGCACGCCATCCACGCCGGCTTCGCGTGCCAGCTCGAAAAGCCGTGTCGTACGCGGATCTTTCGTGTGATAACGATGACCGAATCCCGCCATCCGTTCGCCGGCTTCTCTCATCGCCGTTAGCGTACGAGCGGCGGCTTCGTCCAAAGAAATAGATTCGCCCGTCGCGCGATCAGCAATTTCTTTCAGTTGGCGCGCACAATCCTCAATTGCGCCGCCGTGATGACGATTGATCGACATGATTCCGGCAGCGACGGCGGCGCTTAAAGTTGCGCCAGTCGATGCCACAGTTCGCGCGGCTAATGCGCTTGGAGGCGTCGCGCCGTGATCGATGGACGCGACCAAAATCGCGTCCATCAAACGCCCGATTTCCGGCGAGGGCAGGTCGCCAGTCAAAATCAGGTAAACCGCTGCGCCGAAGGAGACCCGCCCCATGAGCTCGGCAATATCGTACCCGCGCACTCCCACTCTGTTGGGTTCTACGCGCGTGATCGCGGTGTTCCACGTCGCTTTTCTGTCGGCTTCGCTCATAAGGCTCTGTCCTTTCGTTTGTGTGAGAATCTTGACCACTGCGTCCGGCAATTCACCAAACGAATCAACTACGGTCGCACCGGCTTCGCGCAAAGCTTTCACTTTACCGGCGTGCGTACCGCGCCCGCCCTCGATGATTGCCCCGGCGTGACTGAATCGTGTGCCTTCACGCGCAGCCTTCCCGCCGATATAGGCGATGACTGGCTTGATGATCTTTCGATCGACAATGAGTTGCGCTAACTCTTCCTCCTGCGACGAGCCGATTTCGCCGAAAATGACGATGGCTTCCGTGAAAGGATCAGCCTCGAACATCAGCGCGGCATCGGGAATCCGAATGCCAAGGACCGCATCGCCGCCAATGTGCGCGATAGTTGAAATGCGCACGCCGGCTTGCCCAAGATAATAACCCGTGCTCGAAGCCATGCCGCCCGAGCGACTGATCACTCCTACTCCCTTCGGGATGCCGGGCTTGAACCATTGTCGCGCGCTTTCCGCGCGACCACCGATCATGCCAACCACAGCCTTGCCCGGACTCAATGCACCCAGCGTGTTCGGTCCGAGAAACATCGCGCCATTTGTTTTTGCGGCAGCCGCAATTTCCATGGCGTCCCATACCGGGACGCGGTCAGGCACCAGGACGGTGAGTTTGATTCCAGCATCAATCGCAGAAATCGCTGCCTCCTTCACACCTGCCGCTGGTACAAAGAGCACCGAGATATCTATGTTACCTAACGAACTTACCGCGTCCTTGGGCGTGTTATACACCGGAACGCCAAGGACGCTCTGGCCACCCTTCCCTGGCGTAACGCCGCCCACGACATTGGTTCCATATTCACGCATCAGTCGGGTGCGTGCCCGTCCTTCGCGCCCAGTGATGCCTTGCACCAGCACGCGCTTTTTTTCGTCGATTAGAATTGCCATTTAGCGAGCGCCTCCGATCAGTTCGTCCAAGCCCGGAATATCAAGTTCCAGATAGAAGCCTTCGATGTCAGCAAGGCGGCACTCGACGTCGCACGCGAGTAATTCGGAATCCTTGGTGGCGAATTCTTCGTCCGATAGCGATGGAGCGGGAACGCCTTCTCGATCGACAATCAATCCGCCGGAATGCGTTTCGATAGCGCTGCGAATTTTTGGCCACTGCTGAATGTCGATCCAAACGCTACCGTTTTTGACAGGCAAGGAAACAACTGCGGAATCTTTGATGAAATGAGGCGCACGAGGGATGCGCGGTTTCCATTTTGTGCCCGCCGCGCTCTCCACAAGCTCAAAAAAGCGCGTGGCGATCGTGGCGGGCGTGTCGGTCTTGCGATAACCTTCGACCGGCGCGCGCAACAGCTTCGACATTCGTTGCAAGATATCCACTGCGCGATCTTCGGTGTTGCCGCCCAAGCGAATCACCGCGGGAATATCCAGATCGAGTTCCCAAAAGGCTTTGGCCAAACCGTATGCCGACCAGTATTGCTCCTGACTTGCAACACCGGAACCGGACCCAAAATATCCGACGAGGCTGGGCTGGGCCAAAATAATTCGCGCGGCACGATAAACCTTGGATGCGGACGGGTTGCCACTGGTATCGGTGAAATTGGCGATGGTGAATCCTGCATTCACGATGGCGTCCATCGACATCATCGATCCGCCGCCGCCTGCGCCGTGAAAACCAACCAGGCCTTTGGAACTTTTGGGAGCAGCCGTCGCCAGCTGTGCGAAATAAAATGTGCCGCGATGATCGCTTTGTTCGATTGCGTAGGCGACGCGTTCGAGAGTAGTGGGCGGATGATCGAACTCACGCGCGATTTCGATTCCCAGCTCAGGGCGACGCGTCACGGCGTAATCGTCGATCGTAATTCGGCAATCGGCTGCGACGAATTCGCCACTTTTGGTCAACACCAGCGGGTTGATTTCCAGCGATCGCGCTTCAACGCTGCGCGCTGCGACGAACAGCTTCCGGATCGAATCGGCAAGTTGCGCCGCTTGCTTTGGTGAAAGTCCGCTCGAAGCGACGGCTTCGTTTACAGATGAATCCACGGGGCCCTTGTTCACATCGCACGGGATGCGGCGCGTCGAAGCCGCGCGTTCTTCGATTCCAGTTCCGCCGCCTGCGGCGAAGATGATCATGGGCGCGCGGGCCGCGTCATCGATGGCAAACGAAAGAAAAAACTCCCGATCGATGTCTATCTTTTCCTCAACCAGCACCGCTTCGACGGGAAACTGACCGACCTTCATCGCCAGCATTCGTTTTGTGTGCTCGCGTACTTCATCCGACTTTTTTGCGAACGCTACACCGCCGATTCCGGCGCGACCCGTCGTCCATGCCTGGATCTTGATGACCACTTCGCCGCCTAACTTTGCAGCTGCCGCGATAGCCTCCTCCGCAGTTCGAGCCGAAGAGCCGCGCGGGATCTTGAACCCATTCGCCGCAAGAATGGCTTTGCCTTGATACTCGTGAAGTCGGGCCATGACTGCGTGCTATTTCGGATGAAAACGCCCAACGTTCAACCATGTGCGCGCAATATCGAACGAACCGTGCGTTTGGGTTTGCTCTCGACTAACGCCGGTTGAGCCGAGATCATATCGCTCGCGCAATTTTCTTGGGCAAGAGTTGATATGTCCGCTGAGGTCAAAAAGGAAATCCAACTCGAAATTGGGCACGTGCTATTTATCGACGTCGTTGGCTACTCAACGCTTTCCATTGACGATCAGCATGCAGCCGTTGAAGAGCTAAACGCGGTTGTTCGCGCATCCGAGCAATTTCAGCGAGCTGAAGGTACCGGCCGTTTGCTCAAGATCCCAACAGGCGACGGGATGGCGCTGGTATTTTACACGAGCCCGGAAGCGCCTGCGCAGTGCGCGATGGAGATTAGTCTCTCGTTAAATCAACGCGCACGGCTACCACTTCGGATGGGAATTCACAGCGGACCCGTTAGTGGGGTAATCGACGTCAACGAACGAGCCAATCTCGCAGGTACTGGACTAAACGTGGCCCAGCGGGTGATGGATTGCGGCGATGCGGGGCACATTTTGCTTTCGAAACGCGTTGCTGAAGATCTTGAAGCGTATCAGAAATGGCGGCCGCTCTTGCACGATCTTGGTCTGTGCGAAGTAAAGCATGGCGCGCGCGTCGCTCTAGTCAGTCTTTATTCCACTGAATTCGGTAACCCGAAGGTGCCGCTGAAATTGGCCGCACAGAAACGGCGGACGCGAATGCGGTGGGCGACGATGACGACAGCGTTGCTTGCCCTTGCAGCGATTGCCGCAGGCGTCGCGTTTTTTTTCGGTAACCGAACGCAATCGATTCTGTCAGTGCCGGAAAAAAGCATCGCGGTGCTTCCGTTTGAGAATCTGAGCGAAGACAAGGGCAACGCCTACTTCGCTGAAGGTATTCAGGACGAGATTCTGACGCGCTTATCCAAGATCGCCGATCTAAAGGTGATCTCGCGCACGTCGACGCAGCATTACAAAAGCGCGCCTGCGAACCTGCCCGAAATCGCCAGGCAACTTGGAGTAGCCCACATTCTGGAAGGAAGTGTGCAGAAAGCTGGCGACGCCGTGCGCATAAACGTGCAGCTGATTAGGGCTGCGAACGATTCCCACCTTTGGGCTGATACGTTTGATCGAAAATTGATCGACGTGTTTTTCGTGGAAAGCGAGGTGGCTAAGGCGATCGCCGAGCAATTGCGAGTGCATCTCACTGGTCGGGAAGCGCAGGTTCTTGCGGCGAAACCGACTGAGAACATGGAGGCTTACGATGCTTATCTGCGAGGTCTGGCGTACAACCTGAAGTCAGCAACAACTCCGGCCAACTCCCTTGGGGCACAGAAATATCTCAGAGAGGCCGTGCGCTTGGATCCGAAATTTGCCCTGGCCTGGGCGCTGCTTTCTTATGTGGACGCCCGCGGATACCTCCAGTTGACGCTGCAGCCAACGACTGAGCTTCGCGAAGAAGCACGGCAGGCAGCCGAAACCGCGCTTACGCTTCAACCCAAACTTGGCGAGGCGCTGATGGCGATGGGGTATTATCGCTATGCGTGCTTGAAGGATTACGACACTGCTGTGCGTTATCTCGAGCAGGCACGTCATGCGTTACCTAACAGTAGCCGAATCCCCGAATCGCTTGCTTACATCGAACGCAGGAGAAATCAGTGGGACCGGAGTGAGGTTTACTTTAATGAAGCTGAGCGACTTGATCCGCGTAACGTTTCGTTGCTCACGCAGCATGCGCAGTCTTACATCTGCCTTCGACGTTTTCCCGAAGCGCTGCGGAAGCTCGACCAGGTCCTCGACATCGTACCGGACGACTTAGACACACAGGTGCAAAAAGCGTCTATTGCTCAAGCAACAGGCGATCTGCCACAGGCTGCAATGTTGTTGGCACTGCTGCATCCAGCAGCCAACAACCCTGGCGCGTTGGAAACGCAGGCCTATCAGGCAATTCTTGAGCGGCACCCCGAACAAATCATCCCTCGGCTGCAGGAAATTTTAGCCAGGCCTGATCCAGCATTGGGTTATTACAATGGCGAGCTGCGGTTTTGGTTGGGTTGGGCGCAGGAAGGTCGAGGCGACCACGCCGCTGCACAGGAAACCTGGCGACAGGCGCGCACTGAATTGGAATCTTTTGTGAAAGAGCAGCCTGAAAATTTCGTTGTGATTGGAGATCTCGCTCTGGTGTGTACGGGGCTCGGCGACAAAGCGGCTGCGTTGGGTCTCGCCGAGAGGGCCGAACGCATCATTCCGCTTGAGAAAGATGCGCTGCACGGTCCCATCCCGATCGAAATCATGGCTCGAGTAGCCGCAGGAACTGGAGAACCTGACCGCGCCATTGCTGCGATACAGAAACTACTCTCGATACCGGCGAGTGGACCATTAGCTTCGAATGCGCCGCTCACTCCGGCGCTGCTTCGGCTCGATCCGATGTTTGATCCCCTTCGCAATGACCCGCGGTTTCAACGGCTCGTGGCCTCACCGCATTGAATGACTTGAATTAAGTTCACGTAACGACAGCAATCTGCGTCCTATCCGCCGACGGCCTGGTAATGGCCGAGGCCGCGTTTCCACATGTAGTTTGCCCAAGCCCACGCAAGCAAGAGCCAGCCAGTCTGGATCACCAGCGCTTGCACAAGATCGGGCCCTGTTAAGCGACCAAGAAAGATCGCGATTGGACAAAACAGCTCGTAGTAGAACGGCAGCCATTTCATCACGGCCTGTACTGCAGAGGGCATGATGTCGATTGGAAACATCTGGCCACCCAGAAAGTATTCGAACGAGTAAACGATGAAAACGATGGTGGAAATTTCGAGAATCCAAAATGCCATCATCGCAAGGCTGTAGGTGATAAAGAACTGAATGAACGCCGCCATTAACATCGAGACCGTGGCAAGCACATAAACCAACGGATCGGACGGCAACACGATGTAATCGCGAAAATAAATAAAGATCAACGCGATCGGGGGCAGAGTAACAAAGGTATAAACGAGGCGGCCGCTTAGAAAAATGCTGAAACGGTATGAGAGATAACTCATCGGTTTGGTGAGAAGCGCATTGATCTGGCCTTCGCGAATATCCGCAGCGATCTGCCATTCGTCCTCCGTTGGGGTGACCAGGTTGCTGACCAGGATCGTGAGCAAATAATAATAAATCATCGAGCCGTAGTCGTAGCCGTGCAGCCCGCCGCCGCGCTCCTTAAAGACAGCGCTCCAGAGAAAAACCGTGCCCGCCAGCGGAATCAGGCCAAAGAGCGCGCGCAGGAAATAATTCCACCGATAAACGAACGTGTTCTGGAGACCGATGTTAAAGACGGAGACGTACTTTTCAATCTTCCCTGTGCTCATGCTCGTAATCGTGACCGAGTTTCCTGCAATCGAGCATGAGCATGAGTAAGAGCAAGAGCAGGATTCGCTGTAGCGGCGGTCTATGACCGCCGAGATCAGGTCGAGGTCGGCGCTCGCACAGCGCCGCTAGATTTCTGCGCCAGCTCCGCGGCGAGATTAATCGCCGCGATCATGCTGTCAGGGCGGGCGATTCCCTTGCCGGCAATTTCAAACGCAGTGCCATGATCGGGACTGGTCCGAGGAAAAGGAAGGCCAAGAGTCACATTCACACCCTGGTAGAAGGCGTGAAGTTTCAGCGGGATCAACCCCTGGTCGTGATACATGCAGAGCACCGCATCGAATTCGCCTTCAATCGCGCGGTGAAAAACGGTGTCGGAAGAGTGCGGGCCGGAGAAAACAGGTTGCGATTGGGGAGAAGCGGAAAGTAACCGGTTGAGCTCCGCCACCGCCGGCGTAATAATTTGAATTTCTTCGTGTCCAAGTTTGCCGGATTCGCCAGCGTGCGGATTTAATCCTGCAACGGCAATTCGCTGCGCGCTGCTGGATCGTGAACCAAGAAAATTCGCGAGCAACAAACCGACGCGGACAATCTCGGCTTGATTAAGAACGCCCGCGGCCAGGCGCAACGGAAGGTGCGCTGTGGCCAGCGCGACCGTGATTTTTCCACCGGTCAGACACATTGCGAAATTTTTAACGCCACAGCGCTCGGCAAAAAATTCCGTCTGTCCGGGGAACTTGAAGCCTACATCGTACATGCGGGCTTTGTGAACCGGGCCGGTTACGATTGCATCGAGCTCGCCGCGCCGGGCCAGGGTGACCGCTTCTTCCAAGGCAGCGGCGGCGGCGCGCGCGGTTTCTGCGGTAGGATTTCCTGGCCGGGAACCGGGATATCTACCGATGACTTTGCACTCGGCTGTCCTGGTGATGCGATTGGAACTCAGAGCGAGATCGACAATCTCCGGTCCAATCCCGGCGCAATCGCCAAGCGTAATTCCGATGCGTTGTTCATTGCTCGTACTCATGCTCGCTGATCGTAATCGAACCTTACTTAATCGATCACGAGCGCGATTACCACTTTTCACCAAAGCGTACGGGTTGGCAGGCGAGCACAAACCATCAGAGCGCCGACCTTTTTCACCGATTCCAGGATTGATTTTCCCGCGGTTTAAGGAAAACTGGTTCCCGGCATGCAGCACGTTACTGCGTTCTCAAATCCACAAACTGTTCCTGCCGTGCCGGCAGCTGCGCGAAAGCCGAGCTTGTGGATTCTCGACACTTGGCGTGACCTGGTTCTCTACGTCTGCACTCCGCTGTTGATCATACCGATCTTTCTCCTGGCACAGGCACGTTGGAGCGCCCAGGATATTTATCTTTTCGTCGCGGCATTTGGCGCGATGGGCCACCACCTGCCGGGAATGATTCGCGCCTACGGCGATCGCGCGTTGTTCCAGCGCTTCAAATGGCGCTTCATTTTCGCTCCGATTTTTTTGGTTGTCGTCTGCGCCGCGTTTTCCATTTGGGACCTTAAAGGAATTGTGCTCGTGGCTTTTGTCTGGGGCGTCTGGCACGGCATGATGCAGACCTACGGGTTCTGCCGCATTTACGACGCGAAAGTCGGTGCGTTCGCCGAGATCACGCGCCGTTTGGATTTCGCATTGTGCGGGATTTGGTTCGCCACCGCCGTCCTGCTTTCACCGCAGCGAATGACCGATACGCTTGAAACTTATTATTCGGCTGGTGGACCGTTCATTGAGCCCGCAGTTCTTCACACTGCGCAGCAAGTGTTGCTGACGATCGCGATCGCAGTTGCCGGACTTTTCCTCGTAAATTACGTCTGGACTTGGATTCGCGGCCATCGATCAAGTCCAGTGAAGCTGGTGCTTCTCGCCACGAGCATCACTTTTTGGTGGTACTGCAATAACATCGTCGCCAGCGTTCTCGTGGGCATTGCCCTGTTCGAAGTCTTTCACGATGTCCAGTATCTCTCGCTGGTTTGGATTTATAATCGTAAACGCGTCGAGACAGACAGCTCGATCGGTGGGTTTATGCGTTTTGTTTTCAGGCGCAGTGGCTCGCTGATCGGTCTTTATGTCGGCTTGATCTTCGCCTACGGAGCGCTCGGCTATTACAAATCGAGCGTTGGCGTCGAGTCAGTCAAAAGCATTCTGGCCGGCGTGGTGACCGCGTCGGCGTTGCTCCATTTTTATTACGACGGATTCATCTGGAAGGTGCGCGAGAAATCCACACGGCAATCTCTCGGCATCAGCGGCGGCACAGCAGATGTTTCGGCGAAAGGCTTTCTCCCGAGCTGGGCGTTGCACGGAATGAAATGGGTAGGCGTGTTCGTTATTCCATTGGGAGCGCTCTGGATTGGACAGACGCACACGGCCCGTAGCGAGCTTGATCGGCTTGCGATGATCGCCACCGATCTTCCGACCAGCTCCCGGGCTCATCTTAATCACGCCACGGCTCTGCAGGATGCCGGCCGAGCTGATGAAGCAGCCGAGGCGTTCTCGAATGCGCTCCGCTTGAATCCCGATTCAGCGAAGGCGCATGCCGGTCTCGCGACGATTCTCATTGGCAAGGGAGACTTGGACGAGGCGCATACTCATTATGAAACGGCGCTGAAGATGGAACCGAACAACGCCGAGTATCACTCCGGGTATGCGTATCTCCTGGAACAAATGGGCCACGACGACCAGGCGGCAGCGGAATGCGAAACCGCAGTTCGTCTCGCGCCAAAGTCCGCTCAGGCCCATCACAGTTATGGCGCCTTTCTGGAAAAACACGGCAAATTAGATGAAGCCACGGCGCAATATCGAGAAGCGGTCCGCGCTGATTCCAGTTATGTCGATGCCCAAATAGATCTCGGCACTGCGCTTTTGGAAAAAGGCGATTTGTCAGAAGCGAAGACGCATCTACAAACAGCGACCAAGCTCGATCCGAAGCTTGCACAACCGCATAATTACCTGGGAAAAATTTTCATGCGCGAAGGCGATACTACCAACGCGATCGCGCAGTTTGAAGAAGCGTTACGATTGCATCCCGATTTCCCGGAAGCCGAGGAAAACCTGCGCATGGCGAAGAGCAACGACAACGGTTCCCTGACGCTATCGCCGAGGTAGAATTTTCAGCTGGTGGCTACATCAGCCGCCATTAAGGATTGGTCACCGTGGCGGACCTGGCGGCGGCCGCGATAAATAATCATCAAATTTGCCGTCTTGAACCTCTGAAAGCAGCTGACGAAACGGTTCCCGACTAATCATGCATCCGCGCGCCACTTCGACTTTATCATTAGAAACTACCAGCGAACCAGAGGTCTTCTGATAGGCCGCACGATCACACTTACGCAGGCCAACCAGAATGTACAGTTGGCCCGCTGAGGTCGCATGGGTAAACGCAGCTTGTAACTGCTGCGATGCATCGGGCTGCTGCAAAACGGCTCGCAAATTCCCTTCGCCTGCCGACATGATTCCCGCAACACCAATGCCTCCAAACGCGAACGATTTTGCAGCAGCAAGGTCGTGCACTGAGGTATTCTCGGGTGCCGCCGATACGGAAACCGCGAACTGCGCCAGCGTGATGCCAATGATGAGAGCGAATGTTTTCATGACGTAGTCGGCCTAACGAAAAAGAGATAACCAAGCCCGGGCGTCGTGGCAAGGTTGCTGAGGGTCGTTTGGCTTCATCGGCTGGTTAGGTGAAAAGCAGAAGCTGATGCCCAACGCCGAACGGCAAACGCTAAATCAGAAAGTGCGGATATAAGCCTTTTCGCGCAGACTGGCGATCCAGCGTTCCTGAATTGCCTGCGCTTCGTCCTGGATCAGTTTTTTCTCGATGTCGCCGCGCGCTTCAGCCAGCGATCTCGTGGTGCCACCGCGTTTGTCCTCGACTTTGAGAATGTAGTAATTGCCGGCGTAATCGATGATGTTGCTGACCCTTCCGACTGGCATGTTGAAGGCGAATTTTTCCAACGGCGCCGCAAGCGTGTTGCGTCCAATCCAGCCCCAGTCGCCGCCGTTGTCTTTGGTGCTGTCCTCGGAATAAATCTGTGCTGTTTGTTCAAATTCCCCGCCGTTGACCAGTTTCCCAAGCACTTCTTCGGCCAATGACTTTTGTGCCTGGGCGTTCCCGGTGTCCTTTTGACCGGAAATCATGATCATTCGCAACTTGATCTCTTCCTTTGTCGTAAACAGCTCGCGATGCTTCCTATAGAAATCTTCGATCTTGGTAGGCGAAATGATGTAGTTGGTCTTCACGTTGTGGCTGCGCATCGCCTGGACGATGATCCGTTCCATCTCCTTTTCTTTGAACTCGCCCAGCGAGTAATTCTGCGCCTCCAGCGTCTTTACAAACGTATTGCGGTCGCCGCCAAAGCTCTCCCGGATGATCTCGTGAACGCGCTGGTCGACAATGTGATCCGGGATTTGATAGCTCTCTTTTTTGAACGCCTGGATGATAAGCCGTCGGTCGATCAGATCCTTTAAGGCAAGCTGCCGGATCTCCTTGAGCTTGTTCTCCAGCTCCTGACCGGTGAATTGCGATCGCAACAGTTTCTCGCGCGGAGCGGACAACTGCCGCACTTGCGAGTAGGTGATGACGTCGCCATTCACGATCGCAGCGATGCCGTCAACCACCTGAGGTTCCTGGGCGAACGCAGCGCAACAAATGGGCAATAGAGCAAGCGCACAGATCGCCGACAAGACGGCGGTCAATGGACGCACGAAGTTTCTCATAATTTCTTTATCAGCTCCAGAATCTCCCCGAGATGGTGCTCGATTTTCGCTGCAACTAAACGAGGGAATTTGCCCGCGACAAGTATAAAATCCCCCCGCCGGGTCAGCATCAATTTGCGCTCGCGCACCTCGACACGATTTATCCCTGATTTTGCCGCGGCCAGCTTGATTTCGATGAGCCCAAACAGATTGTCAACCGCCTTCGGGAACGGCCCAAAACGATCGCGCCAGTCTCGCCGTAGACGCTGCGATTGCTCGTGCGTGGTAACTTCTGCCACGTCGCGGTATGCCCGGATGCGTAGGCTCGCATCACCGATGTATGTGACTGGAATGAAGGCTGGGACGCGCTCGAACGACGGCGCTTTTCCAAATGTGTCGGCGGGTTGGGGCCGGATCCCTTTTGGTGCTGCCACAAATTCCGCTTCGTTTGTAGCGACAAAATCGAGTTTTAGATCGACGTCGAGCCGGAACCGCGGCTTTTTGCCTTTGAGTTGTGTCACTGCCTGTTTGAGCAACTGACAATATAAATCGAAGCCGACCGCGACGATGTGGCCGCTTTGAGCTGTGCCCAAAATGCTGCCCGCGCCGCGAATCTCCAGATCGCGCATGGCGATTCGAAAACCGGCGCCGAGCGAGCTGTACTGTTTAATGGCACTGATCCGTTTGCGCGCTGCTCCCACTGTCATCATCTCGCGTGGAAGCAGCAGATACGCGTAAGCCTTGTGCTCCGCACGCCCGACGCGTCCGCGCAGCTGATACAAATCCGCGAGACCAAACTGGTCCGCACGATCGATGATGATGGTGTTTGCATTGGGGATATCCAGACCGCTTTCGATAATTGTCGTGCAAACGAGCACGTCGATTTTCCCGGCAATGAATCGCGCCATGACGCCTTCCAGTTCGTCGGCATCCATCTGACCATGCCCGATCTCGACTTTGGCCGAGGGACACAAATCGACGATGCGATCCCGTACCCGCTCAATGCTCGCTACGCGATTGTGCAGGAAAAATATCTGACCCTGGCGTTCCAGTTCGCGATCAATCGCAGCGCGAATCAGCCGCTCATCGTACGCCGACACCACTGTTTCGACTGGCAGGCGGTTGAGCGGCGGCGTCTCGATTGTGGACATGTCTTTTACGCCTACAAGCGACAGATACAGGGTGCGCGGGATCGGCGTTGCTGAGAGAGTCAGCACATCGACCAGCTTGAAGAGCTCTTTGAATTTTTCCTTGTGCAGCACTCCAAAACGCTGCTCTTCATCGATCACCACCAGGCCCAGATCTTTGAATACGACGTCGCCGGAGATGAGCCGATGCGTACCAATGACAACATCGACGCCACCTTCGCGCAATAGTTGCAACACTTTCTTCTGTTCGGACTGCGAACGGAAACGGCTGAGCATTTCGATGCGTACCGGGTAATCGAGCATGCGTTGCCGGAACACCTCGAAATGTTGTTGAGCCAGAACAGTCGTCGGCGCTAACACGGCCACTTGTTTTCCATCCATGACAGCCTTGAACGCGGCGCGCACAGCCACTTCGGTTTTGCCGAACCCGACGTCGCCACAGATGAGACGATCCATCGATCGAGGACGTTCCATATCGATCTTCGTGTCGACGATCGCCTTCATTTGGTCTGGCGTTTCGCGAAACGGGAATGAGTGTTCGAATTCCGCCTGCCATTTTGTGTCCGGAGCGAACGCGTAGCCGGAATGTGTTTCCCGCTCTGCCTGGACCGCGAGCATTTTGCCGGCGTAATCAAAAATGGAAGCGGCAGCCTTTATTTTGGCGCGTGCCCAGCGCCCATCGCCGAGCGAACTGAGCGGCGGCGATTTTTTCCCGGCCCCAACGTATCGGGAAACAAGATACGCCTGCTCGAGTGGAACGTAGAGCTTCGCTTCATCTGCAAACTCCAGCGCCAGAACTTCCTGCTGCCCGTTTGTAGTGGTAGCCGCGTCGGCTGCACTTTTCGATAAAGCAGGCGACACGCCTGCCTCCACAGGGCCCGGCGCCCCTGGCAGGCGCGCCCGACCAATTTTCACCAGTCCGAGAAATCGCCCAATCCCGTGCTCAAGGTGTACCACGAGGTCGCCTTCGTTGAGCTCGCTGAAATCAATCTGCGCACGATGGCGCTCCGCGCGGCGCAAACGCCGACGCCCGTGCGCCGCGAATCGTCCAAATAATTCCGCGGCTGAAAGGATGACAAGATTGGCGGCAGGGAGGCAAAATCCGCGCGCAAGCGTTCCTTCAACAAATTCGGCGTCGTCTATCGCACCCGCCATGATCTCGCGAAACCGCTCGATCTCGCCTTCCGTCTGAAAATAAATGACGGTTTTCGCGTCGTTGGCGCGCCATTCTTGTAACCGCTCGACAAACTGCGCCCGCTTCGCCTCAGCGAGTACGAGGTCGCCGACCGCAAACTCGCCGATTTCGCAATCCTGAAACGCGCCGCTGAAATCTTCAGGACCAGTCTCAATCCAGCCTTCGCTGATCTGGATTTGTGCACTCGAAATCTCATCTGGTTCGATATCGACCTTGAGATCGTTCGGACCAACGTAATCGCGAACGTGACCGCTTTGATCCAGCGCCTCCTGGTTGAGCAAAATCTCGACCGACTTCAGATCGCGCACTGAAGTTTGAGTATCGATGTCGAACTCGCGGAGGGATTCGATCTGGTCTCCGAAAAATTCCACTCGGAAAGGCATCGGGGCTTGCCAGGAATAAAGATCGACAATGCCGCCGCGGACGGCGAACTGCCCGCGAGTCGTGACTTGGGCGACCCGCTCATAGCTGCTGGCAGCAAGTCGTTCGAGCAGACTTTCCATCTTCGAAGCCGCTCCGCGCTGAAGTTGAGCGACAGCGGATTCGAGCGCGACGTGCTTTGGCGCAGCTTGATCAAGACTCGCCCGTGTCGCGACAATGACATGCGGACCTGTTCCGCGCCCGATTTGTAAAAGAACGGCCAACCGTTCCGCGGCAATTTCCGGATCCGGCAATACATTTTCGGCGGCTGCAAACTCTGCTTCGGGCAGGAACAGCGCGTTCGGTTGCCAGTTGAGCAGACTTTCATAGAACAGCTCTTGAGAATGAACGTTGGGGCAAAGTATCCAAATCGTGGAGTCGGCTGGCCGCCCATCGGTGACCGAACGCTGCCAGGCATGCGCAATTATCGAGGCCAGAAATGGCTGGGCCGGTTGGATGACGTGTGAGAATTGTACCGGCCACTGAGCGTCTTGTATCGCGCGAAGCTTGCGGACGAGCGGTTCGCTCGCGGCGACGCGTTCCAACAGCTCTATGCCGATCGATTTCTGCACCGCAAAGTTTACGCCAAGTTCCCCGAGAGTTATAGCCGCGTCTCGCGAAAGCGGGCTGCTGTAGCCACGGCGCTGTGTCGCCGTGCTGTGGGTGTGGGCGGGGGAACGCCTCGACGCAGCGAGGCGATTACAATGCGCGACCGATCGCCGCAGCCACCGCCCTGAGACGCGGAACCAGCTCGGCGAAAATCTCAGGCGTGAGCGCCTGGTTCCCGTCGCTCTTGGCCATCTCAGGGGAATCGTGGACTTCAATCAGGAGCGCGTCAGCGCCGGCGGCGACTGCCGCGAGACACATTTGCGGTACAAATTCGCGCAGACCAAGAGCGTGTGTCGGATCGACAATCACCGGCAAGTGCGTTTTCGACTTCAAGATCGGGACAGCGCTCAAATCGAGTGTGTAGCGGGCAGCGGTCTCGAACGTCCGGATGCCGCGCTCACAAAGGATCACGTTCGGATTGCCCTCATTCAGAATGTATTCCGCGCTCATGATCAAATCGTAAATCGTGGCGCTGAATCCGCGCTTGAGCAGCACGGGCAGCCTGCTGCGACCCACTTCTTTCAACAGCGAAAAGTTGTGCATGTTGCGGGTCCCCACCTGGAGGCAGTCCGCATATTTCTCAATCATTGAGAGATCGCGCGGGTCCATCACTTCGGTGACGACCGGCAAGCCCGTTTTCGCGCGCGCTTCTGCGAGGAAACGAAGCCCTTCTTCGCGTAAGCCCTGAAAACTGTACGGCGAAGTCCGCGGTTTGAATGCGCCGCCTCGCAGAATTTTCGCGCCGGATTCTTTTACAATTGTCCCGATCGACAAAATCTGTTCGCGGCTCTCCACCGAACAGGGACCGCAAATGAGAACGACGTCCTCGTGTTCACCCAGACGCACATCGCCCACTACGACCGAGGAGGCTCCGCGAGAATCGCGCGCGGCAAGTTTGTAAGGTTTTAAGACAGGGATGATCGCTTCCACGCCCGCCATCGCGGCAATCGGCTTTTCGCGAAGCAACGCCTCAGGTCCGATCACTCCAATGATCACCCGGGATGCGCCGCGGCTGACTTGTGCCTCCAATCCGAACTCGCGTACGCGCGTGATGATGCGCTGGACCTGCTCCTCGGTGGCGTTTGGTTGTGTGATGACGATCATATTCCCAGAAATTATCAGAATGCCGTGGCGAAGAATTTTCTGCAAGCCTAGATAGCGAAAGCTGTCTCACAAACGCCGTAGCCACGCCCCTGTGGGGCGTTTGCACCTTACAAGACAGGACGGCGCATAGCGCCGTGGCTACAGCCCTCGCGGATTCGCGAGATGAATTTTAGTTCCACTAAGGAACTAATTCGTGATCGTGACCGGCGTGCCGACTGAGACCGATCTAAAGAAATCTTCGGCCATGAATTCGGGCATACGGATACACCCGTGCGATGCTGGATATCCCGGCAAATAACCTGCGTGCATACCGGTCCCCGATACAATGCGCATGAAGTAGGGCATTGGTGTGCCTTGGAAGTGAGTGCCCGCGGGCTTGGGGTCCTTTTTAATGTCAACGTTCGGGACCACCACTTTGCCTGACGAGTCCACATAATCGCCGAACAAGCTTGAGACGTGGTCTTTGTCCTTTTGAATAATTTTATAAGTACCAGTTGGAGTGTTGAGACCCTCACGGCCGGTGGACAATTGTGAAACGCCGACGAGCACGCCGCTTTTGTAAAAATAAGCGCGCTGTTCTCCGAGACTGATCTTCACCGACGGGCTTCCGTTGACATTGTCTCCGTCCCAGTAAGAGACGGTGTCGCGTGGGCCACCGGCCGGCGCTTCGCCGTAAACGCCACCCAGATATGGAGTGTTAGCGGAGGGCCCTCCGCCGCACCCTGTCGTCAGCAGAACCAGACCGAGAGAGAGAGCTGTAGGTAAAATGGAAAAGAAGGAAGGACGCATAGGTTTCTCGATGGCGTTCTTAATGCGCAAGCTGCGCAAAAAGTCAAGGGGTAGAGGGGCTGTGCAGCTGACACCGCTGATGTTGTAGAGGCGCTTGTGCCAAGCGCCTGTTTTAATAATTCGGCGTTCGCCGCGGCGAACGCCGCTACAACACGTTCATTTCTTGCACCACTCATCTACCCAATCGTTCACGGTCTTGTACCAAAGCTGCGAGTTTTGTGGCTTTAAGACCCAGTGGCCTTCATCGGGAAAATACAACATCTTCGACGGCACCTTCAGTATTTGCAGCGTTGTGAAGAGATCGAACGCTTGCGAAACATCGAGGCGATAATCGTTCTGGCCGTGCACGACCAGCGTCGGCGTTTTGAAATTCTGGGCGTACTCGTGCGGCGACCATTTGCGATAAACATCGCGTTTCTTCCACGGTGGACCGCCGAATTCCCAGTTTGGAAACCAGATTTCTTCGGTCGTGCCCCACGCCGACTCCGTGTTGAACATGCCGTCGTGCGACACGATGCATTTGAAACGGTTCGTGTGGCCTAACAACCAGTTGGCCATGTAACCGCCGTAGCTTGCGCCGAGCGCGGCTTCGCGGTTCTTGTCGATGAAAGGGTACGTCTTTTCCACGTAATCGAGTCCCTTCATCAGATCGACAGACGGTTTGCCGCCCCAATCGCCGCTGATCGAATCGGTAAATTTCTCACCGTAACCGGTTGAGCCATGGAAATTGATCATCACGACTACGTAGTTTCCGGTCGCGGCGAACAACTCCGCGTTCCAGCGATACGTCCACGAATTTCCCCACGCGCCTTGCGGCCCGCCGTGGATCAAGAATTTCAGCGGATATTTCTTCGACGGATCGAATCCCGGCGGTTTGACCATGAACCCCTGAACCTCGTCGTTGTTCGCGCCTTTGAACGTGAACGACTCCAACGGCTGCATGTCGATCTGCGACAACAGCGCGTCGTTCATATGAGTGACGGGTTGGGGCGGAATAATCGCAACCGTTGTTGCTAGCCCATCTGAAGGAGCCATATCAAAGTGCCAAATCTCCGTTGGAGATTTCACCGACATATTTGTGAAGTACAGCTGCCCGTTTGGTGCGAAGACTACATCGTCTGCGTGAAGTGAATGCGTCGCTAAATCCTGAAGCGAGTTGTCCGAGGGAAGTCCATATAGCAGGGAGTTGCCGTGATTCTCCGCGGTAAAGGTAATCGCGTAAGCGCCTTCGTAAGGAATTGGATGCCACGCGAAGCTCCCAACCGATAGGTCAATTTTTTCTGTGCGATCCCGCAATTTAGCCGTTGCACATTCATAAATCATGAGCCGCCACTTATCGGCTTCGAAGCCGGCGCGGGCTTGCGAGCGCCAGGCGAGATGTTTTCCGTCAGGCGAATAGAGTGGCGTGGTGTCGCTGCCGGGACTGGTGGAAATTTTCTTGGGCGTGCCGCCGCTTATCGGCCCGGTGAAAATTTCATTGTTTGTGCTGGTCGCCTCGATCTCGTCGATGTTACTCGTGTAAGCGACCTCCTGGCCGTCGGGTGAAATAGCGTACATATCCTGACCGCCTAACGAGAACGGCGGCACATCATGATCGCCCGGCGTGAGATCTTTTGGTTGTAGCCGCGGCCCTGCGGGCCGCTCTTCCGGGTGCGGCGTTCCACCCGAGACGGGCCACAGGCCCGTGGCTACAGCATCCGCGCTGATTACAAACAAATGACTTCGCTTGAATTCAGTGAATGCATTCCAATGCCGATAAAAGAGCCGGGAAAAGATTTTCGCTTTCACTTTGCTCTTCTT